>Ga0209829_10000439_pt1 | contig 38248 bp, 28 predicted proteins | sample C_140205_EF_Meta_FD_187311 | JGI IMG/M metagenome (GOLD analysis project Ga0209829, IMG submission 187311) | Freshwater microbial communities from Lake Croche, Canada to study carbon cycling - C_140205_EF_MetaG (SPAdes) (version 2) | ecosystem: Environmental > Aquatic > Freshwater > Lake...
GCGTACCTGGTTTGGGACCAGGTGGTCGCAGGTTCGAATCCTGTCTTCCCGACCAAAAAAGAAAACAAAGCCTCAACGAAAGTTGAGGCTTTGTTATTTCAAGAATAAGCGATTCAAGCTCGCTTGAAATCGCGCATGAATGAAATAACAATAAAGGCCACGAAGTGGACTTTTGTTGGATAGTATAAACAAGTCAAGTTTACTTGAAATCAAGCATGAATGAAATAACAATTAGCCTAATGAATGAATTTCATTAGGCTAATGTTTTTATGCTTTTGCACTGAGGGTTAACAGGATGCCGGAGCAAAGCGACGGCTATCCTATATTTAAAAAAAATATAAATACAAGAACGAAGTGAGGAGATCCTTTTAAGGCATGATGCTTTTGCACTGAGGGTTAACAAGATGCCGGAGCAAAGCGACGGCTATCCATTACTACTTCAACTCAACAGGACAGTAATTAATTTTTAAAGCGTCCATATTGTTTTTTTGTTTTTTTACTCTTCCAACAAACTCACTATAATTTTTTGGTGCTTTCGGTGACCATGCAATTTCTGCTAAAGCCAGGGCTCTCGGAAAAGTCATGTATTCGGCATATGCAGGAGTCTTAATATACTCTGTCCAAACATTGGCTTGTATACCTATAATATGTTTTGTTTGTGCTTCGGTTAATTCAGGTAAATCAGGTTCGAAGGAATAACATTTACTCAAAGGCAAATCACCACCAATGGCCAGAGGTTCTGTTTTAGCATTGGCTTGATAATAATCTAAATAAAAATAACTATTCGGAGACATCACCACATCGTGATTTAATTTTGCTGCTTCAATACCCCCACTGGTCCCTCTCCAAGACATGACCATGGCATTGGGAGACAATCCACCTTCTAAAATTTCATCCCAGCCCAACATTCTTTTTCCTTTACTGGTGATGAACTTATCAATTCTACCTATAAAATAACTTTGTAATTCATGCTCATTTTTTAATCCTAATTTTTTAATCAGGTCCTGGCAAAAACGACTTTGTTTCCATTGTGTTTTAGGACACTCATCACCACCAATATGTATGTATTTGCCTGGGAACAAAGCCATCACTTCGGTAAGAATATTTTCCATAAAAGTAAATGTCTCTTCTCGAGGGCAAAGCACGTCTTCTGATACGCCCCATTTGGTGGCCACTTCGTATATCTTATCAGGATTACATCCCAATTGAGGATAGGAGGCTAAAAGGGCTTGCGAATGACCAGGCATTTCAATTTCAGGAATGATGGTAATAAATTTCTTATCTGCATAGGCCACCACTTCTTTTATTTCTTCCTGGGTATAAAAACCGCCATAAGGCGTATGATCAAATTTCATATCACTGTATTTCCCTACCATACTTTCTTTACGAATAGAACTTTGGCTGGTTAACAGAGGATATTTTTTTATTTCAATGCGCCATCCTTGGTCTTCGGTTAAATGCCAATGAAAAGTGTTTAATTTATACACAGCCATTAAATCGATGTAACGCTTGATAAAAGCTACTGGAAAAAAATTTCTACCAGCATCTAGCATTAAACCACGGTAATTGTAACGGGGAGCGTCTTCGATGCTACAAGCCGAAGCTGAAGCAGTTTGATTGGATGGAGTAGTGCTAAATATTTGTGCAGGCATCAATTGAAATAAAGATTGCAAAGCATAAAAAGCACCCTTGCCTGTTTTAGCTTGAATATCAATTTTATTTTTTGTTACTTTTAATTGATAAGCTTCTTCAGCCAATTGATCGTTGAATGTGAAATTAACTGCATTAGAGCTTATACTGCCATTTTTAACAGAAAGCTTTATGCCATAAGAAGCGTTGAGCTGATCAGAAAGCATCTTGGCAACTGAAGTGAAAGCTGCGGCTTCTTTTGTTACTACTACAGCCGTGTTACTCTTAAAAGTAAACTGACCTTCTGCCGGCATTAATTTAGCGGGTTGTGGAAGGATGGAGTAGGTGTTTTGCGCTTGTGCCTGGATGATTAATGTTAAGGATAAGCAGACTGCAAAGATGGATTTCATAGCTTTCAATTTGTTGATAGGCTAATATATTTAATAATTTGCTTAACCCTAAGATTCCGGCTAACTTTTTATGAATTTTACTATATCAAGGGTATAGAGGGACTCAATTTGTATAAAGTAGGCTCCCTGGGATAAGAAACTTAAATTAAGGAGGATTCCTTGGAAGATATTATAGCCAGATTCTTTTCTGGATAGGATTAATTCTCCAGTAGTTGTATAAATGTACAAGTTAAAAATACTTTTAAGGGGAGGGGTGCCAATAAATTTAACTTTCGCATTGTTGATGACTGGATTGGGATAGAATTTGAGGCCTAGGGTATTGATGTTTAAATCGATGGAACAATTGATCACAAAGTTGTCTTTTCCAATATTGGTTTGTAAGGCATTGATTCCTGTTTGCACATCAATGCAATTGGGTATACTTTTAAATTGAATCGAAGAAATGTTATTTACAAAAGTATTTTTAGATCCGATACTACTAATTAGATAAGATGCTTTTAATTGAGCTGCAATAGGACCTGTTATAAATATAAATAGGACGAATGTCCAGCGTATAATTTTCAACGAACTATTTTTAAAGATGTAAATTGGTTAAAGCCCATTTTAATAAACTATTGTTCTCGTTGGGCAATTTTAACTTTTTGATGATATTGTAGCGATGATTCCGTATTGTTTTTTCTGATACAAACAATTCTATAGCAATTTCCTTACTCTTTTTTTGTTGAGAGATAAGGTCTAAAATCTTATATTCAGTTAAACTTAATTTTTCAATCACTTCGTTTTTTGCATATTTATTTTTAATAAGGCTCAAAGCTCTTTTAACGGTTACTTTTATTTGTTCTTCATTCCAGGGTTTAATAATATAATTTAAGGGCTGGGTTGATTCTGCTTTTTCAATAATTTGATGGGTGCTAAAAGCCGTTACATAAATGATTTCTAAAGTCGGCAATAGGATCGTCGCATATTTTGCAAAATCAATTCCAGTTTCGCCCTGCCCAAGATTGATGTCACATATAGCCAGATTGGGTTTAAACGATTTTAAATGACTTATAGCATCGTTGTAATTGTGGAGTAAAACAGTGTCGTATCCAGCTTGATTTAATAACTCTTGTAAATCAATTCCCACAATCATATCATCTTCGAGAATTAAAATCTTATTGTATAACATGGCTTAATTAATATGTATTATTCTGCTATAAACATATCACTTTTAATTTGTGTAGAAATATATCTAGTAGATTAACTATTTATTTGAGGCCTAGGACTCAAATTATTTTTCAATTTTTGTATTTATTTTGTAATCAATCAGAGTTGTAAAAAAATTATAAATAAATAATGAAAAAGTATATAAAAATTATCACATTTATTATTTATGTATTATGTTCTAATTCACTACTTGCTCAAATAAATAACAATGGAATATTTTTTCAGGCCATTGCGAGAGATAATTTTACCAATCCTGCCAAAGAAAAAAAACTGTATGTTGAAGTAAGTATTATTCAGTATACAGAAACTGGAAATAAAGTGTTTGTAGAACAACATCAAACAAATACAGATGCTTTTGGAGTTTTCAACATGACTATTGGAGGTGGTAAATGGATCAATGGAGTCGCGAAAAATTTGACATCGATTGATTGGGCCAATGGCCCATTTTTTTTGAATATAAAAATAGCCATCACACCTGCTGCACCTGCTGCTGATTGGGATTTTACCAAGGATTGGATAGATTTGGGGTCGACTCCGTTTGGAACGGTCCCTTATGCATTATACAGTGGTAGTACAGTTGACGTAAGTAGTAAATTATCTATAACAGATACCGCCAAAATGCTGGCTAATTACCTCAAAACAGATAAACTAAATTCATTTTCTATAGATCTAAGTAAGAAACTGAATAATGCAGATACGGCGGTTATGTTATTGCCCTATAAAAATTCAATACTTAGTTTATCCAGTGTTTCCAGTCTTCGAGATTCCACTTTGGTTAAATTGAATGCAGTACTTGATTCAAAAATGAATACAAAGGATAGTTTAGTAGTTTTTGTGACACCCACTCAATTGGCTACAAAGACCTATGACACCAGTGCACTTAATAATAGAATTAATTTAAAAATAAATACGGCAGACAGTATCCTATCCTATGTCACACCTACTCAATTGGCATCAAAGACATTTGATATAACACCTATTAATACAAGTATTTCAACTAAACTAAATTTATCTGATACCCTCACCTTATCCAACCGAATTAACTTAAAACTTACCTCTTCAGATACTTCTTTGATGTTAAATAATCGAATACGCAAGGACACTTCTTTTCTTTTACAAAAAATTGATACCGCAACATTGTCTACTAGAATTAATTTAAAACTTAGCTCATTTGATACCGCTGCGATGTTAAACAATCGAATTAAAAAAGACACTTCTTTTCTTTTACAAAAAAGAGATACCGCGAGCATGTCTATTAGAATCAATTCCAAAATGGATACAATTAATAAGTCCATTAATTTGTCTCTAACTTCTGAACAAAATAATATCAAGTTTCCTACTGCATTGGCGGTAACCACCTATGTTACTCAAGTTGCCAATACAATTACAGCTGGAGGTGCTAGTCCAGCAACAGCTGTAGACTATGGGTTAATAAAATTGGCAGGGGATCTAACCAATACACCAGATTCCCCAGTTATAAAAGATAATGCAATTACTTCAGCAAAAATTTTCGATGGTACCATTGCTACAACAGATTTAGCTGATGCTAGCATTACTAATGTTAAAATTGCAACAGGGATTAGCAAATCAAAAGTAGGTTTATCCAATGTTACAGATAATGCACAAATTTATTCTTTAACAACTATTGGCACATCAGGTGCTGCTACTTTTAGTTCAACTACGGGTAATTTAAATGTGCCTACCTATACTTTAACTGGTTTAGGAGGCCAAGCTCAATTAAATGGCACTGGATTAGTTAAAGCTGCTGGTACTAGTATAAGTTATGACAATACAATATATGTAAACACTGCGGATACAGGTGCTATGCTTACCTCAAGATTTGCACGTGATACATTTAGCTTATCTAATCGAGTTAATTCAAAACTAAGAATTGTTGATACCAGTTTGATGTTGTCTACCAGGTTCGCAAGGGACACAGCAAGTTTATCTAATAGAATTAGCTTTAAAGTAAATATTTCAGATACTGCAAGTATGCTAACTACGAGACTTAAGGTTTCAGATACTGCAACTATGCTTAGCGGTAGATTAAAAATTAGTGACACTGCAAATATGTTGACTACGAGACTTAAGGTATCAGATACAGCCAGTATGCTTGCATCAAGATTTGCACGTGATACAATTTTGTTATCTAATAGAATAAGCCTTAAAGTGAACATTTCAGATACAGCAAGTATGCTAACTACGAGACTTAAAGTATCGGACACTGCAACTATGCTTAGCGGTAGATTAAAAATTAGTGACACTGCAAATATGTTGACTACCAGACTTAAGGTATCAGACACCGCTAATATGCTTGCATCAAGATTTGCACGTGATACAATTTTGTTATCTAATAGAATAAGCCTTAAAGTGAACATTTCAGATACAGCAAGTATGCTAACTACGAGACTTAAAGTATCAGACACTGCAACTATGCTTAGCAGTAGATTAAAAATTAGTGACACTGCAAATATGTTGACTACCAGACTTAAGGTATCTGACACCGCTAATATGCTTTCTTCTAGATTCGGACGTGACACAGCAAGTTTATCTAATAGAATTAATCTTAAACTAGATAGAACGAATCCCACCATAACTGGACTGGTTATTGCGGATAGTATAAAAGTGAAAAGATATATTCAATATACCACTGATAGTATATTGTCTGCAACTACTACCACTATTGACATGAGTTTGGGAAATGTTTTTCATATTTATTTAGCCAATAGTATAACTACTTTAACTTTAAGTAACCTGAGTGTAGGAACCTACCTCATTAAGTTTAGACAAATTGCTTCAGGTACTGGCAAAACGGTTGCATTCCCTGTCGCATGGTTATGGGCTGGTGGAGGATCTGGCCCCACTATTACAGCAACCAATGGTAGAACAGATATTGTAACATTAATTTGCGATGGAAGTAAAATTTATGCTACCGCAGTCCAAAATTTCTATTAATAATGAAATACTTTTATATTTTTTGTTTATTTATTTCTTTTAATTTAAAAGGTCAAATTGTACCGCAGGGTTTTTTAGTTGGACCTGATTATAGTATTACGCCTAGTATCACCATTGGTACTCAAACATGGATGTTGTATAACCTAAATGTAGTTAGCTATACCAATGGTGATCCCATTACAAATATTACTGATGGCACTTTGTGGAAGAATGCAACAGAAGGAGCCTATAGTGATTATAATACTATTTCACAGGCAGCTGGGTATGGCAAATTATACAATTGGACAGTTGTAAATGACGCTAGGGGAGTTTGCCCTTTTGGATGGCATGTGCCAAGTGATGCAGAATTTTTAGTTCTAGCCAATTTTTATGGAGGAGATGCATCCGCCGGAACATCTGTTTCTTCTGAAGAATTAAGACTCACTTCTACATGGACTTCAAGTGCTAGTTTTGCTAGTACAAATAGTTCAGGTTTCTCGGCCATCGCCGCAGGTTTTCGAGATGTAGAAACAACAAATGGTACTTTTATTGGAGGCCCTGCGAGTGGAGTAGGCACCAATGCGCATTTCTGGACCAGTACAAAATATAATACTACTACTGCGGTGCGTTTTGGTTTGTATTATAATTCATCACAAACAGCGCGTGTGAATGACGCTTTAAATAATGGCGCGAGTATAAGATGTATAAAATAGCATTTAATTCTATTTTATCAAAACCGGTTTCAACACTTCTAATTTCCCATCAATGTTAGATTCATCAATGGTCAATCCTAAGATATGTGCAACCAATGGGTAAACATTTACATTTTCAAAACCGTCTATCGTCATTCCATTTTTAAATGCCGGCCCCCATGCCATGAAGCTAGCGCGCATTTCTACTAAATGATTGTCAAATCCATGCTTCCCTATGGTGGTTTTTCTTGTAGATAAATTAAACACTTTTGGAAAATGTGGAATAACAATTAAATCACCCAAGCGATTGTATTTATCATCACTGCTTTTATAATGCCAATAAGCAGGCGTTTCATCTAATTTATATACCGTAATACTTGTATCTTTTTTTAGTGCATCATAGGTAGATTCGATTTTTGATTTGTCTTTGGCATACAAATGCAATTGAGTGTCACCCCAAGGAACTGTAAAAAAACTGCTATCAATGGCATTTGGCATAGGCTTTGTATTGATATTATCAACTTTAGCCATGCCATGATCAGAAACAAAAATATAGTTAATGGGTAAGTGTAAAGAAGATAAAGTTTCTTGTAATGCATTAACACTGCTGTCAACAAATTGAACGGCTTCTCCCACTCTTGCATCATTAGGTCCAAATTCATGTGCATTGTGGTCTACCTGAGGGAAATAAAATGTAATTAAATGAGGACGTTGTTCTTCGGGTAAACTCAACCAGTCTTTGATAGCTTTGATTCTTGTGGCTATATCAATCTTTTCATTGTATATATAATAATAGGTCGGTTTAATACCTTGTATAGCAGCTTCAGATGCTACCCAATAAAAACTAGCCGAGATCATTTTTTGTTGTTCTGCTAAAACCCATAGCGGCGTTCCTCCATACCATTTACCTTCGGCGACCATTTTTTTATTGCCCATATTGTAAAATGCGCCTGTTGGGATGTCGATATAACTATTGTCAACCAATCCATGGTGCGCAGGATACAAGCCTGTAACAATACTATAGTGGTTGGGGAAAGTGACAGAAGGATAAGATGGGGTCATATATTGAGCTCGAACTCCTTTTTTAGAAAGCGCCTTTAAATTTTTAGCATCATATAGTGCTGTAAAATCAGCTCTAAATCCGTCCGCAGAAATCAAAATAACATAAGGTTTTTGAATTTGATTAGCGCTATTTTTTCTGCCTTCAATAATTTGTTGAGTAGTATCTAATGAGTGTATTAGTGGTGCGCTAACATGTGTATTTTCTTGGGCATAGGAGAACAATACAATAAATAGGCTAAAGGTTAAAAATGATAATTTGTTAAACATAATAAGTGGTATTAAAAAGAGCCTTGTTGAAAATACTAAAAAGGAGTTGGTTTTATTTTATTTCTTATCCAAATGCTCAATTGAAAACTTAAAATAGCTGCAATGATTCCCCCTGCAACATCGATAGGGAAATGTTGGCCTAAATAAATTCTAGAGTAACCGCATATAATTGCATAAGCCGCTCCTATCCAAAATACTTTTTTATGAGGGAAAAAATATACGGTAAGAAAAAATAAAACAAAAGCGGTGGCACTATGTCCAGAAGGGAAACTATTGTATGTATGTACTTCAACACCCATCACGGTATGTATTTTTGAAAGGGGTATGCCACTCGCAATAGGTCTGTTTACGGCTGGCCAAATATAATTTTTAGGCAATTGAGTTAGCAGGGTTGAGGTTAAAAAGTTGAGTAAAATAAATAGAACGTCTCTTTTGTACCATCCAAATACGATCAATAAGTAAGGTATCCACATCCAACCTTCTGCTAAATTGGTGAAAAAGCTAAAAAACTGATCTGCCCATAGGCCTAAGTCCACATTCCATGCTAAAAACAGCGCCTCCCTGCCTGTGAGTAAGCTGAGGATAAAAAGCAGCATTGCCAATCCAAGGGAACCAAGTTGGGCAAAGATAAATGGTGAATTTTTGCTGCTTAAATTAGACATGGTTTAAATGGGCTATTAAAAGGCAAATTTACTAAATGTTTATTCTTCACAGTCAACAAATTATTTAAAAGGTTGTTATAACTTTAACCCCTTAGATGAGCCAAATAAAAGAATATATTACCGTTGTTGGTGCCAGAGAACACAACCTGAAAAATTTTGACATAACCATTCCTAAAAATCAATTAGTGGTTTTTACAGGGGTGAGCGGAAGTGGCAAATCCTCTTTGGCTTTTGATACCCTATACAACGAAGGGCAACGCCGTTATATGGAGAGTTTTAGTGCCTATGCCAGACAGTTTATGGGCGAAATGGAACGCCCCGATGTGGACCAAATTACAGGCTTGTCTCCTGTGATTGCCATAGAACAAAAGACGACCAATAAAAATCCTAGATCTACGGTTGGAACCGTTACCGAATTGTATGACTTTTTAAGATTATTGTATGCCCGTATTGGCAAAGCCTATAGTTACAATACCGGAAAACCCATGGTTAAGTTTTCTGAAGCGGAGATTGTTCAAAATATATTTACTCAGTTTAAAGACAAGAAAATAAATTTATTGGCACCGGTGGTGCGCGGTCGTAAAGGGCATTACAGAGAGCTATTTGAAGAAATCAGAAAAAAGGGATTTGTAAAAGCACGAGTAGATGGAGAGATTGTTGAATTAAAACCCAAATACCAAGTAGATCGTTATAAAATTCATGATATTGAAATTGTGGTAGATCGTTTACCTGTATCAGTGGCAATGAAAATAAGGTTGGGAGACAGTGTTGCCCAATGTTTGAAAATGGGAAAGGATTTACTTTTTGTTTTGGAAGAAGGAAAAACAAAATTGGTGCAATATTCAAAACAATTGATGTGTGAGGCAACTGGCTTAAGTTATGAAGAGCCATCACCCAATAGTTTTTCTTTTAATTCTCCGTATGGGGCTTGTCCCAACTGCAAAGGCTTAGGCAATGTGTATGCTATTGATATGAGTTTATTATTACAGGATCATACCTTAAGTATTAATGAAGGGGCCATTCATCCATTGGGAGAAGCCAGAGAGGCAAGTGTGTTTAATCAAATTAAATTATTTGCAAGAAAGCATAAAATAAGTTTAGACAAGGCCATCAATGAATTAAGCAAAGAACAATTGGATTTGATTTTATTTGGCGATAAAAATATTTCATCCACTTTAGACATGGACTTGAATGATGAAAACATTCCAAATGAGTATACGGGTAGTTATGAAGGCATAGTGCCAATGATGAAAAGATGGTTTACATCTTCGCAAAGCACCGATCATTTGAAGGCCTGGGTGGAAGGCTATATGGAATTGAATACCTGTCCTGTTTGCGAAGGGGCGAGATTAAGAAAAGAAAGTTTATGGTTTAAGGTGAATGAAAAAAATATTGCTGCTTTAAACGACATGCATTTAGATGCTTTGCAAAACTGGTTCAAAAGTTTGCCTGCAAAATTGGATAAAAAAGATACGCAAATAGCAGCTGGCATTTTAAAAGAAATTGATGATCGCATCTCTTTTTTAATGAATGTAGGTTTGTCTTATTTGTCCTTAAGTCGTCCATCCAAATCATTGAGTGGGGGAGAATCGCAAAGAATTCGGTTGGCAACCCAAATTGGTTCTCAGTTGCAAGGCATTACGTATATATTAGATGAACCTTCTATTGGTTTGCATCAAAGAGACAATCAAAGATTGATTACTGCACTAAAACAATTGCGTGACATTGGCAATACGGTTTTAGTCGTAGAGCACGATAAAGATATTATGATGGCTGCCGACTATTTAGTAGACATTGGCCCCAAGGCGGGTATTCATGGTGGGCATATTGTAGCACAAGGAACGCCACAGGAAATTGTCAAACTAAAATCGGATACGGCATTGTTTTTAGCAGGCAAGAAAAAAATTGAAATACCTTCTGAAAGACGCAAAGGCAATGGGCTTACTATTGGCATCAAAGGGGCCACTGGGAATACTTTGCAAAAAGTAAGTTGTAATTTTCCATTAGGCACTTTTACCGTGGTAACAGGTGTAAGTGGAAGTGGAAAATCTACTTTAATTAATGAAACCCTGTATCCAATTTTATCTCAGTTTTGTTACCATAGCAAAACCAAACCCATGACTTATTCAAAAGTAACGGGGTTGGAAAACATTGATAAAGTCATTGAAATAGATCAATCGCCTATTGGAAGAACTCCGAGAAGCAATCCTGCAACCTATTGTGGTTTCTTTACTGACATCAGAACTTTATTTGCATCTGTACCGGAAGCAAAAATTAGAGGCTATCAAGCAGGAAGGTTTTCTTTTAATGTAAAAAGTGGTCGTTGTGAAGTATGTGAAGGAGGAGGCATGCGTGTAATTGAAATGAATTTTTTACCTGATGTATATGTGCACTGTGAAAAATGTGGCGGTAAAAGATACAATCGAGAAACTTTGGAAATTAGGTACAAAGGAAAATCAATTAGTGATGTATTGAATATGACCGTGGAAGAAGCCTGTGAATTTTTTCAAGCAGTACCATTTATTTATAGAAAATTAAAAGTGTTGAATGAAGTGGGCTTGGGGTATATTACTTTGGGACAATCGGCAGTGACCTTAAGTGGTGGAGAAGCGCAGCGTGTTAAATTAGCGACTGAATTAGGCAAAAAAGATACTGGAAAAACCTTTTATATTTTGGATGAGCCCACTACAGGCTTACATTTTCAGGACATTCAATTATTAATAGGCGTGTTAAACAGATTGGTTGACAGAGGCAATACAGTACTAGTTATAGAACACAATATGGATGTAATTAAAGTGGCCGATCACATTATTGATTTGGGCCCAGAAGGGGGCAATGGAGGAGGACTGATTCAATTTGAAGGAACCCCAGAAGAAATGATAAAAAAATCCAAAACACATACTGCGAAGTTCTTAGCGCTAGAGATGAAATAAGAATTTTATAATTTACTGAGCAACCCTTATCATGGGAATATGGTCTATTCCATCTTCTAAATAAATTGGTCCAGATTGTTCAAATCCAAAATCGGTATAAAATTTTTTCAAATAAAATTGTGCGCCAATTTTAATGGGGCCTTTGCCAAACAATCTTTCACATTCTTGAATAGAATAGTTCATTAATATTTTTCCAGCACCTGTTCGTCTGTATTTTTGGGCAGTGACCACTCTTCCAATACTTTGGTAACCATCATAGATAATATTTTTATCAAAAAGTCTGGTGGTAGCCACCAATTCCTTGCCCAGCCAGCCTAAGGTATGATGAGCTTTTTGGTCATTGTTGTCGATGTCTAGGTATACACAATTTTGCTCTACCACAAACACTTCGCTTCTTAATCTTAAAAGTTCATATAGCTCCTTATTGGTAAGATCGGAAAAAGATTTGGTAACCCATTGAATGTTATTGCTTGTGCTCATAGAGCAAAAATAGGGATAATATGAATATCTTGGAATGAATTAATATCCATACTTGCCTTTCCATCTTTCTTGTAGAAATTTTCTTATTTCTTGTTCTCTCGAATTTTTTTGTGGCTGATACAGCGTTGTATTTTTGATGGCATCAGGCAAGTATTCTTGTTCTATGAAATTATTTTCACCTTTGTGTGAATATTGATAATCTTTACCGTAAGACAAATCTTTCATTAATTTTGTTGGGGCATTGCGTAAATGCAATGGGACAGGAAGGTTGCCCATTTTATTTACCAATGCCAAAGCATGGTCAATAGATTCAATGGCTGCATTGCTTTTAGGAGAGCTGGCCAAATAAATCGCACATTGAGATAAAATAATTCTGCTTTCTGGGTAACCAATTTTATTCACTGCATCAAAACAAGCGTTGGCCAATAAAAAGGCATTGGGGTTGGCATTGCCAATGTCTTCGCTCGAAAATATCAGCATACGTCGAGCTATAAATTTTACATCTTCCCCACCTGCAATCATTCTCGACAACCAATAGATGGCACCATTGGGATCAGTGCCTCGCATACTTTTGATAAAAGCAGATATGATATCGTAATGCTGCTCTCCATTTTTATCATATAGTGCAATATGGGTTTGCGCAACTTCCATCACCCAATCATTGCTAATCACCAAGGGCTTGCCAGATTTCTCAATATCTATTAAGGCTTCTACCGACAATTCTAATAAATTCAATAATTTTCTTCCATCACCTCCTGATAATTGCAACAAGGCTTCTGTTTCTTTTAATTCAATGGGTTGCCCTTTAAATAATGCATCTTTTTCGATGGCTTGATCTACTAATTTTAATAAGGCTTTTTCATCCAATGCTTTTAAAATAAATACTTGGCATCGACTTAATAAGGCACTATTGACTTCGAAGCTTGGGTTTTCTGTAGTAGCACCAATCAAAGTAATCGTTCCTTTTTCTACAGCACCCAATAAGGCATCTTGTTGCCCTTTGTTAAATCGGTGTATTTCATCTATAAATAAAATAGCACTGGTTTTGGACTTGGCTTCTTCAATTACTTCTCTGAGTTCTTTTACCCCACTGCTAATAGCACTCAATTGAAAATAGGCACTGTTAAACGTGGTGGCTATAATATTGGCCAATGTGGTTTTGCCTACACCGGGTGGTCCCCATAAAATCATAGAAGGTACTTTCCCTTTGGCGATGGCTTTTTGCAATACGCTGTCCTGGCTGGAAAGATGTTCTTGCCCCACTAAATCAGCTAGGGTTTGTGGGCGCAATCTTTCGGCTAAGGGGATAGAATGGTTCATCTAGTTAAAGATACAAAATCTTAGATCCATTTTACTCAAATAAGTGGGCTTGCTGTTTCACCAAACGTAGGGTAGTTCTAATATGAACAATCCCAATAATACCTGTAATCAATAAAAATACAGAAACGCCTTTGAGTATAGACAAAACCAATGCATTGGTGATTTCTTTGGGCATATTGGGCTGCTGTTGCAAAAATTCGTCGATAAATTTAAGCAAAACAGTATTGGTGGAAACCAATACACTTATGGAATTCACAAAAAATAAACTACATAAGAAAAAGCTCACATAAGCGTTCACTTTTATCCAATCTTTCAATTTTAATGTTTGCACGATTTCTCTTTCAATACCCAACTTTAAAAATTTGTAACTAGAAAAAGTATAAATAACCAAGCAAGCAATAATAAATACCATAATCAAGGCACTTGGATTGGACAATGAGGAAAATAATATGAGTACATCCAAAAATCCAAAAAACAAAGCAATGGGAATTAAAATATAAGTAAGTACTGTATATAGTTTCAAATTTTGCGGCATGGGATCTAAATAGTTGGTTGGAATTGTATTATTTCAAGTTCAATTTAATTTGCAATTCTTCAAATTGTTTTGCATCAATAGTACTTGGGGCATCTAACATCACATCACGGCCGCTGTTATTTTTAGGGAAAGCGATAAAGTCTCTGATACTTTCGCTGCCGCCTAATAATGCACATAGCCTGTCAAATCCAAAAGCGATTCCGCCATGCGGCGGAGCACCATATTCAAAAGCGCCTAATAAAAATCCAAATTTATGTTGTGCTTCTTCCGGACTCATGCCTAAAGCAGCAAACATTTTTTCTTGCAAAGCGCGTTGGAAAATTCGAATAGACCCGCCTCCAATTTCATTGCCATTTAATACCATATCGTATGCGTTGGCTTTAATGCCTGCGTAAGGGTGCTCTAAATATTTAGCTGCGTCTTTAATTTCAGGGGCATTGTTAATCATCACATCTATTTGGTCTGGCTTAGGCGAAGTAAATGGATGATGCCTTGCTACCCAACGATTGCCTTCTTCATCATATTCAAATAATGGGAAGTCCAAAACCCATAACAACTTAAATTCAGTTTCTTTTCTAAATCCTAATTGTTTGCCTAATTCCAGTCTTAATTCACTCACCGCTTTTCGAGTTCTTTCTTCCGCCCCCGCTAAAATTAAAATCAAGTCACCTGCTTTTGCATTGGCAGCATTCGCAATGGCTTTTAATTTATCTTCTGAGTAAAATTTATCTACACTACTTTTAAAACTTCCGTCGGTATTACATTTAATAAATACCATTCCTTTCATGCCAATCTGTGGGCGCTTTACCCATTCAGTCAATTCGTCGGTTTGTTTGCGTGAATATTCACTACAACCTGGTACTGCAATGGCAATCACTGTTTCAGCTTCATCAAATACTTTAAAATCAACCCCATGGATTAAAGCGGCTTGGTCTTTTTTGGCCGAAAATACATGGTCAGGCTTTTTTAAGTTGCACAAATCCATACCAAAGCGTATGTCTGGTTTGTCATTGCCATAATTCCACATTGCATCTTCCCAGGTCATTCTTTGAACAGACTCGGTGTAATCAATATTCTTTACATCTTTAAAAATGCTTTTTATTAATCCTTCAAACATGTTTAAAATATCTTCTTGCTCCACAAAGCTCATCTCGCAATCTATCTGTGTAAATTCGGGTTGTCTGTCTGCTCTTAAATCCTCATCTCTAAAACATTTTACAATTTGATAGTAACGGTCATAGCCACTTACCATTAACAATTGTTTGAAAGTTTGTGGCGATTGCGGTAGGGCGTAAAATTCGCCAGCGTTCATTCTACTAGGTACTACAAAATCACGCGCGCCTTCGGGGGTAGACTTGATTAAAAAAGGTGTTTCGATATCCATGAATCCTTTTTCATGTAAATAATTTCTGGTAGCACGATTTACACTATACCTTAATTCAATATTCTTTTTTACTGCGTTTCTTCTTAAATCTAAAAAGCGATATTTCATTCTAATGTCGTCACCTCCATCGGTATCGTCTTGAATGGTAAAAGGAGGTACCATTGAAGCATTGAGTATTTTATATTCAGCAACTTTTATTTCAATTTCACCAGTGGGTATATTCGCATTTTTGCTAGATCGCTCAATAACAGTTCCTTTTACTTGTAAGACAAATTCACGCCCCAAAGGATGCGCTTCTAATTGTGCTTGCAATTCTTCTCCCATCAACAGTTGGGTAATACCATATCGGTCTCTTAAGTCAATAAATGTAATCGCACCAAATTTGCGAATGGTTTGTACCCATCCCGCTAGGGTAACGTTTTGTCCTACAAATTGAATATTTAATTCTCCACAATGGTGCGTTCTGTACATACAATAATATTGAAATAGGTTTCGTTGGCAAATATAGCCCAATTCCTAGAAAAACCCCATCTTTGCGCTATGACAGATCAGGCCATTACCCCTCAATTTAGACGTATTATATTGTCAGGGTATTTCTTTTTAACTGGAATTTGTTTCGCTTCTTGGGCAAGCCGTATACCAGATATTAAAATGCATTTGGGTTTGAGTGATGGCGCATTTGGAGGCATCTTATTATTTCTTCCATTGGGTACCTTTTTGGGCATTCCACTCTCTGGTAGTATCACTGCAAAAAAAGGCAGTAAAAAAATTCTCATTATTGCTGCAATCATTTATCCCATAACATTAATTACTTTGGGCTTGGCGCACACCCGTTTAATTTTAGCCATGGCTTTATTTTTATTTGGAATGGCTGGAAATTTATTTAATGTATCTGTGAATACGCAAGCAGCAGCCCTGTCTAAATTATTTGATAAAAGTATCACTTCTCGCTTTCATGGCTTTTGGAGCTTGGCTGGTTTTGTAGGTGGTTTATTAGGTGGGTTTTTTGTCGCACATGCTATATCACCCTTGCAACAATTTATATTTGTGGCATTGATGGTATGGTTGTTTTTATTTTTCACACGTATTTATTTATTACCTGGAGAAGCAAATAGCAATCATATTTCTAAAATGTGGAATAAACCTAGTCCATTGATGTGGCAATTTGGCTTGATTGCATTTAGTAATATGATTTGTGAAGGGATGATGTTTGATTGGAGTGGAGTGTACTTTCAAGATGTTGTTAAAGTTTCCACTCAGTGGAGAACCACTGGCTATATATGCTTTATGGCTTGCATGACCATTGGTAGGATGTTTTCAGATAGTCTTATCAACTATTGGGGTGCAAGAAAACAATTAATATTAAGTGGCTTGGTTGCAACTTGTGGAATCATAGTGGCTACTTCTTATCCTCATATCGTCATAAGTTCAATAGGCTTTATGTTGGTTGGGTTTGGCGTCTCTTCTGTAATTCCAACCATCTATGGAACCGTTGGCAGAACTACAGAGGCTAGCAAAGTAAGTATTGCACTTGCCTCAGTTTCTTCTGTTGGATTTTTTGGATTTTTAATTGGGCCACCCATTATTGGATTTTTATCTCAAGCCATGGGCCTAAGATGGGCATTTTTAACGGTGAGTAGTTTAGGTATCATTACAGCTTTAAGAGCCCATCAATTAAAGAAATATTTATAGAATTCATTAAAGTGTAGCAGGTTCTTCCTTATGTCTTGGTTTATGAACCAAATAATAATAAGACAAAATCAATACCCCTGTTACAAATGGAATCATCGCTAAATGTTTTACCGTAACGGTTCCAAATACTACTTGAGTATCTAAGCCAAAAAATTCACTACACATCCAAAAAGAGTTGGCCATAATCCAAACGGTGATGGCTAAATTGTGACATAATTCAGAAAAAATATGCCTGGTTCTCCAAGCAATTACTATTGAAATGGAAAGGGTTGGAATAATCATCGCGACGCCCAATGGTTTCCAAAACATACACCAGGCAATATCCTTGAACAACCAAAAAACAATATGTAGATTTTCCATTTTGCGATAAGCAATAGGGATATGGTATAATTCTTTTTCTTCTGCATTCATGTTGGTAGATTTGAATTAAAATTTATTGGTTTAAAATTATTCTTTTTTTTATTTTGAAGCCCATTTTTTTCTAAACAAGTAAAGGGCCAAATCTTGCTATGTCGGCTTCTTTGTTAATTTCCTCACCCAGTTCGATGTGATTGATTAATTCCGAAGCAAAATAAGGGGCCAAGGAACAACCCTTGGTGCCCATGCCATTGCAGATACCTAATTGAGGATAGCTAGGATGTAAGCCCACAAAAGGCCTTCTTTCTGTATTAGCGGGCCTGATACCTACTAGGTGATCCACTACTTGATAGGGTAGTTTCAAAATAGAGTCTAGCGCAGTCATCATCTTTTGTTTAAATGCCTTTGTAGGATCTTGGTTTTCGTATTGCCATTCAAAACTAGAACCCACCCAAAATAAATTTTCCTTCCAGGGTACAATCGCAATATTGTTTTTATAAATATGCTTAGCTGGTAAACCATCGATGGCCACGATTAATGCTTCCCCTTTGTTAGGCGCAAAGGGAAGCGCTTTGAAATAAGGATTTTGCATAGAATTGACACCGTCGCAAAAAATAATTTTTTCGGCGAGGATATCTTTCCACTGAACACCTTCGTCTACAATTTTAAATTCGGTAAATGCAAAGGTGGATTCTATAAAATGATCCGCCATGTGTTTTTTGCCTGCCTCTAAAAATGGGATCAAATCAATCCAATAACAGTTGTCAATTTCACCGGTTCCAAAAGGGGTATTGAAAAAGGATTGCCAATCTAAAGTGTTATTGGTTTTTAAATACACATTATCATGCGCCAATCGATAATCGAAACTATCTTTCATTTGTGGCGAAGGATGAATTAATACAACAGGCGTCTTTGATACTATTTTTGAATTAGTTTTTTGTTGAAATGCTTCATATGAGGCTACTGCAAAAGGCATAACATCTTCTATCATCCAGGTTTGAACCATTCTTCTGCCAGTGACTGGATTGATTACTCCACTCGCAACGCTGCTAGCAGAAGCTTGCTTGCTATCATTTACTATGACATAACTAAGATTCCTTTCTTGTAAAAAGTAAGCCAGCCAAGTACCTACTAGTCCTTGACCAATGACCAAGTATTTAACTTTTTTTTGCAATGGGATTTGCTTTTTTAATGGGTATCGTGAAGCCAATAGTATCTTTTAATTCATTGACGACAGCTACTAATAGCAGATCAACGCTTTCTCGATAATCATTGGGTATGGTAAAAGGGAATTCGGCTTCAAATTTTTCATTTAGTAGGGTAGTAAAGTATTGAAATGGAAAAATATTCAAAAACCAACCATCTACTGATTTTTTTGTTTGATGATTTATTAATGAAAGGGTAAGTGATCCTGTTTTCTCTTCTTTTAAATCATGACTTACTTGCACTTTTAATTTTACCGATTGACCTGTTACAAATTTCTTGGGGGCAATGCAATGAATTTTAATTTGTGTTTGATTTTGCCCATTCGTTTGCACATAAAATAATAGGAAGATGATTAAGAAAAACGGATATTTCATAGAACAAACTTACAATAAAAAATCCCTTATCTTTTTGATGATAAGGGATCTAATGTATTTTTAAGACGGAATGTTCTTATTTTCTTAAAGCTGCAGCCATGGTAGTACCTATGTCAGCAGGACTTGCACATACATGAATTCCGCAAGCAGCCATAATTTTCATTTTAGCAGCGGCCGTATCATCTGCCCCTCCAATGATGGCACCAGCATGACCCATGCGACGTCCAGCAGGTGCAGTTTGACCAGCAATAAATCCAACCACTGGTTTTCTCAAATTGTCTTTGATCCAATTGGCGGCATCTGCTTCCATGCTTCCACCAATTTCGCCGATCATAATAATTCCTTTTGTTTCAGGATCATTCATTAATAATTCAACTGCTTCTTTTGTTGTTGTGCCAATGATGGGATCTCCTCCAATACCAATAGCAGTAGTGATACCTAATCCTGCTTTCACCACTTGATCCGCAGCTTCATAAGTTAAAGTGCCACTTTTTGAAACAATGCCAATGCTTCCTTTCTTGAATATAAAGCCAGGCATAATACCCACTTTAGCTTCTTCTGCAGTTATAACACCAGGACAATTTGGCCCTATTAAACGAGTTGTTTTTCCTAGTAAATAATTTTTCACCTTCACCATATCCTGAACAGGAATGCCTTCGGTAATACAAACTACCAAACCAATGCCAGCATCCCCGGCTTCCATAATTGCATCCGCTGCAAATGCAGGAGGAACAAAAATGATACTCACATCAGCGCCTGTATTTTTAACGGCATCGGCAACTGTATTAAATACGGGTCTGTCTAAATGCATGGTGCCCCCTTTACCAGGTGTTACACCTCCCACCAATTGAGTACCATATTCAATCATTTGTGCGGCATGGAAACTTCCTTCTGAACCTGTAAAGCCTTGTACAATGATTTTCGAGTTTTTATTGACTAATACTGACATCTAGTGCGTTTTTGTTATTTGTGGCGCAAAAATAGGCTAATCAAGGTTTTTTTATGCTTATTTCTTAATAAAAATTAAAGGATTTTTTATAAATGGCTATCATGTGCTACTTTTGCCGTTCGCTAAGACAAATTAAAAAAAACAATTATGGCAACAACTTCAGACATCAGTCGCGGAATGATCTTAAAATTGGACGGTAACTTGTATTCGGTCGTAGAATTTGGGGAGAACAAAACTGCTCGTGCAGCTGCTAAAATATGGGCCAAACTAAAAGGAGTAGACAATAAAAGATCTATCGAAAAAACCTGGAATAGCGGGGAGAACATTCACCCTGTGCGCGTTGAAAAGAAAGCATTTCAATATTTATATAAGGATGATAGTGGCTATAACCTAATGAACACGGAAACTTTTGAGCAAATTGCCATGTCTGAAGAAATGATAGATGCCCCTCAGTTTTTGATAGATGGCGCCGAAGTTTTTGTATTTATGAATACCGAAACGGAGCTTCCAATTGGTGCTGAACTTCCAGAAAAAATAGAAGTGGTCATTACTTATTGCGAAAATGGAGTAAAAGGCGATACCGCCACTCGTGCTTTAAAAGCTGCTACCATTCAATCTGGAGCCACTGTGATGGTGCCCTTGTTTGTGAATGAAGGTGAAAAGATCAAGATCAATACCAAAAATGGCGAATACGTTGAACGTGTTAAATAATTTTTGGTAGATTTTTCTTCGCCCTTTATTGAAATGTAAGGGCTCAAAAAATCACTCTTTTGATTTTTAAAAAGGCCCCCGAATACTCAGGGGCCTTTTTGTTACCTGAACCTATTGAAAATTAGGCCCTATAAATTATTTCTCTAATAATTTTTGGTAGATTTTTCTTCGCCCTTTATTGAAATGTAAGGGCTCAAAAAATCACTCTTTTGATTTTTGTTTATTTTCTACCTAAATCAGCTCCAAAATGACTCAAATTTTACAAAATACGTTGGGCTCAATTTTGGCCAAAAATGCCCATTTTTAATAAAAAAAGGCCTTTTTTTTGCTAAAATCAATAAAAAAAGCCCAATTTTACCCAAAATTGCTAAATATGGACTTGAAACAAATTCACGATTTAATTAAGGTAGTAAACAAGAGTAATATTGGAGAAATAAGCATCGAGGACAAAGATGGTAAAGTAACCATCAAGCAAAAGGAAGAACGTGTTACAGTGAGTTCCGTGCCAGCCCCTTCTTATGCTGCAGCACCCATGACAGCTGGTCCTTCTGTTGGTGCTCCTGCTGCCCCAGCGGCTCCAGTAGCCGACAATTTATTGACCATCAAAAGCCCAATGATTGGCACATTTTATAGAAGAGCTGCCCCAGATAAACCATTGATGGCCGAAGAAGGAACCGAAGTGGCTCCTGGAAAAGTGGTATGTATTATCGAGGCGATGAAGCTTTTTAATGAAATTGAAAGCGAAGTAAAAGGAACCATCGTTAAAATCCTAGTAGAGGATGCAAGCCCAGTAGAGTATGATCAACCTTTATTCTTGGTTCAACCAGAATAATTTTCACCCATTTTCTAAACCTAACTAAGAAAAATGTTTAAAAAGATTTTGATAGCCAATCGTGGCGAAATTGCTTTGCGTATTATTAGAACCTGCAGAGAAATGGGTATTAAGACAGTGGCTGTTTATTCCACTGCCGATAAAGACAGTTTACATGTAAAATTTGCAGATGAAGCGGTTTGTATAGGTGGTCCAAAAGGGCAAGAGTCTTATTTAAACATTCCACATATTATGGCAGCTTGTGAAATTACCAATGCCGATGCAGTGCATCCTGGTTATGGTTTTTTAGCAGAGAATGCAAAGTTTGCTCAAATATGTGCCGATCATGGAATAAAATTTATTGGCCCCACACCAGACATGATCAATAGCATGGGGGATAAAATAACAGCTAAAGAAACCATGATTAAAGCCGGTGTTCCAGTAGTGCCAGGCGGGGACAGTTTATTAGAAGATGTTACAGCAGCAAAAAAATTAGCAAAAGAAATTGGATACCCTGTTATCATTAAAGCTACTGCAGGTGGCGGTGGTAAAGGGATGCGTGTGGTGTGGAATGAAGGTGAAATTGAAAAAGCATTTAGTACTGCAAAAATGGAAGCAGGTGCAAGTTTTAAAAATGATGGCTTGTACATGGAAAAATTTGTAGAAGAGCCAAGACATATAGAAATACAAGTAGCAGGCGATCAATATGGAAATGTTTGTCACTTGAGTGAGCGTGATTGTTCCATTCAAAGAAGACATCAGAAGTTGGTAGAAGAATCTCCTTCCCCTTTTATGACACCAGAATTGCGTCATCGCATGGGAGAAGCAGCAATTAAAGCAGCAAGTGCTATTCATTACGAGAGCGTTGGTACGGTAGAATTTTTAGTGGATAAGAATCGTAACTTTTATTTCATGGAAATGAATACACGTATTCAAGTAGAACATTGCGTTACAGAAGAAGTGGTTAGTTATGATTTAATAAAAGAGCAAATAAAAATCGCAGCAGGCGAAAAAATTTCTGGGCGTAATTATGAACCTCAATTGCACGCCATAGAATGTAGAATTAATGCAGAAGATCCATACAACGATTTTAGACCCTCCCCAGGAAAAATTACAGTACTGCATACTCCAGGTGGGCACGGCGTTCGGGTAGACAGTCATGTGTATGCAGGGTATGTGATTCCTCCTTACTATGATTCTATGATTGGTAAATTAATTACCGTAGCACAAACACGTGAAGAAGCCATCAATACTATGTACCGTGCTTTAAGTGAATATGTAATTGAAGGCGTAAAAACAACCATTCCTTTTCATTTGCAATTAATGCAAAATGAAGATTTTAGAAAAGGGAACTTCACCACTAAGTTTTTGGAAACATTTAAGATGAAGTAATTTTTATTAGGCTTTTTTATTTGAAAATAAAAGCCTAATAAAATGCTCTAATGATTTTAAAAAAGGTCCCGAATATTCGGGACCTTTTTTCTTTTTCATCCATATTTTTATAATTAACGCAAAAACAATAATTCTCTGTACTTAGGCAAGGTCCATAATTCATCGTCTACCAATTGTTCTAATTTGTCAACGTGGTAGCGGATCTTATCAAAATATTGCGCCTTCACTTTGGCTTCATAAGCGATGGCCTTATCTCTTGAGTTGGCTATGTTATTAGCTACTTTGCGTTCTTCTACCATGGCGTCTACATTTTCATACACTTGTTGAATATGGGTACTAACATCTTTTAATAAAGCCAGTTGACCTTTGTATAATTTTTCAGGCAATGCGGCTTCGCGAAGCAAGCTTACATTTTTAAGCAATTCATTTTGATATTTAAGTGCCGATGGAATAATATGATTGGTAGCTAAGTCGCCCATAATGCGCGCTTCAATTTGCACTTTCTTAATGTACTTCTCTAATTCAATTTCGTAACGTGCTTCTAATTCACTGTGAGAATAAATATTATTCTCTTTAAATAATTTTTTAGCTTTCTCTGTAATCATGGCATCCAAAGCGATCGGTGTGGTTTTTAAATTCGGAAGACCTCTTTTTGCTGCTTCCTTATGCCACTCTTCGCTGTAACCATCCCCCTCAAATAAAATCTTTTTACTTGATACAATGTATTTTTGAATCACTTGCATGATGGCAATTTCTTTCTTATCGCCTTTCTCTATCAAAGCTTCCACTTCGGCTGCAAATTTGTTTAAAGTATCAGCTACAATGGTATTTAAAATAGTCATTGGATGACCGCAGTTGGCAGTAGAACCTACCGCACGGAATTCAAACTTGTTTCCCGTGAATGCAAAAGGAGAAGTGCGGTTACGATCGGTATTGTCCATCAGTAATTCAGGGATGCTGCGGTGTAAATCTAATTTTAAAATGGCTTCGTCTTGTTCGTCAAACTTAGTACCCACGCGGCTTTCCACATCGTTTAATACTTTTGTTAAATATTCACCTACAAATACAGAAATAATTGCAGGAGGTGCTTCATTGGCCCCCAATCTAAAATCGTTGGAAGCAGAAGCAATAGAAGCTCTTAAAATATCCGCATAATCGTGAACGGCTTTAATGGTGTTCACAAAAAAGGTCAAGAACATTAAGTTGGTCTTTGGTGTTTTGCCAGGCGCTAATAAATTCACACCAGTGTCGGTAGCCAAACTCCAGTTGTTGTGCTTGCCACTTCCGTTGATACCTGCGAACGGCTTTTCATGAAGCAATACTACTAAGTGATGTCTTTTTGCAACACGACTCATCACATCCATTAATAAAATATTATGGTCCACTGCAATATTTACTTCTTCAAAAATAGGGGCACACTCAAATTGAGCAGGAGCAACTTCATTGTGTCTTGTTCTAAGTGGAATGCCTAATTTATAGGACTCATTTTCGTAGTCGCGCATAAAGGCATATACTCTTTCTGGTATTGATCCAAAATAATGATCTTCTAATTGTTGTCCTTTAGCCGGGGCAGCACCAAAAACAGTTCTACCACATTGTACCAAATCGGGACGAGCATTTACTAAAGCTTCGTCTATCACAAAATATTCTTGCTCCCATCCTAGGGTAGGGGTTACTTTATTTACATTTTTATCAAATAAATTACAAACTGTAACGGCTGCTTTGTTCAATGCTTCTGTTGCTTTCATTAAAGGAGCTTTGTAGTCCAAAGATTCGCCTGTATAAGAAACGAAAATGGTAGGAACGCATAAAGTTTTTCCATTTCCAATTTCTATAATAAATGGAGGAGAGGATGGATCCCAAGCGGTATAACCTCTTGCTTCAAAAGTAGCTCTTAATCCACCACTAGGAAAAGAGGAGGCATCTGGTTCTTGTTGAATTAAAGCAGCACCATCAAATTCTTCAATGGCGGTGCCATCTGATTTTAATGTAAAAAAAGAATCATGTTTTTCTGCAGTACTTCCAGTTAATGGTTGAAACCAATGGGTAAAGTGAGTAACCCCTTTTGTTTCTGACCAAGCACGAATGCCAGTTGCAATTTGTCCTGCTACATTTCTTTCAATTTTTTTTGCACCTTTAATACTATTCACTAAACTTTTATAGGCCTCGTCACTTAAATATTCTCTTGCTGTTTTAATATTAAAAACACTTTCTCCAAAAATGGCAGTAATTTTTTGTGATTTAACCTCAGGCTCATTGGTCCTGTCGTGGCTCACGTGTTTAATCGCTTCGAATCTTAATGACATAGTAGGTATTTTAATATTTGAGGAATAAATCAAAGTTAGGGGCATTTTAGTAGGAGTAATCAACAAAAAATCCCCCATCCAAGGACTTAGGATGAGGGATTTGCTATTAATCTAACTAAATATTGCTAAAAACTACACTTTCGCTGTTTTAACTGTTTTGATAATTCTAGCAGCTACTTTATAAGGGTCAGCAGCAGAATTAGGACGACGATCTTCCAACCATCCTTTCCAACCTTTTTCCACCGCACCAATAGGAATACGGATAGAAGCGCCTCTGTCAGAAACGCCAAAAGAGAAATCATGAATGCTTGCAGTTTCGTGTTTACCAGTTAATCTTAAATGATTGTCTGCACCATATACATCAATATGTTCTTTTACAAATGGACGGAATGCTTCACAAATGGTATCGTAAGTTTCTTTCTTACCGCAAGTTCTTAAAGTAGTGTTAGAGAAATTGGCATGCATACCAGAACCATTCCAATCTAAGGTACCCAATGGTTTACAATGCCAGTTAATTGATACACCGTAAGTTTCGCCAATTCTTTCTAATAAGTATCGGGCAATCCAAATTTGATCTCCTGCTTCTTTTGCTCCTTTAGAAAATATTTGAAACTCCCATTGACCAGCAGCTACTTCAGCATTGATTCCTTCTATATTTAAACCTGCATCAATACAAGCGTCTAAATGTTCTTCAACGATATTTCTTCCATAGGCATTTTTTGCACCTACCGAACAATAGTAAGGTCCTTGTGGTCCAGGGTATCCACCTTCTGGGAAACCCAATGGTTTATCAGTGGCAGGGTTCCATAAAAAATATTCTTGCTCAAATCCAAACCAAAAATCATTGTCGTCGTCTTCAATGGTTGCTCTTCCATTACTTGGATGAGGCGTTCCATCAGAACTCAATACTTCGCACATTACTAAATAGGCATCTCTACGACCTGGATCTTTACAAATAAAAACAGGCTTTAATAAACAGTCGCTTGATCCACCTGGTGCTTGTTCGGTAGATGAACCATCAAAACACCACATATCACAATCAGATAATTTTCCACTGAAATCTTTTTCAATTTTTGTTTTGCTTCTTAATGATTGAGTTGGCTTGTAACCATCCAGCCAGATGTACTCTAATTTTGAAACTGCCATAGGGTAGGGATTTAAGTATTAATAAAATAAAATATATATAAAATTGTAACTGAAATAGTAGTTTTGGCACGAAAATAATATAGAATTGTAGAATTTTAAAAATTTAATTTCATATTTAATTCATTTTATACATAAAATATAAACATTAAATAATATTAATATATAAAAAATAATTGTAAAACATTGATAGTCAATTCTTGATTATAAAAAGAGTGCTGCTGGTATTTTATTTATGCTAGATACACATCTTATTGTTTTTATGTTGGTAATTCAACCTGAAGCTTACATCTCCCTTTTGTACCTTCGCGTCATCTTAAAAGAATAAGTTATCTCCTATGGAAATTACCGTCAAAACAGCCCAACAGCTTAGGCTTACTGAAGAAGAATTTGAAAGCATAAAAGTAAAACTGGGACGTACTCCTAATTTTACCGAACTATGTGCATTTAGTGGTATGTGGAGTGAGCATTGTAGTTATAAAAATTCTATTAAGTGGTTAAAAACTTTACCTCGTGATGGAGGAAGAATGTTGGTTGCAGCAGGCGAAGAAAATGCAGGCTTAATGGATATTGGAAATGATTACGGCGTCGTATTTAAAATTGAATCGCACAATCATCCAAGTGCATTGGAACCTTTTCAAGGGGCAGCTACTGGTGTGGGGGGTATACAAAGAGATATTTTTACGATGGGTGCAAGACCCATTGCTTCTTTGAATAGTTTGCGTTTTGGAAATTTAGACGACAACAAAACAAAAGGGTTGTTAGCGGGTGTTGTTCATGGTATTGGACATTATGGAAATTGTTTTGGTGTGCCAACTGTGGGTGGTGAATTGTATTTTGAAGATTGTTATCATACCAATCCTCTGGTAAATGCAATGAGTGTAGGAATTGTGAAAGCGGGCAAAACAGTTAGTGCTATTGCTTTAGGCGAAGGCAATCCGGTTTTCTTTGTAGGAAGTGCTACTGGTAAAGATGGCATTGGTGGTGCGAGTTTTGCTTCTGCTGAAATTACGGCGGACAGTGTGGAAGATTTACCTGCAGTTCAAGTAGGAGATCCATTTCAAGAAAAAAAATTATTAGAAGCTTGTTTAGAAGTCATTGAAACTGGAGGTGTAGTAGGCATGCAAGACATGGGTGCTGCTGGAATTATTTGTTCTACTGCAGAGATGAGTGCGAAAGGTCAAGTAGGCATGCGCATCGATTTAGACAAAGTGCCCACACGTCAACAAAATATGAAAGCTTGGGAATTGTTATTAAGCGAAAGCCAAGAAAGAATGTTGATGGTGGTTGAAAAAGGTAAAGAAGCACAAGTACTTGCTGTTTTTGAAAAATGGGATTTGTCTTGTAGCAATATTGGTGAAGTAACGACGGATGGTTTATTGAACTTTTACATGCATGGGGAATTGGAAGCTTCTTTGCCTGCCTATGAATTGGTATTGGGTGGCGGTGCTCCTCAATATACCCGTGAATACACAGCGCCTGCTTACTTGTCAAAAGTGAATGCTTTTGATATGAATACAGTGACAGATATTTCCAATTTGCAAGACACTGTAAAACAAATGGTGCAAATACCAAACATTGCATCCAAGCGTTGGGTGTATACGCAATATGATAGTATGGTAGGTGCTGCCAATGCAAGTACCAATGCGCCTAGTGATGCATCCATTGTGGTGGCAAAAGGAACTGGTAAAGCTTTGGCGATGACGGTTGATTGCAATAGTAAATATGTATTTGCGAATCCCTATCAAGGGGCGATGATTGCTGTGGCAGAAGCAGCAAGAAATATTGTTTGTAGTGGTGGAACTCCTATTGGTGTCACCAATTGCCTCAACTTTGGTAATCCGTATGATCCAGAAGTATATTATCAATTTGTAAAATCGGTAGAAGGCATGGGCGCTGCATGTCGAAAATTTAATACACCAGTTACAGGAGGCAATGTTAGTTTCTACAATCAAAATCCAGATGGTCCAGTATATCCAACACCCACGATTGGTATGGTAGGTATTATAGAAGACATGCAACTTCGTATGACTTTAGATTTTAAAAATGCAGGTGATGCCATTGTTTTATTAGGTACACAAAGAAATGATATTGGCTCTTCGGAATATGTAAATAAAATCAAAGGAGTTACTCATTCACCAGCACCTCATTTTGATTTAGAGGAAGAGTTTGCATTACATGAATTGATAACAAGCCTTATTAAGGAACATAAAATTAAAAGTGCGCACGATATTAGTGAAGGTGGATTGATGGTTACTTTATTGGAATCTGCATTTGTAAACAACAAAGGGTTTGAAGTCAATTCAAATGGTTCCGATATAAGAACCGATGCTTATTGGTTGGGTGAAGCGCAAAGTAGAGTGGTAGTTTCTTGCGATGCCGCAAACATGAAAGCGATAGAAGCTTTATCTAACAAATTGGGCATAGCATGTAATGTCATTGGTAAAGTAACGGATGGTTCTATTAAAGTGAACAATGAAAAATGGGATTCCATTGCTATTTGGAAAAATAGTTATGATACTGCCATTGAAAAAAAATTAGCATAATATAAGTATGTCAAAACAACCCACCATAGTTGTAACAGGCACCGCTGGCTTTATTGGGTCGGTGATGGTGCAATTTTTGAATGAGAATGGATTTGCCAATTTATTATTGGTGGATGATTTTGGTGTAGAAGCCAAAAGGAAAAATTGGGAGCAGAAAACCTATGTCAAAGTCATCGAGCGTCAAGCTTTTTTGGAACAACTTTTGAGCGATGATTATGAAATTGATTTCATCATACATGTAGGCGCTCGAACCGATACTACCGAATTTAATTACGCCATTCATGAGGAATTGAATGTGGAATATTCAAAATCTATTTGGAATTACGCGACTAAAAAACAAATTCCTTTGATATACGCTTCCTCTGCTGCTACTTATGGTGCCGGAGAAAATGGTTATGAAGATAGGCACGATGTGTTGGAGCAATTGGTTCCTTTGAATCCTTATGGGATAAGTAAAAATGAATTTGATAAATGGGCAATTACACAAACCAAACAACCACCATCTTGGACGGGTTTGAAATTTTTTAATGTTTATGGTCCTAACGAAGGGCATAAAGCCAGAATGGCGAGTGTCATATTTCACGCATTCAATCAAATTCAAGAAACAGGGGTAGTTAAATTATTTAAAAGTCATCGTCCCGATTTTAAGGATGGAGAACAGTTGCGTGACTTTATATATGTGAAAGATTTGGTGCGTGTAATTTTTTGGATGATGCAAGAGATGCTTGCAAAAAAATGGACTCATGACAAAAACGGGTTGTATAATTTAGGAACAGGAAAAGCAAGATCCTTTTATGATTTAGCAGCCAATACTTTTACCGCTCAAGGCTTAACGCCTAATATTGAATTTATTGATATGCCTTTGGACATCAGAGACAAATACCAATACTTTACCGAAGCCAACATGAACAAGCTTCGAACTGCAGGTTACACCGAACCCTTTTCAACTTTAGAAGAAGGAGTGAAAGAGTATGTGGCCAATTATCTTGTGAAAAATCAATGGTATTAGTGATATATCAGCTTGACTAAAATAGAAAAGAAATATACCATCCCTCACTCTCAGCTCGCAAGTTCAATGTTCGTTCGGAATAGTATATTTCTTTTAATAATAATTAGTTCCTAATTTTTTAATGTGCTTTTAAAAATGCAATGGCTTTGGTATACGCATCTGCTTTTGCTGCAGCATTGTAAGTAGGGTTGCTTGGATTTGCAAATCCATGACCTGCTTCATATCTATTAACTGATAAATTCTTACCAGCTTCTTTCATATTTTTTTCAAAATCATTTACCATCGCAGGAGAAGGGCTTTGATCCAAATTGCCAAAGAATCCAATGATATCGCATTGGATAGATTTTATTTTATCCATATTGGTTTCAGGTCGTCCATAATACATCACTGTTCCTTTGGCTTGGGGTCCTGCTAATATTGCTGTTTGCAAACTCCACATACCACCAAAACACCAACCCACACTGTAGATAGAAGCGTTGCTTCCAGCATATTTAATAGCGCCTTGAATGATAGCAGTCATTCTTCCCAAATCAGCACCGCGCATTAATTTCATAGCACTGTCAGGTGTTGCTGCAACTTTACCATCATACATATCTACGGCAATGACATTTACATCTCCTAAGTCGGTATAATATTTGTCTGATTCCATTTTTACATTGTCATTGAGTCCCCACCATTCTTGAATGATAATTAAAAATTTATTGCTTTTCTTTTTTGCAGCAATAAAATAAGCATTGGCTTTTTTGCCGTCGGCGGCGTCAAAAGGAATCATTTTACCTAATAAATTTTCAGGAATCACCACTAAAGGAGTTGGGTGCATGGCTGCAAAAGCAGGAGTACCTGCCTCTTTTTGGTAGGCTTGTTGGGTCTCCATATTTAAGCACTCCATTACATCGGCTTTTTTGACTGTGGAATATTGAGTTTTGCTCCAATTCCAGCTGATTAAACTGGCGGTCAAAAGGACGGCTAAAAGGACATAGATGGCTTTTTTCATATATTTTTATTTAATTTATTTGAAGATGTTCACTTTTATATAACACTTATAAACATTTTTTGTTGACGGAGGCGTATCATTTTGTAGCCCCCCTTTTTTGGCGTAGGTTTGTACGACCTCTAAGAATTTTCCAAATAAAGATAGGTCCTAAAAAGTAAATTAACCATTTTCAAACTGGTTTATACGCAATAGCATATTCCTATTGGGTGTATGCTATTTTTGAAAAAGCAGCATAAAGTATGGCAAAGTATATATTTGTAACGGGTGGTGTAACGAGTAGTTTGGGGAAGGGCATTATTGCTGCTTCCTTGGCAAAATTATTACAGGCCAGGGGGCTTACTGCAACCATACAAAAATTTGATCCTTATATTAATGTGGATCCAGGTACTTTGAATCCTTATGAACATGGTGAATGCTATGTGACTGAAGATGGAGCTGAAACCGATTTAGATTTAGGCCATTATGAACGTTTTTTAAGTTCACCTACCTCTCAAGCGAACAATGTTACAACAGGTCGTATATATCAAACCGTTATCAATAAGGAAAGAGCCGGTGAGTTTTTGGGCAAAACGGTGCAAGTAGTTCCGCATATCACAGATGAGATTAAGCGTCGTATGCTATTGTTGGGACAGGATGGGAAGTTTGATATTGTAATTACTGAAATTGGCGGTACCGTAGGTGATATTGAAAGCACGCCTTTCATTGAAACCGTTCGACAAATTCAATGGGAATTGCCTGAGGAAGATGTGATGGTGGTGCATTTAACTTTAATCCCTTACTTAAACGCAGCCAAAGAATTAAAAACCAAGCCTACCCAACACAGTGTTAGAATGTTAAGTGAAACAGGGGTACATCCGGATGTGATTGTTTGTAGAACAGAGCATCCTTTAAATGATGATATTAAAAGAAAAATTGCTTTATTCTGCAATGTTAGAGCAGGCAATGTGATTGAGTCTTTGGATGCTAGCACCATTTATGAAGTGCCTTTGTTGATGTTGAAAGAACAATTGGATTTAATTGTTTTAAAAAAATTAAACATCCAAAATTACAAGGAACCTGATTTAACCAAGTGGAATATTTTTTTAGACAAATTAAAGCATCCAAAAGCGATTGTCAATATTGGATTGATTGGGAAATACATCGAATTGCAGGATGCGTATAAATCTATATTAGAAAGTTTTATTCATGCAGGTGCAATGAATGAAGTGAAAGTGAATGTGGTCAACGTGCACAGTGAAACTATAACCGATGCGAATGTCAATGAAATGCTTTCAGGCTTAGATGGCTTATTGGTAGCCCCTGGTTTTGGTAACAGAGGTATCGAAGGAAAAATTATTGCTGTTAAATATGCAAGAGAAAATAAGTTGCCATTTTTCGGAATTTGTTTAGGCATGCAAATGGCGGTGATTGAATTCGCGCGCAATGTATTGCATTTAAAAGGCGCTCATTCTGTTGAAATGGATCCTAATACCGAACATCCGGTAATAGATATGATGGAAGATCAAAAAAGAATTACCATGAAAGGTGGAACCATGCGTTTGGGTTCTTATCCTTGCACCATTGCTAAAGATACCCTTGCTTATAAAATTTATGGCCAAGCCAATATCAATGAGCGCCATCGTCATAGATATGAGTTCAACAATACTTTCTTGAAATTATTTCAAGAAAAAGGAATGGTAACAAGTGGTGTTAATTCGGATTTGGGATTGGTAGAAATTGTTGAATTGCCCAATCATCCTTTTTTTATTGGGGTTCAATACCATCCCGAATTAAAAAGTACGGTAGAACATCCCGCCCCTCTATTTGTTCATTTTATTGCTGCTGCCAAAGCACTTGCTTCAAAAAGGTAGCTTGTTATTTGGCTAACATTTGTTAGCTTTATAGCATGAACAATATACGCATACTTACCTCCACTAGTTTGTTTGATGGTCACGATGCTACGATTAATATCATGCGTCGAGTTTTGCAAGAAAAAGGGGTAGAAATTATTCATCTTGGGCACAATCGATCTGCGCTTGAAATTGTTGCTGCTGCGATGGATGAGGATGTGCAAGGTATTGCTATTACTTCCTATCAAGGAGGCCATCTTGAATTTTTTACTTACGTTAGGCAATTATTAGATGAGGCAGGGTATCAACATATAAAAATTGTTGGTGGCGGGGGTGGCACTATTTTACCTAAAGAAGCTGCTTTGCTTGAAAAGAATGGGATCTCTAAAATATATTTACCAGAGGATGGTTTACGATTAGGTATCGAAGGAATGATTGATGACGTTATTAAATATTGTTCTTTTGAATTAAAAAGTTTCCCGAAAAAAAAATTACCTAAGTTAAGCATTGCCAAAAAAATTGACCCTCGCTATCTTAGTAGAGCCATTACGCTGCTGCAAAATGGTCCAATTACCAGGGCAGTTAAAAAAAGAAATAAAAATATTCCTATCCTTGGACTTACGGGAACAGGCGGAGCAGGTAAATCCACGGTTTGTGATAGACTAGTTCAATATTTTTTGTTGGCCAACCCCACCAAAACATTGGCTATTATTTCTGTTGATCCAAGTAAACGAAAAACAGGAGGCGCTTTATTAGGTGATCGAATTCGAATGAATGCCATTGATCATCCCAATGTATTTATGCGTTCCTTGGCAACCAGGTCTGATAAAAATTCAATAGCAAATTCGATGGATGCGGTTATTGAACTTTGTATCGCAGCAGGCTTTGATTGTATTATTATTGAAACAGCTGGTGTGGGGCAAAATGATGCTACCATTGTTGATTTTGTGAGCATCCCCATGTATGTTATGACACCAGAATTTGGAGCACCTACGCAATTGGAAAAAATCAACATGATTGATTATGCTAAAATTATAGCCATTAATAAATTTGATAGAGTGGGTGGTTTAGATGCAGTGAAAGATGTGCGTAAACAATATCGTCGGTCACATCATATTTGGTCTGAGGAAACAGCGGCGATGCCAATTTTTGGTACCATCGCCTCTCATTTTAATGATCCGGGTATGCAAGCTATGTACCAATGTTTAGTAAGTATAGTCAATCAGGTTCATGCAGTAAAATGGAATGGATTGCCTTGGGAGACAAAATACAATGAGAATGAAATAACTGCTCCAACAATACCTAATAATAGAAATAATTATTTAGGTGAAATTGTTTCAGTCATACAAAAAAATAATGATTGGATTGAAGCTCAAAAAAAACAAGCATCTAGGTGGTATTGTTTTCAAGAAGTATTGAAAGAGGCCTCTCTAAAAGGAGATAAGAAATTATTAAAAGCCAATCAAGCCATTGAAAATAGCATTGACAAAGAAGTAAAGCAACTGTTGGAGCAATGGCCTGTGAAAAGTGCTGCCTATAAAAAATCTTTTTTAGAACTAGATCAGAAAGGCAAAAAAGTGAAACATCCAATCAATTTTGAAACTCAGTCAGGAAGTATTATTCAGAAAATACAATTGCCTAATTACAAAGACTGGGGAGATATTGCCGAATGGCATTTGAAAGAAAATTTGCCTGGTTATTTCCCATTTACTGCGGGTGTTTTTAAATTGAAACAAGGCAATGAGGATCCAACTAGAATGTTTGCAGGGGAGGGTAGTCCAGAAAGAACCAACAGCAGGTTTCATTTTTTAAGTAAAGGGCAATCATCCGTTCGAATTTCAACTGCATTTGATAGTGTTACTTTGTATGGGCATGATCCTGAAAAAAGGCTAGATGTTTTTGGCAAAATAGGAAATGCAGGAGTCAACGTAGCAAGCATTGACGATGTTAAAAAATTATACAGTGGCTTAGATTTAAATAGTGCAAGTACTTCGGTGAGTATGACTATCAATGGACCTGCGCCAATACTGATGGCCCAATTTTTTAATACAGCCATTGATCAGGCTTGTGAAAAATACATTTCAGAAAATAAGTTATGGCCTGCTGTGCAAAAAAAAATCAAGCAAATTTTAAAAGGAGCCGAACCCCCTGCCTACAGGAATATCAATAAGTCCATTCCATTGAATGACTGGCACAATGGATTGGGGTTGCAATTATTAGGCGTATCTGGCGATCAAGTATTACCTCCTGCTGTATATGAGTCCATCAAACAAGAAGTACTTACGCATATAAGAGGGACACTTCAAGCGGATATATTAAAAGAAGACCAAGCGCAAAACACTTGTATTTTCTCCACTGATTTTGCTTTGAGAATGATGGGAGATGTTCAAGCTTATTTTGCAGAAAATAAAATAAAGCATTTTTACAGTGTTTCAATTTCTGGATATCATATAGCGGAAGCCGGGGCTAATCCTATTACTCAGCTGGCTTTTACTTTGGCAAATGGCTTTACCTATGTTGAATATTTTATGAACAGAGGCATTGCTATTGATGATTTTATGCCCAACTTAAGTTTTTTCTTTAGCAATGGAATGGATATTGAGTATGCTGTCATTGGAAGAGTGGCTAGAAGAATTTGGGCCAATACGATGAAGCATAAATATCATGCCAATGAACGTTCTCAGCAATTAAAATACCATATTCAAACAAGTGGAAGAAGCTTGCATGCGCAAGAAATTGATTTTAATGACATTCGAACTACCCTGCAAGCTTTGTATGCCATTTATGATCAATGCAATAGTTTACATACCAATGCCTACGACGAAGCCATTACCACGCCCACGGAAGAAAGTGTTAGACGTGCTTTGGCCATTCAATTAATTATTAATAAAGAATTGGGAACGACGAAAGTCGAAAATTTTCAACAAGGAAGTTTTTTAATAACAGAGTTAACCAATTTGGTGGAAGAAGCGGTCATGAAAGAATTTGAAAAAATTAATAATAGAGGGGGTGTATTAGGTGCGATGGAAAGAATGTACCAACGCACAAAAATTCAAGAGGAAAGTTTACAATATGAAACAAAAAAGCATGCGGGCAACATTCCGATCATTGGGGTCAATACTTTTGTAAATAAGCATCAAAAACACAATGCCGATCAGCAGCTTATTTTTCGATCTTCAACCCTAGAACAAAATCTTCAAATAAAGAATGTAGACGCCTTCAAAAAAAGGAATCATTCAGTCAGTAGCGCGTATTTACAAAGGCTTCAAAAAGCGGCCCTTCAAAATGAAAATATTTTCACCATTTTGATGGAAGCTGTCAAATATTGCAGTTTAGGGCAAATTTCTAATACCCTTTACCAGGTGGGGGGTAAATACAGCCGAAATTTGTAAAAAAACAATACCTTTGGCCCTCGTTAAATACGTTTAAAAACTGATTATGAATACGGATAAAAATACGGTCATTGGGTTTGTTTTATTAGCAGGTTTGTTTTTTATGTACTTCTGGTACACCAATAAACAACAAACCGAAATGGCATCCTATAAAAAGCATTTTGATGATTCTGTAGCAATGATTAAAGCAACGGCCGATAAAGCAGCTGCCTTAAAAAATCCTACTACAGCAGATAGTGCCTCAGGAGCAGCTGGCATTGCAAAATCAGTGGATTCTGTAAAAGAACAATTTTCCTATCTAGAGAACGAATTAGTAAAAGTGAAGTTGAGCAATAAAGGGGGACAGGTAGTAGGAGTAACATTGAAAAAGTACACCAATTACAAAAAGGAGAATGTATACTTAGGTGATAGCAGTTCTTTAAACTATCCAATCAATTTGGGGAACAATCAAACCGTTCAAATCAATCAGGTGCTTTTTCCAACGACCACAGTTTTGCCTACTGAAAATGGGGTTCAAAAAATGGAGTATATTTTTACTACCCCTGCTGGGAAAACAGTTCGTCATCAATTTGCTTTGCAGTCCAATAAATACAATATTGATTGGAATATTAAATTAGACGGAACGGATCAATTGTTGACCAATAACCAACTCAATTTAATTTGGGATGTACATGCTTTTCAACAAGAACGCACTTCAAAATACGAGCGTCAAATGTCTAATATCTGTTTTTCTGAAGGGGGTGAGTTTGATTATATTTCAAGTAAAACCACTAAGGCTTTTGAAAAACCTATTCAATGGATAGGTTTGGTGCAACAATTTTTTAACACCACTATAATCGCTAAAGATGGTTTTGGATCTGGTAAAATTGATTGGCAAAGAAAAATGGACAGCAGCGATGGCTTGGCTGCTTTACAAGCACAAGTACAAACTAAATTGAATGGAAGCAATGCCAGCATTGCACTCTCCTTATATTATGGCCCTAATGATTTTGGAGTTCTGAAAACGCAGGCACCTGAGATGGAAAAAATAGTGAACTTAGGAAGAGATTTGTATTCTTTTGTACGACCCATTAATAAATATATTTTAATGCCTGTATTTGATTTCTTTGCAAGTTTTGTTAAGAATTTCGGATGGGTTATTTTCTTACTAACCATATTCATTAGAGTCGTTACATCACCACTTACTTATTCTAGTTATTTAAGCAGTGCTAAAATGAAAGTGCTTAAACCAGAATTAGACGGCATTAAAAAAAGGCTAGGAGACGATCAGCAAGGATTTGCCATGGAGCAAATGAAATTGTTTAGAGAAGCGGGGGTGAACCCGATGGGCGGGTGTATACCTGCATTGTTGCAAATTCCTATCTTCTTTGCATTGTATAGTTTCTTTAATTCAAATATTTCATTAAGAGGGCAATCCTTCTTATGGAGTCACGACTTATCAAGCTATGATTCTATATTCACTTTGCCTTTTACCATTCCTATGGGATTCGGTAATCATGTTAGTTTGTTTACACTTACTGCTGTAATTACGAGTATGATTATGTCTATATACAATATGGCCATGACACCCACACAAGACAATCCTGCTTTAAAGTACATGCCGTATATTTTCCCATTCATGTTGTTGTTCATATTCAACGGACTTCCTTCGGCTTTAACCTGGTATTATACTGTTTCAAACGTAATTACTTTGCTTATGCAATTAGTAATTCAAAAATTTATCATCAATCATGATAAAATTTTAGTGGATATGGAATTGAAACGTAAAACGCCTAAGAAAAAAAGTAATTGGCAAAGCAAGTATGAGCAAATGATGGAGGCGCAAAAGAAAGTACAAGTCTTAAAAGATAAAACCAAAAAATAAAATTTGAAATCTTGTATCTATTTGGAGATTTCAAACAACAGCGTTCATGAAATGTAAAATTACCCCCCTAATTCTAAGCATTTTTTTTACGATGGCTGCTGCTACTGCCCATGCACAAATAAAAGTGGTAGGCGAATGTGCGCTTCAATTTAATATTCT
>Ga0209829_10000440_pt1 | contig 38143 bp, 48 predicted proteins | sample C_140205_EF_Meta_FD_187311 | JGI IMG/M metagenome (GOLD analysis project Ga0209829, IMG submission 187311) | Freshwater microbial communities from Lake Croche, Canada to study carbon cycling - C_140205_EF_MetaG (SPAdes) (version 2) | ecosystem: Environmental > Aquatic > Freshwater > Lake...
TCTTAAGCAATGGTATCCCTACGTAGATCGTAGGCTAGCAGGTGCTACTCTAGATAAAGGTGACATCTCTGGTATACCAGGTGTGACTATAGAAATTAAAAACCATGCTCAGATGAATCTAGCAGGGTGGATAGAAGAACTAAAGATTGAAATGGCAAACGATAACGCATGGACTGGTGTGCTAGTACATAAACGCAAAGGCAAAGCAGATCCTGCTGACTGGTACGCTACCATGCCGTTATCAATATGGATTGATCTCTTGCAAAGAGTAACATCAGGAGGTAAAGCAGGTGGAGAAACATAGTATCAAGGATTGGTTTAACCATATTGGAGTAACCATTCCAGCAGATAACAGTGGTTGGCGCAAGATGCGCTGTCCATATCATGATGATAGCCATGCTAGTGCAACAGTTAATTATACTATCAATAGGTTTCATTGCTTTGGTTGTGGTGTAACTGGTGATACTTATGATTTAATTATGAAAGAAAGAGGGGGCACATTAGTTGAGGCTATCGAATTCGCATCGACAATTTCTAATGCGGGCGACGCAACAATACGCAGGACATATAAATCAAGCCGAGCAATATCTGTTAACAAGACAGCTCTCGGTAGACGAGGCAAAACTCTTTCACCTGGGAGTAGTCGTCGATCCTCTTCCGGGTCATGAAGCTTTTGCTGGAAGAATAGCTATACCCTACATCACACCCAGTGGTGTAGTAGATATAAGGTTCCGTGCAATAAACAATGAAGAACCAAAGTACATGGGAATGATTGGTGCTAAGACCACCATGTTTAATACTCAAGCTTGTTTTGTTGCAACTAAATATATCTGTGTTACCGAAGGTGAGTTTGATTCTATTATGATGTCAGTTAAAACTGTGCATCCAACAATAGGAATTCCAGGTGCTAATAACTGGAAACCACACTACGGTAGAATCTTAGATGACTTTGATATGGTTATCGTACTAACAGATGGAGACAATGCAGGTGCAGAGTTTGGCAAGAAGATAGTCCGTGAGCTACCCAATGCCAACGTTATACCAATGCCGGATGGCGAAGACGCAAATAGCGTCATTATAAAACTAGGGAAAGAATGGTTAGATGAGCGAATCAGAAATTGTATTGCCTCTTGATGAAAGTGTTTGGGATCACATTGCACATATGGATGGGAGTATAGGTGTTGCTGTCACAGAATCCAAGACGCTTGACTTGCTTGGAGCGTTGTATGATATTTATTGGACTTCCAAAGAGAACCTTTCAGAAGCGCAGGAACTTCTTATCGGACTGGCTGCGTTACTGGTAGCAGCACCATTGGGATATGCAGAAAAAGTATGGCAAGAACTACAGGTTAAAGAGTCTATGAAGAACTTTGAGCTACGAGCGAAAGAAGTTCTAGATGCAGGAGAATGACGTTGATACAATCTTGGCTGAGCTCAAAGCCATCTTACTACGCAAGCAGGAAGACTACGGGCCGCTCAATATCTCGCTCTCACCAGGAGGTCCTTATAACGGATTACGTGTCCGTATGTTTGATAAACTCCAGCGGTTTAGTCATCTATATGAAACACAAAACGACACGCCGAATTACGAGTCCCTTAGAGATACCTTTATCGACCTTGCAAACTATGCCATAATAGGCATACTAGTCCAAAATGGACAGTGGGAAGGTGTACCTAATGGAAAGAGTAGTAGTCTTGTCGGACCTACAGATTCCGTATCAAGACCCGAAAGCTTTGACCTCAGTCCTGAACTTCATCAAGGACTACAAGCCCACGCAGCTATGGTGCGTAGGCGACGAACTGGACGCTCCAGAACCTAGCCGTTGGAACAAAGGCATGGCAGGAGAGTACGCGCCTACACTACAAGGTTCGATAGATCAAACACATAAGATAATGTCTGACTTCCGAGTAGCGTTAGGTAAAGATAAACCGTTTATAATTCAAAGATCCAATCATACGGATAGGATAGAAACCTACATCCGTAAGTATGCCCCGGCATTCATCAGTCTTAGATCACTTGAGATTGAGGAACTGTTGGGGTATACTTCTTTAGGTATCCAGTACTTGCACAGATTCAAAGAGCTCCTGCCCGGTTGGGTTATGGCGCACGGCGATGAGGGAAGATCTGTGCAAGTGCCGGGTTCTACTGCACTTAGCCTAGCCAAAAAGCTAGGCAAGTCTGTAGTCTGTGGACACACACATAAGCTAGGTGTACAACATGAAACAACTGGATTAAACGGTAAAACTAATTCAATCTTTGGATTAGAAGTTGGACACTTAATGGATATAAAGAAAGCTAGTTACCTCACTAGCGGAATAGCTAACTGGCATCAAGGCTTTGGTATTTTAATAGAAGACAATCGCAAGGTAACTCCATATGCTGTACCTATTATTAATGGGGAGATTAGATTACCTTGAAATTTAATATTGATGAATGGTTAGACTATAAAGATATGATGATTCGTATAGCTAACGATTATAAACGTAAGTATCCTGTAGTTGAAATAGATGATCTTCAACAAGAAATGTATCTATGGTACGTCAGCCACCCTAATAAGTTTAAAGAGTGGCAGATGTTAGAACCAAAAGATAGAGACAAACTTATAGCTAAGTCATTAAGAAATCAATGTCTTAAGTATTGTGAAAAAGAAAAAGCACGTAGTGGTGGCTATGAATTATCTGATGTGTACTACTATAACGCAGCAGTAATTGAAGTATTCTTACCTACTATTATAGCTGAGTCTTATGAAATGCCAAGCAAACTTAAAGACTTAGGCAATCAAACTAAATCAAATGAAGTTAATGATGGTATGAATTGGTTAGTGTTACGTTCAGATATAGCACGTGCATTCTATCATTTACCTGAAGCTAAACAAAACGTACTACGCCTACGCTTTAGTAACCCTGATGCTCAATGGGCTACAGTTGCTGAAGAGATGGGCACTACATTAGATGGTGCACGTATGAAAATTCAACGTGCAATAACATCATTAATTCAATCTATAGGAGGGTGGAAACCATACCGTGACGAAGACACAACAGAAGAACAAGTCGCAAGTGAAACAGATAGCAGCGACGACACCATCGAATGACAACATTATTATTTGTTGGTGTGATAATGGAACAACCGATGGTAAGTTTACTGAAGGATTAGTCTATTCAATTATCAATGCTAAGATACCAATTCGATCTGCTATGCGTGTACAAGGTAATCAGATAGGAAGACAAAGGCAGAATGCCTTTGACTATTGGATAGACAATACAGATTTTCCTTGGATACTATGGGTAGATAGTGACATTGTTCTTACTGAACGTGTGTTACAAATGGTATGGAATGAATGCGATCCTACTACTAAACCTGTAGTCACTGGTACTTATTTTATTTCCAAAGAGAATGAACAATCATTAATGACTCCATACCCTGCGCTGTTTAGTTTTACAGATAACAAGTATGAAGTAGCTTACATACATCCACTACCAGAAAATGCACTAGCAAAAATAGGTGCTGCTGGATTTGGATTCTTATTTATGCATCGCAGTGCAGCATTAAAGATGCGTGAAGTACATGGAACTATTCCATTCTTTAATGAAACCGGAGTAGGAAAAGAATTTGTATCAGAAGATATTAATTTCTTTCGTGCTATGGCAGAAGCAGAGGTTCCATTATATGCCCATACCGGAGCTACTGTTCAACATATGAAACGATTCTCTTTTGATTTAGAATATTATAAAATGTTTTGGAATAATAAATCATGACCCACAATGAACTGCTGGCAAAAGTAAATGAAGCCGAACTAAGCTGGTATTACGTATGGATGCAAGATGTTGTTCGTGCAGTAGTGGAGTTGCATAAGCCAGTACGAACTCCAGATGGATGCGGAGATCAATGCGCCCATTGCATTACTGATTATCCCTGCCCAATTATCCAAGCCATAGAAAAGGAGTTGAAATGAGAGGTATTTATTCAAGTGGTCACGTATGTATGTTGCCAGCATTAAACCGTAGATGGCAAAATGGGCAAGTTTATGCTTGCACTTGCAATAATTTGTTTAAAGTTAGAGAATATTACGACTGCAAAGCATTTGAATATATTGGCAAAGTTAAATTAGAAAAAGAACTTAAATGAGTCCTGATAACCTTAAAGGTATTCCTGCATTTGCATGCATTTGTGGATCTAAAGTCTTTAATGTTAGACTAATGTGGGATGAAGAGACCAGACTTCCAGGTTGGTATGACTTAGAACAAGAATGCTTTGAGTGTGGCACATTACTTACTGCACCCACACCAATAGATGAAGGGATGGATTGTGCTTAATGAATGATTACAATCAATTAGAATGGATGAAGGAAGCTAGTTGCTTAGGGTTAGATGTAAATCTTTTCTTTCCTGAAGTAGGAAAACCTGTAGATTCTATGGTAAAAAAACTATGTAATAACTGTGCAGTAAAATCTGATTGCTTAGAGTATGCTTTAGGATTTGGTAGTGGATTATCAGGATACTTTGGCGGTGCTTACGAATCAGAAAGAAATAAAATAAGAAGAAGCAAGAAGAAAATCACCCTCTGACAAGGGTGATTTTACTGTACAGTACAGGTAAAGTCAAATAACAACACGCCAATATAAAGAAAATAAACCCCCTTTCCTAGTAAAGATACTAGGTCGGGGGGTTTCTGGTCTTACAGGGCAACGTCAAGCGTTTTAAGGCTATCCTATATGGTTGTCTACTACCTCAGCAGCAGCCTTAACTGAAGCCTGAGGTGTAGGAAACTGATCTCCTGGGTTAGCCCAGCGTAGAATCACAGGAATGATTGACGCTAGTCCTGCTGCAAACAAATCTTTAACTCCGGTATGACCCGTCGTGTATGAGGTTACAGTTGCAGCAATAAAGGCACGTAAGTAAGTACCTAGTATTGTCCATACCTTTGGTGATATATTCATTCTTCCTCCTTTAGTACATCTTCATGACAGGATGGGCAATAGAATACCCATGCTCGGTGATTAACCGCACCAACCGTACCACATCTAAAACATGCAGCATGTTGTAAAATTTTATATGTTGGAAGATTATCTTCCTCATTTATTATGCTGTCCATTTAGGACGAACAACAGTGCGGACACAACTTGGAGAACGGAACTTAATGTAAACACCATCTCCATTACTTTGGTTTACCCCAACGTGGTCGGGTCCAGTATTGCCTTCGATAGTTGGAATAAGTTTAGTAGTTGAACAGATAGGACCTGTAGCTATACCTGTGTGCTGAGCTACACCTGTATGGTTCCAATCAAAAAGAAGTACATCTCCTGCCTGTACTTGTGCAATAGGCACAATCATTCCTTTGCTATGTGCCCATGATTCCAAAGCTGGACAGTAAGCAAACTTTTCTAAAGCAGGCAAAGCATTAGCTTGATTAAAACACCAGCTTACAAACATGGCGCACCATGCGGCATGGTTCATGCCATACCAAACACCAAACTTGTTATCGTTATTAGTTCCTTCTTTATAACCAACTTGTGATTTAGCTGCTGCTATTACTGCCATTGTTTGTTTCATTATTCTATCCTTGCTTTCATAACTTCTACGTCAATTTTTATTGACTGTTGATTTTCAATCAACTGATCTACTTTATTAATAAGACCAGTATGACCATCATTGTAAAGAGCATATTCAATTTTAGATAGTTTATCTTTTAATTCATCTGTGTACTTAGCTATTGTATGACGTGCAACTAAACTAAGACCAGCAAGTATTGTAACAAACACAAAAAAATAAGAATAAACAATACTTGCTGTGTCAGTTGAAAACATTGTTATACCGTTCTAACAGTTAGTATTAAGATCCCACCAAAGTTGTTAAGTCTTTTGTCTGGCGATACCTTATTGATAAAGGACAGTTCTTCAATTAAACACTGAACAGTTTCACCAGTGCGAAAATCTTGTAGAGTAATAACGTCACCTGCTGCTTCAATAGTTTCAAGCGCAGATAATTTGTCAAAGCCATAACCTTCATAGCCAACTGTTGCATTGTACTTGTCAGTGTCTATGTCAAAACAAAGTAAAGGTATCTTAATGATACGTGTACGTGGGGTAGCAGGTACTGCTTTAAGTTGATAGCCTTTAAAAATAGGTGACAAGCTAGTATCAGTAGCGTCACGATTAAGAGTAAAACGTAAAGCAATAGCATCTTGTGCACCAATAGGACTAGTAATAGTTGCTTCAGGAGTACCAATGTTGTTATCATAAGTAACAATATCATAGCGGTTAGCTTGTGAATCTACTGATGAGATAGACATTGAACCTTTAGTTGTACCAGTTGGGTTAGCAGTAGAGGCAGCAATACCATAGTCACCACGTGCCACAATACGTTTAAAGTTTTTTTGTTCAAGAGTGTTATAACGAATGTAACCAGTCTGTATATAACCTGATGGGTAAACTTCAGTAGCGGATGTGAGCCATAATCCTAAACTAGATGAACTATCATCAGTATTTGCTAAAAATGAAAGTTGATTGCTGTTGCCTAGAAAGGCAACATCATATGTAGAACCAATTGTATTTTCAGCATATACATCTTGCGCTACTGCAAAACGTAAAACATCTATTTCATTACTAAGATCAATACGCCATGTGCCAGAGTACTTATTGATACCATCTACAACTGATGCACCAAACCATATATAAGAATCACGGGCAGAAAAACCACGAACAGGGCTAACTGTATTTACAAGAAGTGGACCATAAGTAAGATAGCCAGTTACTTGATCTACTGATGCAACACGTACACCTTTATTAGTTCCAATCATAAGATAAGTACCAAGGTGTGAGTACATAGAATAAACAACTTCACCTTCTGGCAATTGTGCAGCAATAATACCTGATGTAAGTATAGGCATAACACCGCTGTTAGTAAGAGTAAACATATAAATAGCTGAATTACTACCAGCATAACCTGATGCATAAATAGCGGGACCTGCTTCATCAATGTCAGTCCATTGCCATGATGTGTTAGGATGAGTATAAACAGGTGTAGGCATGCTACTTCCAGTGCCTACTAACTCATAAAGATTATTATTAACACCAGCAACAAGGCGTTGTTTAACCCAATGCATAACAGAAGAATTAACTGTTCCTGTGCGATTCCATAAAGATGTAGAACTGCCACCTGTTAATGGAATAGAGTACACATGGTTTACATCCATGTAATAAACGTTTGTTCCATCTGTAGTAAACGAATAGATGGGGTTTGATGCTGTTACCAATGTTGATGATGTACTTGCATCTACTATCTTAATGTTGCCATCAAGAAGAATAATCTTGTCTATACCACTTACCCGTGCTGCTTCAATGTGCAATGCACTAGTTGTGTTAAGGATTTTTGATGGTCGGTTAAGCAAAGTGCATTGACCAAAAACAAATGGATTAACACCAAATGAAACATTATAACGATACGAATTAGATGCTAGTGTAGTAGAGAATGGGTTAGCAAATGGATCATAAAAAAGTATACCTTGTCCTGCATGAAATGAAGACTGACTTCTAACCCACCATCCTTGAAGTGATTGTTCACCCGGGTCACGTTGGTTATCAAACTGTTGTTTACGAAAAGGTGCAGTAGCACGTTCGTATGGATGAGTATCCGTTGCATCAAGCAAGAATGGTATTCCGCCAATAGCAACGTCAAAATCAACACCGGTATTTTGCCAGACGTTACCTGTTTGAATACCTAAGTCAACAGCAATAGATCTGGTAGCACGACCTTCGGTAATGTCACGACCTGACACGGCATCTCCTTTAGATTAGTCCTTCATAGGCAAGTTCAAATGCATCTGCTTGTGCGTCAACGTCCCTGTACAGAGGGACAAAGACGGTGACGGGTGTATCCATAACTGACTTTTTGTAAAGTGTTCCAGTCAGGCTTCTAGGCTGGCTAAGTAGGCTTGGTAGTCTGAGTTGCCTTCAACCATAGGAATTGACCAAATTAGACCATCTGGGTCTGTGCGAAAAAGTTTGCCGTCTGCATCTATTGTGTAAATTGATGTTGTCATTTTATAACTCCGCACTCATCCAGATTTTGCCGCCATCAGTTCTAAGGAAAAGCCAAACATTTGCCGAAGGAAGACCAGTAAAATTACCAGCCGTCATTCCAACATTTTGAGCATCTGCAAAACCAGAAATAGAAACAGATGCGGATGATTGAGTAAAGTTTGCAACTCCCGCTTGGTCTATTTTTAGGGGTGCAGTTGCCGCTAAAGCGGGAGAAGTACGCATTGTTACTGGAAGATAAGTAACGCCATCGGTCAATGTAGTGCTTCCGCTTCGTGCATTGAAAAGAGCGTTAGCATTTACAACTTGGAAATACCGCTGGCACAACGCTAACTCTCCTTGGAGTGTGCCTGATGCGGTGGTGAATGGGGTGGCTACTGAACCTGCTTCTAGTTGCCAACCCCAAGTGTCAATGGTGTATGTGCTTCTTGCAGCAGGATAAGTAATATATATATAAACATAACTACCAGTACCAATAGTTTTTCCGCTGATAGATGGAACAGATATAGTTCCTGAGTATCTTGTCCAGCCAGTAGTAGTTGTTGGTGTAGTCAAAATTGTTGTTTCTACTGCACCGCTTCCACCTGACCCAAAGTTCTGACCAAGTACAACATTGCCCAAATTGTAAGCCGCATCTGCCTTTAGCCAAAAACTGAATGTGATTGTCTGTCCTGCAAAGGTTCGGACATCTTCAACATACTGTCTTATATACTGTGAGGTTGAGCCATTTTGGGCAGTCAAAGCGGCTCGCATAAAGTAAGCCGATTCGTAGCCAGTAATTGCGTTTCCTGCGGTAAAGGCTTGCTGGCTAATTGTCCAAGAAGGGACTGCGGTTGCTGCGCCAACATTGAATCTATCGGCAACATATACGCCGTTAGGGTTGGAAAATGAGGTGCCGCGTTGCCAGATTCCAAAATCACCGTTGATGATCTTGTTCTTGCCCGCAAGGAACGGAGCAACTGCCCCACCCGTATTCTGCTCTACCGTACTTGTTTGTTGTGCGCGACTCATTATTCACCTGCCTGTGGGATAGAAGAGTTGGATGGGAGTGTGTCTTTGTTGAGGTAGGCTTGATAGTCTGAATTAGATGGGTCTTTAGGAATTGTGTAAAGCACACCATTTTCCTCGTACTGGATAACTTCTTCACCCATAGGAGTAGTAACTAATTTGTAATTTTTCATTTTATAGCTCCGCACTAAACGCTAGTGATGCACTTGCATTGGCTGTTCTAAAGATACCCGCAAAACCAACAGTACCTAAGGCTTCGGTAGAGTTGTAAATCCAGCAGCCATTTGTATTAAATCTATCTGCTGTAAAAGAGTTTAATAAATCGCTAACTCCAGCGGCTGCGTTTAAGTAGTAATCAGTACCTGTTGCAAAGACTGCAGTAGGTGAAACCCTCATAGTTACAGGAAATTGTAGTGTTCCATAAACTTGATTGGATGCGTAGTAGGCAGAGTTGGCAATAGATTTAGCATCTCCTGAAACGTGAGAGTAGTAGTACCTCTGGCAAGCGGCTAACTCGCCCTGAAGTGTGCCGCCAGCGCGAGAGAAGGCAGTTGCGACTGAACCAATTTCTAGTTGAACGCGATTTATTTGAAATGCAGAAGAACCAGAACTGTTGGCATAAATTTGCATTTGCAAACCATTTGCAACCGTAGAAGTAAGTTGTGATGCTGCAAAAGTGGTAGAAACAAAAGTCCAACCACTAGTTGCAGTTACAGTATTTGAAACTAATCCAGTTGTGGAAGCATAGTTATCGGAAGCGGTTGGAAATTGTAATTGAATACCTATGCTTCCAGTACCAGCACCAATTGTTTGTTTTACCCAAAAAGAAATTGTAATTGGTTTGTTGTAAAGAAACGCAGCATTTTTAGATTCTATGCGTTGGCCAATTGTAGGGTAATTTGAACCAGACATAGAAAGAGAATAAATAGAAGAAATATCAGGAGTATCTGTTGATTGCGATACAGATGGGCTTGTTCCATAAAGAATTAACCAACGGTCTGCCGTATAACCAAAAGTTGTTGTAAAAGCACCAGTTCCTCTTTGCCAAAAATCATAATTTCCATTTATTAGCAAATTTTTACCAGCAGCAACACTTGGCCCTGCCCACGATACGCCAGTTGAAGCGGAAGAATTTGCAACAAGTGTTGTACCGTCTGAGCCAACGCCCAGCGTGCCAACTGTGCTGGCACCAGTGCCTACTGCTACATCGCCTTTGGCTGTGTAGGTAGATAGTGGGACAGCATTGGCAACACTGAATGTCGTAAAGGCTAAGACAACTAGAACGTCGTTAGCAACTAAGGCAGTAAGTCCTGTAATGCTTGAGCCAGTTGAGGCAGTGTAGTCAACACCGCGTACAAGGAGTACGCCGTTGACATATACCTGTTCAAAGCCTACTGCGTAGGCAAGGGTTGCGCTGTTGTCATCAGCACCAGACTTGGAGGTTTCACCTCCGCTCGCTGTGTAGCGGTACATAGTGATGTTAGCCGTAGCAGTTGCTGCTGCCCAGGCCGAACCATTCCATACATACATGGTGTTGTTAGATGAGTTCCAGTATTGAGCACCAGTAGCAAGTGCACCACCCTGGTTGTTAAGGGTAGGAGCGGATGCCTTTGCGCCTAAGTACTTCTGATCTATAGATGTGAACGATGAAGCCGAGGAAGTAGCCGACGTTGCTGCACTAGTAGCAGATGTTGCTGCTGCTGTGGCTGAGGCTGCTGCTGATGTAGCCGATGTGGCAGCTGCAGTTGCCTGAGTGGCAGCACTGGTAGCGGAAGTTGCTGCAGCCGTTGCTGAGGCAGATGCATTGGAAGCCTGAGTAGTAGCCGTTGTTGCGCTGTTAGAGGCTGTAGTAGCCGATGCAGCCGCGCTAGTGGCGCTTGTAGCAGCAGCCGTAGCAAATGCAGCAGCACTGGTTGCTGACGTTGCAGCAGCAGCCACGCTGGCTGTCATTGAGGCAGCAGAAGCAGCAGCGCTAGATGCGCTGGTTGCAGCCGAAGCAGCAGATGTAGCAGCAGCAGATGTGGAAGCAGCAGCAGAAGCGGCCGATGTGGCTGCCGATGCCGCTGATGTGGCAGCACTTGCAGCAGAAGTTGTGATGGTTGCTACAGATGCAGCAGCAGTTGTTGCACTGGCAGCCGCTGAAGTAGCGGATGTAGCAGCAGAGGCAGCGCTTGTTTGTGCGGATGTAAGGTAACTTGCTGCACTAGTTGCTGAAGCAGCAGCGCTGGTAGCGCTAGTAGAAGCAGCAGTCTGGCTTGTAAGAGCAGATGAAGCAGAAGTAGCAGCAGAAGCAGCAGAAGTTGCTGCTGATGCAGCGGATGTCGCTGCGCTCGCTGCAGATGTAGATGCTGCAGTTGCTGAACCAAGAATGCTATCTACATAGTTCTTAGGAGTAGCAGATGTGGTAGACATACCAGTGCTAGACAAACCAGTAATGACCGGTGTTCCGTTGATGGTAGGGCTAGTAATCGTCTTGTTAGTAAGGGTCTGAACCGCATCAATGATATCTATGGTACCGCTGGTGTTAGGCAGGGTAATGGTGTTGTCCTGAGTAGGATCAACCAATGTAAGGAAGGTCTCGTAAGAGTCAGCAGTAGCACCTTCAAAGGTAATACCTGTGTCGTTTTCAAGAGTAGATGTAAGTGTTGGAGCAACAAGAGTCTTATTGTAAAGAGTCTGAGTGTCCTGAGTACCGACTACCGATGAGGTAGATGCTAGCCCGTGTACACCGTTGCTAGACTCAATGTGAGTGTTAGCTTCACGAAGGTCACGACCAATAATCATGTGACGTACTACTGCACCTGCTGAGTGATCCTGTGCAGAAGATCCATCAATAGAACGAGTAACAGTTAGGTTGTTAGAACTTATTGCGGTTATGTCTACTACTTCTTCAAGCGCTGTATCTGGGTCAATGACCACAGTAAAAGTTTGACCTGTGCTGACTGTTGCACCACCAAGCAAGGTGGTAGCAGAGACAACAGGAATAACTGCAGCACCAGAAGTAACTGAGCCTGTGAGTGTGGTTTGTTGAGACCGGGATGTATACTTACGTGTTGTCATCTATCTACCTATCGGCTGTAGTGGACGCGGGCTGGGAACTGAAGTTTTTGTTTTAACGATTCTTCTTCAAGACGTTGCATGTACAAACCCTGAAGTTGTTTAGTAACATTTACACCTGTGCCATATGGACGTTTAGAGTCATACTCATCGGCAGCAGCAGAGGTAATAGAAATACGAGCAGGATCTAAGTATGAAGCCAAACGCCATGCTGCTCCGTAGATGATTACGTCACGCATAGTAGAAGGCAACCCAGTAGTTGCTTCAAAGTTATCGGTCTCGTTGACTAACTGATTAGGAATGTGTGCGTAGACACAGTGAATGGTACGACCGGGTAATACGTTGTCATAGACAGAAACAGTACGGCTGTAATTAGTAGGTGAACCTTCTGCTCCATCAGGAGTTTTATTACCCCAGTATGCTGTATCTGCTAGTGGATCCCATCGCCATTGGCGAATGGGTAGCCACTCACGTGTTGGTCCGACTGTCTGCCAAGCCATATGTAAAATTTGTATTGCTTCAGATGGAATCTGATATGTAGTACGTGATGCAAGAAATGAAAAGTCAGTTGCACCGACTGCAAAAACCTTTGGGTAGACAGCACCAATGGTGTCATTTAATGCGCGTATTACCGCTGCTCTAGGATATGTTGGAGTAATTGTAACTTTTGCATTAGCTGAATGTGCAGCAGAAACAGTAGAATTATAACCACGACCAAACGGAGCAACAGTAATAGTATTTGCTTGACGGTCATAGGAATCAACCCACATCATTTCGTTATCAATCTCAATGATGCCTTTACCAATATTGTCGGTAGAACCAACAGACAAAATTAAATCACCAGAGGTGCAGGCAGATGTTAAATAAGTGACACGGTCTTGACGGTAAGTAAAACCCTGCACGTTAAGTTGCGTATCATCAATAAGATTTTTAAGTGTAGTTGCCATTAAGAAGCCACAGTCCTTAATGCTGTTACAATTTCTAGGTACTGTGCAGGATTTGTAATACCTGCTAGTTCACTAGCTACTGCATTGAGCTCTTTGTAATCTGGTGGTTGACGGGTAGAAGAAACTTTGTAATTAAGAGCAGCAACAATTGCTTTGCCCGTTGTGCCTGCCCATTGATTGGCAGCACCTTGTTCATCTTGATAGATAGTTAATGCTGGATAGTTACCACCATTAGCTAATCGGTTAAGTTCATCACGAAGTGTAGAGCCAGGAAATCCATAGAGTGTGTAAGTTGTACCATTGTAAACAGCTGTGCCGTATGTAGCCATTACTTACCTTTCTTTTTTGCAGCTCTCATATTATCTACAAGATTTGGATAAGATCTACCAGCAGATTTAGCAGCTGCTTTAGCAGAAGATTTTTGTGATGGTGTTAATGGTTTTGATTTTTTATTAGGATTAGGCGTATCCCAAACTTCTTTCTTAGCCATTACCATTTAACCTTGTCTGCCCAGTAAGCTGCACTCATTTTTCCTTTGGCAATATTTTTAGCATGACGAGCTTTGAATGAAGCTTGTCGTGCTGTTGGTTGACGATCACCGACCACGCCTTGTTGCCCAAACCTAATAAGTTTTACTTGTGTACCTTCTTTAGCTACAACAACATGTGACTTAGTAGGATGACTAGGTGTACGTTTTGGTTTATTAAAACCGGATACACCGGCTTTCTTTAGACGTGGGTCGGCAGTCATGATTTATCTATTACCTTTTTTCTTTGGCATTAATACTTTTTTAAGATTTGGATTTGCAGCTTTAGCAGCAGGGCTAGCTTTACGTGTAGCCCCAGCTAGGATTGCTCCTGCTTTTTTAGATGAGATCCCTTGCTTCTTAGCAATCTGTTCTTGGGCTTTAGAAAAACCCATACCCATTGCCATTACTTAGCAATCTTGTTAAAGTTAGTAGGACCTTTAGCTTGTGTTTTGCCTTTAACTGTACCGCCAACAGCACTATGTTGTTTAACGTTTACTGCTGCATTATCTACAGCAGCTGAACGAACACCAACTGGAGCGATGCCCGGTGTTGGAATTCTATTAGGCATTACTTGGCACGTCCACCTTCAGGTTGTACATAGATACCTTCAACAACTTCTGAAGGACCCATCATTGTTTGACCATAACGCGGTTCAACATAGTTAGCTGCAGCAGGTGCTACACCACCAAAGAAATCCGCTTTGTTTACTGATGAGACATCTGTAGCTGCACTACGTGTCTTAGGTGACATCATATCTGACATGTTATTTTCCTTTTCCGTATGGGGGTGGTACATCGAAGCCTTGAATGACTGAAGCATCCTGACCCGGTGCAACTCTTACTGGTGCTTTAATTGTTACAAATGTATCAGCGCATCCACATTGTGTGCACATAATTACTTGCCTTTCTTTTTCATAATCTTATTGCGAAGAGCCATATCCATTTTCATGTCTTGTTTAGGAGTTGGCTTCTTTTTATCCATTACAGTATCAGCTTTTTTAAAAGCTGCTTTTTGTCCGGGCTTCATACCCTTCATTACTTTTGCATCTTGTTTCTTATCATTGTGCATTGACATTATACTGCTCCTATTTCTTTTAAGACTTCAACAGTCTTTTCATTTACATGACTGGCTTTAGGCATCTTTCCACCTTGGTAAGGTTTGTTAAGAACCTCTGAGGCTTCTAGTGCTTTCTCTACTGCTGCTCTTGATGTACCTTCAGGTTGCACACCTTGAGCACGGGCATCTTTATAGAAAGCCAATTCTTTATCCCACTTCTTTTGAGTGGTTCCTGATGTAACAATAGAGTGCTTAGCATCTCCAGCATTTAACTGAAGACTCTTTGCTTTGCAACCAAAACAATCTGGACCACATATAGTGTGGTCAACAAATACTTCAACAGTTACAAAAGGTTCTATTGATGTAGCATGACATTTAGTACATCCATAAAGACTTGGAGTTTCCTTAACATTGCCATCAACTAATTGATAAACCCATTCAAGTATTTTAGGTACGTGACTGTGGTCACTCGGAGAAGATGTTTGCTGAATATCCTGCATCAATAAGTGCCGTCCTTTGTGCATCGTTAATGTAATGTTTATAACCACCTCGGAAAAGAAAACCTGCATCTGCTAATGCAGTCTGATCTTCTGTTGGGTAACGAATCTCTTGCCATACTCCTTGAATGCGCATAACAGTTACGCCACGATTTAATCGGAAACGAATAAATAAACGTCCACCACCAGCAGGACCTTCAGATACTGTAGGAGGTAAAAAGTAATAAGCCATGATTCTCCTTTATAGTGGACTTACCACAAGGCTGGGATTAACCCAGCCCTGCAGTCAATCAACTATTAGTAGTCAATAGAAGAGGAAGTCTCTACACGGTAGAGTGCTTCATCACGGTAGATGGAGAAGCCAAGTACGCCGTACCATCCAAGTGGACGGTGACGCATAAGCTTGTCAACAACCGGACCAATAACAACATGTGGCTCTTCGGCAACAGCTTCAGCAAGTGCTTGCTGTCCAGCGAAGTATGTATTAAATACATTTGTTTCATGTGTAAAGGTAATTGATGCACCTGATGTAACACCAGCAGAAGTTACTGGAACGTCAACTGTAACGTTTAGACCACTGATGGATACAACGTTTGCGTTGGTTCCAACACCAGTTCCAGCAACAGCATCAGAAACCAAAATTCCTGAAGTAGATGTAACAGCAAGTACAGTTGCACCAGAAGCAGCAGAAGCTGTTGTGGTGGTTGTAGATGTTGTCTTAGCAGCACCTTTAAAGTCACTGTACAAACGTGGTGATTCTACATAGAATGCACCTTCGTATGTTCCAATTTCTCCAGCCCAGATTTCATCATTAGCCTGGTATTCGTGTGGCTGACGCCATGAACCTACACCAGTTTCAGCACGAAGATCGTGAGCAACTTCTGGATGAATACCTGCCCAGTACAAAGATCCCTTACGAGGGATAGCTTTGTTGGTACGCAACTTAGCAACTGCCTTACGAGCAAGTGCAGAAGTAAAAGTATCTGAAGAAGTTATTGTTGTTGTTGAAGTACGTCCTCCTCCATAGATTACGTTAGCACCTGTACGAAGTACATTCTGTGCAATCGTATCAATAGAGTCAGCAAGGTTGAACGCAATAATGTTAGCAACAGCAGGATCTACATCAGCAAGGCTGAAGAGTTCCAATGCACGTGTAACAAGAACAGCGTTACCATACTCTTGAAGAGTAATGGTTGTGTATGTAGGGGTAGCCAGTGCTACTGCATCTGGATCAACTGACTCAGTAAGACTTGTGATCTGCTGAGTTAAGTCAACGTAACGTTGCAATACAACTGAGGAACCCGGGATGCTCTGACGAGCAGGGGTCTTATCTGCAACATTGCGGATAAGAGGCTGAGCACGGAGTGCGAACTCGATAAGACGATCATACGCCTTTTGTACGAGACCTGCACTACCAACTGTACCTCCTAGAGAGGAGGACCCAGTATTGGTATATGCGTTTGCCATTTTTGCACCTCCTTATGAGGATGTTAGATTCGGTTGATTAAAAGTTTCCGGACTGAATCATTGCAATAATTTCTTCAGCAGAAGCTGCATCATTAATGCGTTGAACCGCGTCCATCTGTTTGTCGGGTGTCATCCCGTTCTGTGTAACAATATCTTGCTGGCGTAATGCTGCAAGATCAAGTTCACGTTGAGGGTCTTTTTCCTGAGGCTGACTGTATCCAAACAGATCTCCATTATCTTCGAGCCAATCATTAACTGATTGTTCGCTAATATCATCGAGGTCTTTCAAGATAAGTCTTGCTGCCTTAGGGTTAACACCCTTCTGATCAAGGACTTCTTTAACAACTCGCTCACGCTGCACCTTGGATAATCCCTCAAGTTGCTCAGTCAGTTCTTTGATTCGTTTCTCATCAGCACGTTTAGCTTTGCGTAACTTCTTTACTAAGTCATCACCCATTACTGGTACTTGTTGATCCTCAAGATCAAAGTCGTCGTCTTCGTCCCAATCGTTTGTTGCCATAGCAACCGTTCTCCCATTCTGTTATGTGTATCGCAAGCCACGTTAGTACTTGGGGAAGTATTAACGGATCTCACTACCAGTATCTTTTACACCATACGGGGCTGGCAGGTCCGCAGGGAATCTATTTAGAACTTGCCTTGAACTGATGTTCCTAGTGAACCACCATAACCGGCATTTACATTAGCTTCAACTATTCCTGATCTACCAGAAAATTGTGCTTTCTCTAGTTCTTGTAACTCACGTTTCTTACGTGCAGCTGATGCTGCACCTTTAAGATTAAATTGCTCTGCTTCTGCAGTAGCTTGGTCGTAGTTACCTTGTGATTGTTTACCATAAATTTGATTTAACTTACTAGCAATAGGAAGTTCTTGTCCTATATTTATATAACCTTTAATAGCATCTGCTTGTGTAACATTATTTAATGCTAAATTCATTGCACTACTAGCAGATGTAGTAAATCCCTGATTAGCTGCAGCAGCACCAATTTGTGCTGATTGAGTTTTTATTGTAAGATCATTAAGATTTTGTGTAGGGTTAAGGTAATACTTCATAAGATCTGTATCGTTTATATTATAAAAATTCTTTAATTGTTTTTTAATTTCAGGATCAGCATTGACAACTTGATCTTCAACTAATTTAATTCTACTTTGAAACTCAGGAGCAGATACATCTCCACCAATAATACTTGCCATACCAGCTTGTTTTTCTTTTGGTGTAACGCCAAAGTAATTTCCTAAACCATAGGCATTTAAAGTTTCATTATATTGATTCTCTAAAGTTAAATATTCTGCTTCACTTAAAGCATTTAAACCTTTATTAACACGTCCATTTTTAGGATCATAGTTACCGGCAAAACGAGTTTTATATTCTTGAGTTTGTTTAAGTAAAAGACTTGCTTCTTGAGGACCAGTATTATCTGCCATGTATTTTTCGATAACAGGAACAAGATCATCTAAACCATAATCTCTAAAAGCTTTTTTAAGTAAAGCATAAGCATCTAACTGTGTAGAATCTAATGAACTTAGTGCTGGTCCTGGAAGTGTTTCTCTTACAACTGGATTTTCTTCAGCTGTAAGAAGTTTTTCTGGAGTATAACCACCTGTAGGTGGTGTAATAATTCCAGTCTTAGAATCAATTGATCCACCAAGTTGTGCTGAAAGTTTAGTATTACTAGCAATTACATCTTTTTTTTCTGCTACAGCAGCTGCTGTATTTTTATCAGCACTTTTAGTAGCAGCTTTCATGCTAGTTAAAATTTGATTCTGTTGACTTTGAATTTTTCTTGCTGCTATTTTAGCATCTGCTGCAGCTTTAGCTGCTGCTATTTTATTTGCAGCATCTGTAGCTGCTAGTTTTTTTGCAGCAGCTGCAGCTTTAGCATCTTCTGCAGCTTTAGCTGCTGCTTGTTGAGCTGCTGTAGCCATTATTTAACCAATCCAAAACTACTAAGAATAGTATTAACATAACTAGATGCTTCTTCTTTAGCACCTGTTGTTTTAGCCCAACGTGGGTCTGCACGTAATTGTTTTTCAAAGTCATGAATATTCATAACACCATCTTGTGGTTTGCCATTAACATCTTTATTTTGCAATGCTTTGGTTATATACTTATCATTAAGATTAATTGAACCAGGAGTTAACTCTAATGTTTTTTCCATATGAGAAGCTAATGAACCAGCAATACTACTAACCTTTACACCCTGATCTATTTGATTAGATAAGTTAGGGTAATAAGCTTTAGCCATTGTGCGGATAGCTAACTTCTCAGGATCTTCTGCAGCAGTAGGTGTAATATTGCCAGCTCTTATTTTGCTAACAATATCTCTTTTTGCTACATCTGCACTGTAAGCAGGCAAAGAATAATCAGCAGCATAATTTTGTAAATTAATAATTGATTTAGCAACGGAACCATTTGTTTTTAATATTTCAGCAGTAGACATTTTCTCAATAACAGGTGCTAGTAATCCTGCTTGAATATGATCAAGGTCTTGCTGGGTTAAACCACCAGCACCAGTATTCATAGTTGATTTAGAAGTAGCAGTACTATCTGGTCCAGTTACTGTAGTAGATTGAGTTTGCACTCTAGTAGCAGCTTGCTTTTCAGCTGTATTAATTTCTTTAAGGTATTCCGCCTTTTCTTCTTTAGTTGCTTTACGTCCAATAGCATCAAAGAAATAACTATCAATTTGAAAAGAAGCTTGTGCTGCACTAGTAAGCTGTGCATTAACAGTGTAATCACTTACACTACCTGTAGTTCCAATGCTACCTGATTGACCAGCAGCTGATTTTGTCCATTGAGAAAATGGAATAAAATCATTCTGTTGTCCAGCTGACATGTTAGTGGCTTGATCAACACCATAATCCATAACATATCTAGTAAGACCAGATATAAATGCAGCTGAATTGTTAGAGGTATATTGTTTTTGATTTATATATTTGTTATTGTATAGCTGTTTAGATATAGCAGAACGTGTACCATTTGCATTGATATCTTTTAGATATCTTTGAACTGCACCTTCTGGTGCAGAATAAGGAGTTGCAACTCCTTTATCATCAACATAAAAATAAACCGGCAAATTAGCAGTACCCTGCACACCAGTTGTAGGATCTACAGTAGTAAATACCTGAGTTTGATAAGTCTTAGGATCTGTACTAACAGTATATTTAGCAGATCCTCCACCTTGAGGTGGCATAAAATCTTGAGATAATGTTCCTGTTTTTGGAGAGGAAGTTCCTGTACTATCAGCCATTACTTACCTCCAATCACTGCATATTTTTCAGGGACGTATTTATTCATTATGTTTTTAAAGATGTATTGATATGCTTGAGAAACTGCAGGATTTAACTTTGCTATATTTTCTATACTTGCCTCAGCTTGATTACGTGAGTCTGTTTTAATTTCAGTAAAGTTAGGTAAACTTTTAAATTCTGGATCAGTAACTTGGCTAACAAAACCATCCATAATTTTAATAGCTGCATTCATTTGAACACGATCTTCAGGATTAATAGGTGCATCTTTTAATGCAACTAATTGTTTAAGTTTGCCATAATCAACTTCAGATTCAGATTGAGTACTTGTGCTAGGGTTAGCAAGTTCTTTTGCTAAATCAGGATTGCTTGCTAATATACCTGCACGTTTTTGTGCAGCTTCTTTAATAACACGTTGACGATCTGAAAGATTTGAGTTACCTATTAACCCATCTTTTTCTTCATTAGCAACAGCAAAGTATCTTTCTTTATCAGCAGCTACGCTTGCCTTTGCAAAATACTCATCTATTGTAGGAAGAGTAACCATATCTTGAGACTGCATCCATCCGTATACATAGTTATCAAAGCTTCCTATTTTAGGAGCAAAGACTAGTGCTGCAGTTCCATAACCGCCTTCACCATCTATCCATTTATTGTTTTGGATAGTCCAATCCATTACATTTTGATTTGCATCAAGTAGCACTTGGTATTTTTTATTACTACGTGATGTAGTATAAATACTTTTACCAGGATTTTTTCCAATAAATATACCTGTAGCTAAAGAGTATGCATCTTGTACATCTGGATAAGTATCTTTAATACCCTGTAAAATTTGAAAGAACTCTGGACGTATAGCAGTAATTCCTATTTTTTTATAGTAATCAGGTACTGTTTTGCTTTCTTGTAATGAAGGAGTAATAGGAGATATAAAGCCTAAAGCTGCTCGCATAAAAAGAATGCTATGTGTTGCTACTTTTACATTGCGAAGAAAATCTCTTTTCTGTTGCACAGTAGGATTACTAGGTAATCCATTTCCAGCACCATATAGATAATTTATTCCAGCTTGTGCAGCAGTATTAAATTGTTTACTAGATTCACTGAAAGGAAGCATGTCATATAGGTTACTGACTTGCATAGGAACAAGTGCTTTCCACCAACTTACATTGCTACCATTTTGACCTGTTATAATATTATCAAAAATATTACCAGCTTTAACTAACTCTGAAGAACCAATTTCTTTTCCAGCATAATTTAATAAGTTACTTAAAGCCCATACAGATAGAGCAGAAGCAGGACCAGAGAACATTGGCTCTGAAGCATCAGCAGCTAAAGATGGATCAATAAGAGATAGTTTTAATTTAATATCATCAAATTGAACACCCTTATAAAGATCATTGCGACCAGGGTAGAAGTAATTTAATACTGTTGAGATTGGTTTAAAAAGAATTGAATCAGTAGGAGCAATTATATACTCATCACCATTTGCATCTTTATAAACAGCACCATTAGAAGCTACAGCAGTATGTACTAATCTCATACGATAAAAAGCAGTAAGTGGTTGTTGCTTACTCATGCGATAAGCACGTCGTGCAAAGTCTTCATTAGCACGATAGAATCTTCCTAGCGTAGGTAAAGATGCAGCAAGATTACTACGGATGCTTGGGTTGTCAGCAAATTTAAGAATGGTACTTGTAGCTTCATTCATGGAAATTTCTGCTCCCCATTTAGCAGCAAAATTTTCTGCCTGTTCTGTCATCCATTTTATACTATTTGGACTAGGCATAAAACCATTATTTTTTTCTAATGCATCTTGAAATAAATTATTTAATGTTCTTTTTTTCATAAGATCTATAAAAGGTTTATTTTGTTTATAGATTCTAGCATAAGTAATAACTAAAGCAGGTTGACGAAAAAATCCATTGATCTGTCTATCCATTGTTTCATAGCTATATTCTGTAATACGTTTTGATGCATCATCTTTAGTAAATGAAGCTACATCTGGATATTCAATACGAGTATTAACTCCACCTTTAATAGGATGTTTGTTAACAGTAAGTTTTTCAAACTCAGGAAACTCTATGGAGTTTACTGCAGTTTTCCAACGTGAAGAATCGGAAACTTTTTTAGGAGTATCTTTAAATGTTTTAGTGTAAGCTTCTTTAATTCGATTTAAAAGTTCTTCATTAAATCCTTTGTCACCATGAAAAGTAACATACATATCTGTAAGCATTGTTTCAATATGAACACGGGCAATTTGTACTGCATCTAATCCTTTTTGTTGAAGATTAAGTGTATCAACAAACATTGAATTAAAACTTTCAATACGTTCAGGGTTTGTTATTGTACGAGTAATACCATTAATTGAATCTTCTTCTATACCAACATCTTTTAATAAAGCATTAGTTGCTCTTCTTAAATCAAGTTTAGTTTTTAGTGCATTGTTTTTAAAGAATGCAGGAACTGGATTGAATATAAAAGCTTCATCTGCAATTTTTCCATCATTAATAGGAATACTATTATAAGAAAAACGTAATCCAAAATTATCTATGTGAGATAAAGCAATTAATTTTTGTAGTTGAATATCTTTGCTTTCTTGATCTAATCCAGACCAAGGATTTTTTTCTACATTAACTAATTTTTTTTCAGCAGCAGCTTCTAATTCTTTTGCTGGTACATTATAAAACTTTTTGCTAACTTTTAAACCCTTAAGTTCACCTAGTTTGCCAACATAATCTACAGCTTTATCTACAACGCTAGGTTCAAACATAATATTACGAATATCATCTACAGTAGATGAACCAGTTAAACCAGTTTTTGCAGTTAAAGCATTGACAGTTCCACTAAGAAAATCTGGACTATATTTAACACCATTAATAAGTGCTTCTTTATCACCTTGAAGTCCTTTAGGTAAATTTCCTAAATAAACATCCCATGCTCGGGATGTTATTGCTTCACGTTTTAAATAATTAGCAACCTCAGTTACAGGAATAGGACGTTTAAATTTTACAGATAACTCTTCCGCAAGATTTTCAATAATATCAGAACGGTCTTGTATAGTAAAATATCTTTCAGGTCCGCCATTTTTAAAAAGATTATTATAAATTGCTTTTATTGGTCCAACTGAATCTCTATTACCAGCAACAGCAGTAAGAACTTTGCCTTCTCTACGCCCACCACCAGAAAAAAATCTTAATACATCTTGCAATGGTTGATTCCATAGATACATGAATGCTTCATCAGCAGTTGAACGTATACCCAAACGTGGAAGCAAAGTTTCAAAAGACCAAAAGTTAGTATATTTTTTAAGTAACTGGTTTTTTGTTGCTTTATCTACAGCACTCCAGATTCTATGTGTTTCACCAAAGTCTCTAAGCTGAGCAATTTTTGAAAAATCAAGAGGAGCTATAGCATTAGTAAGCATTGATGGTTGTGGTGTACCAGATTTAGCAAGCAAAGGTACATCGTCTATATATTTAACTGTATTCTTGTCAACCATACCAACAAAATGTGATGGTAGTTCTGTAATACCAGATGAACCAAAACCATTTTCATCATTTGTAAATTTATTTAATACTTGTTGTATGTACTCTCTGCCTTTTTCAGTACCTTCTAATCCCATTTTTTGCATGTAAGCAAAATAAATATTACGGACTGTAGCAATCTGTTGATTAACTGGAGCTTTTACAAAAGTTTCAGCAAGAATTTTAGCTTGATCACGTGGTAAAACTAATCGTGTTATGTTAATAAAATTGTTAATAGTTTTTTCTGCATCATTACCATATAGAATAAACCCACCTTGAGGTGATCTAGCCAATAGATTACCTAATTTATATCCAAGTCTTTGAGTTTTGCTGATATTGTCAGCCATATTATTTAATAAAGCTGCATCTCTATTTATTCCTTGGTCTTCTGTAGGACCAACAGTACTAAGAATTTTCCAATTTTCTTCACGTGTTTTTTCAGCAGCACTAATTGCTGCTTGTGTTTCAACATTTTTAAGACTAGGATTAAATATAGCATCAAGACTTTTAGCTAAACCTTGATTTATAATACGGTTGTTACGTGCAGTAAGAATACCATTACGATAAAAGTTAGTACCATCTACACGACCATTAAGAAGCATATGAGTATTTTCAATATCTTGAAAAAATTCTTCTGCTTCTTTTGCATTTACTATAGGCTTGTTTGGTCCATTACCTTTAACAAGTGTATTAATAATTTCACGGTTATCATAACCAGGTACAGTGAATTTAAAATTTTCGTAAGCTGCTGCTTTTTCTGTATCGTTTTTTGCATCTACAACTTTTTGAACAGAGGGTCCAATTGTATTATTCCAAAGATCTGCAATATCTTTTCTTGCAAATATTTGATTTGTTTTTTCTGCAAGACGACCTTCTGATGCTGCCTTGTATATACTATCTGCAAGTTTAGTTCCTTTAGAACCTGCACTTCCTCCACCAGTAATCCATGTTAATGGATCGGCAATGACTGAATAAATAAAATCAAGTCCACCAGCTTCAGCTAATTTAGTTTCAGTATTATTTTGAAGATAATTAGTTTTAGGATTATATTTTTTTCCTTGTTGAAGAGCAGCATTTTGTTGTGCCATTCTGCTAAATTTATTAGCAAGTGCTCCGCCTGTTTCTGGAACTGTTCCTTCATTATGATTTTTATCAGAACGAACAAGAGAATTACCAGGAGTAAATCTAGCAAGTTTTACATCATCAATAATTTTTTGAAAGTTAGGATCATCAAGAGAAGCAGTAAGAGCTTTACCAAGTTCAGGATCCCAAGCTCCACCTTTGCTATACTCTTGCATAATTTCAGCTGGAGTTTTACCAGCAACAATTCCCATTGCAACAGCAGCAGTAGCTTTGCCATATGTTTTATTAAGTCTTGCTACATCATTAGGATTGTAAAGATCTTTACCTTGAAAAGCTTCACTCCATGTTCCTGGAGAAAATAAATTTTTTCCTAAACTTGTAGTTTCAAAACCTACACGCATTGGTGTAGCAAGAGTTTTTTCATAAGTAGGAGCAACTTTACTGTATCCATACAGTATTGGACTTGCAGCAAATTTTAAAACATTTTTTCCAAAGTCAACTATTTTAGAACCAAAACTAGGAGCACCTTGAAGATATGGGTCGTTACCAAACAATGTATTAATATCTTGTTTAGCAGGATCAGATAATTTAGCATATTCATTTTGTGCTACATTTTGCGGTAACTTACGTAATTGAATTCCTTTTTGATATGCAAAAGCAAGTGACTCTGACATTGCTATTTCTTGAGGTGTAGCATTAGCAGCTTGTAGTGCTTGAGCTGTATTAGGCAATACTTCAGATACTACAGGTTTAATTGGAGTTGACCAAGGCATTAGTTACCGCTATCTGCTAGGCGACGGTAGATAAGTTCTGCTTCTCCGCTAGGATCAAATTGAGCAATACGACGCATTATTTGGCTAGGTGATCTTTGCATACTAGGCATAGGTAACATAGCTTCAGATCCAGCTCCAGGCCCTATATCAACCCCTGTAGTAATAGGTTCATCAGGACGTTGAGTTGGAGCTGTTAATGGAATAGTAGGAAGTTGTGGAGTAACAGGTGCACCTGCTAAAGGTGCAGCCTGTTCATTGTCCATATTTTTTTGACCTTCTCCATAGCCAAGACCAGGCATGTACTTAGGTGCTTGTGGTTGCATGCCATCAATGGCTCCACCATCAGTACGTTGTGAAAGAGCACCCGGTCCTGAGACCGGTGCTGGATTAGATGGCTGACGGTATCCGCCTTGCTGTCCTGCCATTATTCATCCTCATCTTCTAAAAATGTTATAATTTCTTCTGGTTTAGTATTTCCATGTTCAACCCAATCAGGGAAAGAATCTTTAGAAGTTATTAACCAAAGAGCATTGTCAACTGTAAATCCTGATTTACGTAATGCTCTATAAAATTCATTAAGCCAAATGCAATACTGTTCTAACGGAGAATAATTTTCATCAGTAACCGTTTTAACTTTATTGTTTTTTTTGGCTACCATTTTATTTCCTATCCAACTGTTCGACGATTAACCGTTCTTACGCTTGCATTTCCTTTGCCTGATACATTCAAACTACTTAAAAGACTTTCTAATTCTGGACGTTGCGTTACTATTCCAGGACCTTTTATTGGTTCTTGTGGTCCTCCCATTTGTTCTGGAGAAGCGGCTCCTGCCGGAGCTTCCCCGGGAGCAGAAGGGGATTGTTGCTCAACCGATTGTTGGGGACCAGCAGGAGGATTCTCAGGTGTAAATACTTCAAGGATTACATCTTCTAAAACTCTACCCTTTTGACGTTGTTTAATTACTTCAGCAATTTTTTGAACAATGTTTGTTGGGTCTTGTCCTTGTGCAGCCATCTGTGGGATAGCTTGTGTGTAAGCTGTTAATGCACCCATAAGCGATGTACGCAAATCTTCGGTTTCAATTTTTTCTTGTTCTAATGTTACGTTTACATTAAATGGCAATTCTCTCATTGCCATATCTTTAGAGATTAATTTTCCTCCAAGAGCTTGGAGCATAAAGATTAATCCTTGTGCTGGGTTAAGACCAGCCAACATGCCGTACCGCACGTCTGCTGAGTAATCGCTTTTAATATCTTTCGATGGAGTATAGGTGATGGCATATGGAGAACCAGCATCGGTACCACGAATAGTTTTCTCGACATTAAATATCTTTTCATCTACTTCAAAACAAAGGGAAATAACATCACGTAAAGCTGTAGTAAAGATAGCTTGTGTAGATTTAATCTGACTATCAAATGCACCTTGTAATGCTTCAACTCCTGCACCTGTAACAATAGATGCTTTAATATTACCAGTACGTGATTCAGGATAACGAGAACCTACACGTAGTTCTTGGTTAAGAATCTCTTGCTCATTAAATGCACCAGCTGGAATTTCTAAAGCAACACGGCGAACTCCAGCTGGGTTAGCTGTGCGGATAACCGCATCTCCACCAAGCTGTAATTCTTGTACATCGTTAGGCAAAACGATTGGTGCTTGAACGGATTTTTCTGCAGCTTCCATAGCCATCAGAGCAAATCGGTTACGCAGTAACTGAATACCTAGCACATCATCAAACTGCCCACGTAGTTCACCATCAGGACTTGGTCGTCTTGCAACAATAACCATCATCTTACCAAGCGGATTAGGAGCTTGGGATAAGACAAAGTTAGTACGAGATGGTAAATAAAGAACGCTTTGATCTTTATCATAATAACGGATCATTTCAATCATGCCATTAAGATCTTGCTTGTACCCATCACGTCCAAGAATCTGACGTTCAAATTCAGGGAACTGAGCAACCAGTTCTCCTAGCGTCATAGAATAACGCTTGACAAAGGCTATGCAACGTCCGTAGCGATCAAACTCAGGGTAAGCCCCTATTGGATTTTCTAGGCGTATGCGTGGCAACTTTGCTTCTTCATCCAATTCAATAATGAATGGAAGAAAACCATAAGTAACAAACATATCAGCACCGTTATACATATTGACTTCCATTTCCGAATGACGGAAATAGTTAGCAGCAATACGAGTACGTTTGTCAGCAAACGTACGAGCACGGTCTGATGTTTGATTTACTGCCGAACAATTAATTGCTGGCAGTGGTGCAATCATTTCTGCAAGATCACGGGCAACTACATCAATAAAGTTAGCAACCACATTTTGATCAATACCATCTGGAAAAAAGTTAGGGTAGACTTGTGAGATCTTTCCCTGACGTACCATCTGTACATCACCGTTACGCATATCACGGCTAGTACTGCGATAACGCAATGCCTGTACACGTGACACTACTTGTGGAATAGTTAACACTTAGTTGTCCTTAAATTTGTTTACTTCATGCGAGGGAGAAGTCCTTCTCCTCCGCCTTCTAAGCTTGGTATAAACTCTCCTACATCAGAATGACCACCAGCATGTTGACCACCAAGACGTCCAGCTTGTGATAATGAAGTAGATGTTCTTATATGTTGTTGTGCTTCAGCTTCTGTCATAGGTTTAACATTAGGATTAGGAGTAGTTCTCCAAGGTTCTTCACTTGATGATGTTTGTGAGTTAACTTGAATATTTGGAACTTTACCTGATGGACCGTACTTGCTACGCTCTCCAAGTGCACGTTGTCTAGCTATTTCTTCTGCTGTAAATTTTTGACCAGAAGGTGGTTTAGTTCCTTTAACTACAGGAGCAGGAATACTAGGACGTGGCTTTGGTGTAGGATTTGCTTGCCTTACAGTTACCTTTGTAGTATCAACTTTATTTGGTTGAGATACTGGTTTTAATGGTGTACCAGATTTAAAAGCATTATACAAACCTCTAGCTAAATCTTCTTTAGGTTTGCTTGTACTAGTTTCACGTGCACCACGTGAAGCAGAACCTTGCGATGATCCCATTTTAACCATGATTGTCCTTACTTCATGCGAGGAATTAAGCCACCCTCGCCACCTTCGCCTTGCATTATACTTGTTGGCATTGATTGTCCTACATCTGAATGTCCACCCATATGCTGTCCACCTAGTTGACCTGAACGACCCTGAAGACCAGAAGTGCGAGTTGAAATGCCACGCGAAATGTTATCTAGTTTTTGCATTTTAACTGCGTTTTTACTACCGCGGCTATTAGGAGTCGCATTGAATCCACCACGTAAACCAGTAGCCATCGACTCAACTGAAAAATCATGTGAACGCTCTATCTTATCCCAGTGAAGATCTTCGGCAATTTTACGAATTTCTTCGGGAGTTCTCTTGGTTCCACGGTCGGAGATGTCTTTCTTAAACACAGCCATGATAGTTCCTATCCGTAAATGTCTGACCATTGCTCTGCAAAAGCATCGTCAAGGTTTATTGAGTAACGTGCATCCATCTGTGACTTAGTAGCCCACCGATTGGTAGCATACGGAGACACTTGTGTAAACTTTTGTATCATTTCACGGGCACGAATGACCGCAAACCATAAAGCCATTACACAGTCTGTCGGACCTTTAGTGTCCGGCTTCCATGTAATTAACTGTTGTACCAATGCTTTAATGCCCTCTGATCCTTCAGATGATGGCAGTTCGATAAGGTTATTGTCTTGATGGATTCCTTCGCGCATGGTCCCGAATAAAGCCGACATAGAAGCGACACCGAATGAGGTGTCCCATTTGTTCTTGCCGGTGAAGTGTGAGTTAAGCCTAACCCCTCGTCCTGCGAGCCAGTTGCGTAAATCTTCATCAAGTTCAAATGCTTTTTGAAAAGCATTAATTTCAATTCTGACTTCTTGTGGTTTGTACTTTTCAGTATAAGCCTCGATAGCTGCTCGGATTTTTTGGTAGTTACCTTCAGCCATATTAAGACAATCCAGTACATAAATTTTTCCATCTATCTTGTTATAGGTAATAGCAGTTAAGGCGGTACGTCCAGCAATAGCTGGGTCCATGCCAATAATGGTATAACCTTCTACATCTCTAGGATGACCTACAGCTCCAGGTCTGAGGGTTCCAACTCGTCTAGCTCCATTAACAGATCCTTGCACCAAGGCTGGTGGAAAGACTGAATCTTCTTGGATGTCTTCTTGCTGATAGACAAGAGCCCATGTACTAGGTGTAACTTCTGACCTACGTTTAAAGAGGGCTGACCCATCCCATTTAGGGAAGAATCCATTTTCATTAGGAGGGATGTCTTCATCCCCATCCCACGCGACGTCTGATTCTTTCCAGAGAGTAACCCAGTCTTCCGGTTTTTCCGCAAACTCCAAGACTGCCGGCATTCCCATATAAGTAAAAGGACTACGACCGCCAGACCAATGCTTTGGATTACGTAGTTCCTTATAGAGATCATTCGCTGCAATTCGGGTTCCCACCACTAATAGTTTACCGTTTTTACCTAAACGGGTAATAACTTCTTTTTGTAGCCAGTTAATCTGCTTGTCCCATTCATGGGCATTGGCAGTTGTAATAACGTCATCAAGTATGATAAGATCGGCACGTGCACCATAGATCTGACCACCCATACCCAGTGCTTGAATGGTAGGGTCTTTTTCGCTTGAGTTACGCGCATCGCCCCCGAGGTATACCGTGTCAGTTCGCCAAGTGTCTGCGTCTTCTTTCCAGCCCCCCTCAGGTCCATAAGCATTTTGAAGCTTAAGCCAACGAGGGTGCGAAAGACGCTGCTTGATTGCGTACACGAATTCACGTGCTTTGACTAAGGTCTTCGAGACCACGATGATCCGAATGTTAGGGTCTAGGGCGATACGGTAAGTTGAATAGTTCACCGTAATAACGGTGGACTTGGCATGCTCAGGTGGAACGTTGATTAAGATTCTTGAACGTTCACCTGGCTCATAGATCATAGAAGGGTGAACCCATGAAGGCTCCCTCGACTCCAGTAAATCTACCCAGTCCTGATGATGAGGGAATACCGTCTGATCTAAAAATATTTTAGAAAACTCTGAGAAGTTAAGTTCAGATTTATCTTTGCCTATGCTCGACAAGGAAGTTGTCTCGCCTCGTTCCTTTGCCTCAGCTAAAGCTGTAGCAAAGTCCGAGTCACGCAGTAACCACTGTCTTAACGTATCTGGCTTTTTATTGACTGCTGACATAGCTTGGTGCGTAGTCGCACCCTGCTCTACCATAGCTAAGACTTTAGCTTTAGACTCCGCCAACGCCTTAACCTTGAAATGTTCCCCACCCGTACCAAATCCTTTGCCCGGCATAAGTCTCCTTTAGGTAGACTTTTCCCGTCTACAAGCAGTCTGTACAGTATTTATACTGTAACAGTATGAGCAGGCTATATAAAGAGCCTGCGAATAACTTTACTTCCTATACTGTTTAATCCGTTCAAACAGTCAAAACGAACACTTTCTTTAAAAGTATTTTTATTTCCTTAACTAAGGACTTGTCCAAATATGGACAAAATAGGACATAACAGTACAGCTCCCCTGTATAACCAGAAAAAGTTATAGGCAGAGTAACGAACTAGAAGCAAGCCTTACTTAATAACCGCCCGGGTCAAACCTTCTCTGACCTTCTGCTGACAGACTGGCTGACATAGCAGGGCATGTGCGGTGCTGAAGACACTGCACCCCTTCTCAGGGGCGCTGTAAATCTGTTTCTTTCCATAGCTAAATGATAATTCTGTACAGCTGTACACGGTACTGCTGTCTAACCCTTGCTACCTTGGCAGTGAGTCATCCAGGCTTCGCGCTGCACCGTGTCTTCTCAGCGCAAGCGCTTCGGCGTAAACGCCCAGCCACGCTGGGCTCAGGCGCAAATCAGGATTTACCTTTTTCTCTTCTACGCTCGTGCAGACACCTTCGTCGGCTCAGGCAAGGGTGGACTAGGAGAACTTTTGGTGAACTCGCAAGCGAGTTATCGGCGCAAGCGCCTCACCAAAACTTACACCTACGTCCACAACTCGCCCTTCGCACCGACTCGGTGCAGTCGAGCGCGACAGAAGCCCATAGGGGGTGGCTGTATTAAAAAAGGAGAGAATAAAATGAGTAAGGTAGTAAATAAGCTAAGTGCAGAAGCTGAGCATGCAAAGTATGTAGGCCGTGGCTCAGTATGGGGAAATCCCTTCATTCTAAATGAAGATGGTGCAAGAGAAATAGTAATAGCAAAGTTTAAAGAATATGCGTTGTGGCGTTTATCACGTGAGCCAGATTGGTTGGTTCCCCTAAAAGATAAAAACCTCGCTTGCTATTGTGCTCCGTTAGCTTGCCATGCAGATATCCTTCTGCAACTGGCAAATAAGTAAAGTAAGTTGTCGGATCAGCAGGGCTAAAGCCCTGCTGATCTGATTAGTGCAAAATCAGCATATCAAATTGATATGTTGTTCGTATAAAGGAGAGAATAATGTCCCAAGAAATAGAGCTAGGTATCTCAATAGCAAGTCAATGCTACACATGTAACCTCATTGGCGAAGCTTGTCCTGAGTGCATGGATCTTAAAGAAACAAACCTAACCGTGCTGGCTCATAACCTAGTCGATGATGGTAACGTACATTACAAACGTCAATGGTTACGTGACAACGAAGCTATCTCTGCACATGAATGGATAGGTTCGCAAACACGTAGACGAGATTCCTCAATACGCGAGGAGTTTCTAGAGCCAACAACACAGCTTGCAGACCGTCCGATTGAACCCGGTGACGACGCAATGATTGACCTCGTCACCGTACGTCCAAATGAAAAGGTATGTAACTGGTGCAATCTTACGTTCTTCAGCAAGCAAAACAACTGCACAAACTGCGAACTCGCAGACGCTTAACTACACAATCAAGAAACTGCCCCTGTTACCTACGGCAGGGGCAGTTGCTCCAAACCACAACCAACTAATCAAGGAGAGAATATGTCAGATCTAATCAATGCAGTTGCACTCGAAGGTACACTCAAGAACGTGGTTGCACGTGCTGAGAATGTAGTGACGGCTAACATCAGTCTTCGAGGCGAAGACGGAAAGTGTATCACTACTATGCCTTTGGTATTCATTAACAACGGTGATTCAGTACTCGGACTCAAGGGTGCTGAAACATACGTAAAGATTGTCGGGCGTTTAGCTACGCGCTTCGATCGTAGACCAATGTCAGTAGTTGGTTCTAATGAAAACCGCAACAAGCCCTTCACACAAATTGAAGTGGACGCATTAACTATCCTCTAAACATAGCAAGTATAAAGCCAGGCTCACTTCGGTGGGTCTGGCTTTTTTTATGATCGTTCCACTAGACTAATACAGTCTAGAACTTCCCGCCCTAACGGGCGGGGCGTAGCACACGCACGGTAATGGGCGCAAGTTAAAAACTTAGAAAGGAATGCATGATGATAATGTTTTATAATGGATTCAATCTATTAATAGATATAATCATAGGAAGTCTGACATATTATGTTACATATAAAAAAGCATGGTGGAATGGATATGATGCTGGAGTATCTGATTCATTTCATAAGAAGAATGAAACATTATAAAGTATTGATGTTAATTATGACTGCTTACTTAACAGTATCATCAGTACTTATATGTACTGAAAGAACAGAGATTATAATCCTTAGTAATAAAGATTGTGTACGTCCACATAATTACTGGACAACAACACATATTAAAAACTTTACTCGCTTTGAAATGATTACTCAATACAAATGGAATGCAAAAGAATACACAGCATTAAACAAACTTTGGTATAAAGAATCACGTTGGAATCCTCGGGCGTACAATCCAGTAACGTCTAGAGGTTTACATGCACAAGGCATACCACAGCTATTAGGTATGAATCGTAACCTGCCAGCCCCGCAACAAGTTGCGCGGGGCCTGGCGTACATATCTAAACGGTACGGCAAACCATCTGTTGCATGGAATCATGAAAGACATTACGGTTGGTACTAACAAAGGAGAGATAAATGCCTAGAACAAATAACACTATACAACCCCCAGATACAGCAGAAGAAGTAATAGAAATAGATTCTTTATGTGTTAGTTGTAATCACGACACACAGAGCAGTTGGTTGAGACCATATTTAATAATACATAATTCTAAACAAGCATATATTCATATGAGTTGTGGTGTAAATTGTCAATACTGTGATACAATTACAATACTAACAGAAGATAATCAACGTGAAACTATTCTTGAAAAAGAAGCATGTAGTTCCTGCTTTGAATCTATTAAAAATGATTCTACTGGATGGGAAGAATGTGAAAACTGTGGCACATGGATAGATGAAAACAATAAGTATTGGTCTGACATTCGTGATGAACTAAGATGTCAATCTTGTTACGATCAAGAAATTCAATGCTTCGATTGTGATGCAAGATACCATGAAAGTAATGGACATGAATGCTCAGATGATGATGATGAGTCATCATTTGTTATGAACTACTCATACAAACCACGTGCTAATTTTCATGGCGATAGTAAATATTATTTCGGTGTTGAACTAGAAGTAGAAACATCACGTCATGGTAACTACTCTTGGGGTGCAGAACATTGTCATAATAAAATGGATGGACGTGGCTATCTTAAATCAGATGGTTCACTAAGCAATGGCTTTGAAATAGTAACTCATCCACATTCATTAGATGAGATACAAAATAAATTCCCTTGGGAAATGCTTGAAGATTTACGTGAAGATGGATTCCGTTCTTGGAATACTACTACATGTGGACTTCATGTACATGTTAGTCGCACTGCATTTAATGCATCAAGCTACAGTCAACGTGAGACACATCAGATTAAGTTCTTAAAACTTATCTATGACAATGAACGACAAGTCAAACGTTTAGCTGGCAGGTCTTCAAACTATGCTACCTTTGGAGACAAAGGTAAAGTAGTACCTAAAGTAAAGATGGGTAATCAAACTGATGGTCGTTACTCAGCTGTTAATGTAGAGAATGATCAGACCTTAGAGGTTCGAGTCTTTCGTGGATCACTACGTAAAGAACGTGTACTATCTTCTGTAGAATTTGTACATGCTGCTGTAGAATATACTCGCAACTTAAAAGTTGCAGGTAATGGCAAGCCATTATCATGGGTAAAGTTTGTTAGTTATATAGCACAACAATCAGATATGTATCCAAATTTATTTCTTATCATGAATGAATTGTTCGATAAAGATACAGACATCCCAAACGAGGAGGAATAACTTATGTGTATGTTATGTGTAGTAGATCCCGGTATCATTCCATCAAGAGAGAAGTTAGAAAACTCTGCTCTTAATAATCCGCACGGGTATGGCTTTGCTATTATCGTGCCTGAAGAAAACCGTATCATACGTGAACGTACTATGAATGCTGATGAATCTATCAATAGATTCTTAAAGTTGCGCGAACAATACACAACTGGTTATGCTATGTGGCATGCACGTTATGCTACTCATGGCGTACAGAATGTATTAAACTGCCATCCATTTATAGTAGGTAAAGATGAACGTACATATCTAGCACACAATGGTGTGCTTGACATTAACATACCTGATAAAGATACTAGGTCTGATACTCGTATCTTTGCAGAAGAATTACTACCAGCTATAGGTGGAGTTAAATCATTAGACAATGATCATGTATGGAGTATGTTGCATGACTATGCTGGTGGTTCAAAGATTTGTATCTTAACAGTTGACCCAGAAGCAGAACACCAATGCTATGTAATCAATGCTAGGTTAGGTAAGAAAGATAAAGATGGTACATGGTGGTCTAATGATTCATGTTACATAGACTATGGCTATGCTAATCCAGTTAAGAAACATTATTCTAGTTGGCTTTCAACAAATCCTAATGTATCATTTAAAGATGATGAAGATGATTTAGTTGAGTGTCATAACTGTCTTGCAGTAATGGATAGTGAAAGCATAACATTTGAAAGATCACTTTGTTTATTCTGTAAAGCTTGTCTTGATTGTGCTGCATATGAAGGAGATTGCATGTGCTACACACCTAAGCTAACTAACGTAACGAATTGGGGGAAACAAGATTGGTAGATCCAATGTGGATGAATGGCGATGACGAAGAAGAAGAAGAGTTTGAAGAAGATCCTGATACATTACACGACACAATGAAAGAAGATATACAATGAGACAAAGAGATACATTAGATACACACCGAGTAGAAGTACAACCTGGTTATCTAGTTGAAGGTTCATACGTAGTAGAAGTAGAAACAATGGAAGGTCCTGTAGTCTTTGGAGTATTCAAGACTAGACTTGAAGCAGACAACTGGGCATACCATTTTACAGGATCACCAAGAGTGATCGAGGTCACAGTACCTACATTTAACAGGGGGTAACAATGCAGTATATAATTAAACAAGGTCGTGCTATGTCTACCTTAGTAGACGTATCAATCTATGGACCGTTTAATACTCCAGAGATAGCACGTAATTATGCTTCAGATAATAACTTGGGTAATTATATTATTGATATCCTAATACAACCTTACAAATAAATAGATAGCACCATAGGAAGGGATGCCTATGGTATGCTATCCATGTTGAGATGGTGGGCTTTGGCTCTCTCCTTACCCACCACTCAACCTTATAGAAGGAGAGTTGCATGGTCTCTATTGACGACCACGAAATACCTGAACATATATCTTACTCAGCTCTAACAACATGGCTATCATGTGGTTGGCTTTACTATCTTAATCGTGTTAAGAAACTACAAGAACAACCAGCATGGTGGTTCTATGGTGGCAGTGCAGTGCACCGAGCTACAGAAGAATACGATCGGATGAATCCATGAATAAGTTAGACGATTGGAAACGTTGGTGGGCTGAGACTGCTAACGAACGCCCCGAATATTCGGGTGATAAAACTGGCTGGCGTGTAGCATCACCACGTCGCAATCCAGAAGATGAAGACTGGTGGTTTACTAATGGATATAAGTTCTATCAGAAGTGGATTGATTGGCGCAAAGCTAATAGCCATTTGATTATACCTACAACTAAAGATGACCAGTTAACTATTGAACTTGAAATGAATCCAGTAGTAAACGGTATCACTGTCAAGATGTTTCTTGATCGTGTTATGTTAGATACTACTACTGGTGAATACATACTAATAGATTTAAAGACAGGCAAAACTACGCCTACGTCTGCACTACAACTAGGGTTCTACTCTTACGGCCTCAGAAAGATCTATGATATCCACGTTAGTACTGGTTACTACTGGATGGCACGTAAGGGTCAGCTGTCACCGGCGTTCGATCTTGCCGGTTACACTGACGACAAGATCGAATCGCTTGTCGGGATGTTTGACAAGGCAAGAAAAGAAAATGTATTCTTGCCTAACTTCGATCACTGCAGAATGTGTGGTCTGACTATGCATTGTGAGTGGTTTTACCAACCAAAGGAGATAGAGATAGATGAGTAGCACAGAAGCTCCCATCAGCATCACAGTTAAAACACCAGCCGGTAGTCTTGTTACCGTGCGTGGAGAAACAGCAGAAGAGCTAGATCAATTAGTAGCTATGGCTCTTAATTCTATTAGTTCAGCAGTAACAGAACTAGAATCTATTGTACGTAGTGCACCAGCTGCACCACTAACACAAGCATCAAACATTGTAGCTCAAGCACTAGGAGCTACACCTATCCATCAAGATGTTCCACCTTTTAACTCAGCCCCTTCTATTACAGGTGGACGTAACTGCCCACATGGAAAGATGACTGCTATTCAAGGGGCATCTAAGCAAGGTGGCGTGTACAAAGGTTACTTCTGTCCATCAGCACAAGGTGATCCTACTAAATGTAAGACACAGTATCTTGATAAGTCTAATGCAGAATGGAACACATTCGTACCTGACCATATGAAATAATGAAAACACTACGACGCAGTATACGTAAGCAAGAAGTAGGAGGGGAGCCTTTACCGGCTCCCTTTCAAGCATTTCAAAGAGCAGGTATTATTATCCGCCGAGCAGAGGTAACAGTTATTGCTGGCACTCCTGGTGCTGGTAAATCTTCTGTTGCATTGCATATAGCTGCTCGTCTTAAACAACCAACGCTTTACTTCTCAGCAGATACAAATGCACATACAATGGCAATGAGATTGCTAGCTATGACAGGCAAGATGACACAGCAACAGGCAGAGACAATGATGAAAACCCACCCTGATACTGCTGAGTCTATCTTGTCTGAGAACAACCATCTCTATTGGTCGTTTGAACCTAGCCCTACACTTAAAGATCTTGATGAAGAAGTGTCTGCCTTTGAAACTATGTGGGGTAGAAGTCCTACACTCATAGTAGTAGATAACCTAATGGACATTGCAATGGACGGGCATGAAGAGTTTGCTGCAATGCGACAGGTTATGAAAGAGTTAAAGTATCTAGCAAGAGATACCAATGCTGCAGTACTAGTGTTACACCATACGCAAGAAGGATCGCCTGGCAGTCCATGTCAGCCGCGATCTGCACTGCAAGGTAAGGTAGCACAGATACCAGCAATGGTCTTAACTGTAGGACAAAAGCTTTTACCTACTGGTTCAGATTATTATTTATGCATAGCACCAGTAAAGAATAGATATGGTAAGGCAGACTCAACAGGTAATTCATATATTGAATTATCTTTTGAGCCAGCATCTATGTACTTAGAAGATGTATTCAAAGATCACACACAAGAGATGATGCCAATATGAGTAGTGCAGCCAAAGCTAAAGGATCTAAAGCCGAACTAGATGTAGTTAAGTATCTTAAGCAATGGTATCCCTACGTAGATCGTAGGCTAGCAGGTGCTACTCTAGATAAAGGTGACATCTCTGGTATACCAGGTGTGACTATAGAAATTAA
>Ga0209829_10000441_pt1 | contig 38134 bp, 28 predicted proteins | sample C_140205_EF_Meta_FD_187311 | JGI IMG/M metagenome (GOLD analysis project Ga0209829, IMG submission 187311) | Freshwater microbial communities from Lake Croche, Canada to study carbon cycling - C_140205_EF_MetaG (SPAdes) (version 2) | ecosystem: Environmental > Aquatic > Freshwater > Lake...
CACTCTGGTAGATCATTAATTAGCGACATGGCAACCCCTTTCCTTGCAAGTAATCGGCTGGGGAAGCAGTTAAATAATCCGCCTCAGCGCTGTGCTACTCGTGAGTTAAGAGTGAATGTCTGGTAAACAGCTGGCGAAGAGATGAAAACTCACAACAGCACTAGCACTTATAGATGGCTGTGGATAACTTTCCTCGCGTTTGGCAGATTTATTTCATATTGCGCCAGTGAGAATTTTAGAAAAGCCAGTGCTGCTCCTCTGTTCGCTAATCACACTAATTCCCACAAGTATCTTCTGCCCAGCGCTAGCTAGTGCGGCGACCCCTTCTCCTAGAATCAACAAGCCAATTTGTAGAATAGAAATAGATAATGCCCATATTTCTCGCCATGAACTCAAATTTGGAAGCCGCCGAGCAGTCATTGTGAAAGCTCGTTCAATTTGTAACGTTCTTCAGGAACAAGTCACGCTTACGGTAAATATCTATAAGGTTGAAAAATTTGGCCATCCTCTCCTCAAGAGTGTTTCAACTGACCCCAATAGATCAACTTCATCTGGGCGAGAAGTTAGGAATTATGACAACTTGGTTGATTGTAAGAATTTTAAACGGACCAAGTTTTATGGAATCGCATATGCCAAGGCGCTAATTAATGGTCGCTGGAATTATGCCGGCCGTACTCGTTCCCTCAAAACCATCGAAATCAATTGTGGTACTTGAAATAGCTATTCACAGGTAGCTGCAAAAGTGCAACAATTTATTCATGCCTAATCTTGGAAATTTAGATGAAGACGCAGCCCTCACAATTAGATCACATGAGCTTGCAATCTCTCAAAAGGAAACTTTGACTAGAGTGGCAGTAGCTTTAGTAAGAAATGGTTCATCAGAATTTGAATTTGGTCTTAAGCGATTTCTGCTCACAAAGAATGGTCAGTCACATAATCCCGGATATCAAATTGAAACTGAAAATTTGGATGGTTCAGGGAGATTTAGAAATTCCTGGAGCGCATTAAGTGGCGATGAAGATTGGCAAATAACATGCATCACGAATCAAGTTGCACGACTCATGGCATCTTACGAGGCGCCTTAGTTTTCTCGAGACATTACAACTTCTTGCTGTACCAGTCTTTCCAAATCAATCGGTGAATTGGAATCTTGTATGGAATCTGTCGGATGCCAGGCAGTACTGGAACGAGCGCAAGCAAGAGCGTAAATAGCCCCATCAATAACATGACTAAAGTGTCAGCGTTATCTGATGATTTAAATGGATCTACTTGATACCAAAATGAGAAGAGCCATAACCACGATTGTCCTGGCCATGAACCTGTTTCGTTCATTACTCCCCACTGGCCACCGCCAAGGTGTTGTTCTTCAGCCTTGGCAGCGAAATAGCCTTCGCTATCTGCCAGGAATAAGAGCGGCTTCGTAAAGTTTGTAGGAAGTGTCGAATCACTTGTTAAGAGCGCACCATCTAAGGCGCCACCCTTTGCCATATTTAATAACGAGGTAATCAGGGTTGGAACAGGTCCATATAAATTTCCTGGATCCGCAACTGCAGTTGTGTCCTTAGCTTTTCCAAGTGCATCTGCATATCCAGTTGCCCAAGCAGTTTGTTGAGTTGCGGGCGCTGCATTCCAAGAAACAACTGCAGCTTGGCCGGCAAGATCGTTATAACTTGCGAGTGGATCGAGTACAAAAGATTTTGCTGGATTGACCGGAATGCGAACCCCTGACCAATCCTGTAGCTTCAAAATTCCAAAATGTTGGCCCTTGGCTACGTTGTTATACGGAGGACCGTAGCTCGCAGATGTTGTCGTTCCTGCAAGTTCACCAGTTGCGGTCTGCGCGAAATCAACAGGATTTGTTTGGGACCAACTCTTAAGAGTCACAGCTTTCTCATCAGGCGAGCTGAAGAGGAAAGAGAGACCTGCGGCGAGTAATCCAATAGCTACAACTGCAATTACTAACTCTTTGATGAGGTCATAAGGACGAGTAGGTCCCGCCCATTTAACGGATGGATCAACTTTCATAGCCATCTTATTTTCCGCCTTCCAGAGTTGCATCGTTATCAATCGGAGGCACTACGCCTTTGCGACGGATCAAAATGATGTGCCAGATAACGATTCCACCTAGTACCAGTGGCAAGAGAGCAACGTGCAGCAGTATGGCTTGGCCAGTATTTAGTGCATTGAAGAATGCACCAACGCCAATCGAGTTAAATCCATCTTTTGCTTCGGTTGCAATCCACTGTGAATCAAAATTTGTTTGAATTAAGTAGCCAGTAAATGCAGTGACAAGGGAAGCCATAAATGCAACAACGCCGGAAACCCAGGTTGCTATTCGCTTTCCGCGCCATGCTGCCATCCAGAATTTGCCCCAGAGATGAACGACCATAAATACGAAGAAGAGTTCAACGCTCCATAGATGCATGGAATTAGCAAAGTGTCCGACTCCTGATCCATGCCACCATGCTGGACCTTCAAGAGTGAGCCATAGACCAGTTGCAATCAACATGACAAATGCAGCGATAGTTGCAACGCCAAAGATGTAGATCCAGCTGGCTACATAAGCAGGCTGGGTATCGGGAAGTAAATCTTCTGGCTTATAACTTTCAAGTGTCGCCTTACGAACTCGCGCTGTCCAGGAAGTGCTCATTTCTTATCTCCCTTGCCATGAGGAAATGGCAGAAAGAGCGCAAGGGTAAAGATTGCAACCATCACCAGAATAATCGCCGCGTTACCTGCTGAAATTGAGAATGGCCCAACTGAAAAATAGTGAGCTGGGTGATCGAGATTGAAAATTGCTGCCAAATACATTGCGCTCTCCTGACGTTGTAATCAGGGTACGCACGTAGCTAGTAATTAAATATCTTTAGGTTAAGTGCTAACACTCAATTACATTCGAGCATAAACGACAGACAGACTCTGTTTGGCTAATACTTTGCCTGCAACGATATCTTCGAGGTGAGATTCGGTCATCTGCGTTGGTACAGAATCCAAAAGCCCGGAGAGTGCATAAATCGTGAAGGTATAGGTCTTATCGCCTGGACCTTGGGAGCAAGGCGGCGTGTATCCCAATGTTCTACCTTGAAAATTTTGCCCGTAAGTTCCAACTGTTTTATTGCCAGCTGCAATTGAGGTCACCGTGGGCGGGATATTGAAAAGAGTGAACAATGCATGTTTCCCAGAATCAGTTTCTCCTGGTCTAGGAGGACCTGGCAAAGTATCAAAGGTAATGGCAAAGGATTTTGTCCCTATGGGTGCCCCGCTCCAACTTAATGGTGGAGATATTGAATTTCCGTCACAGGTGTAATCGACAGGGAATCTGCCGCCGTCTGTAAATGCAGGGCTCGTGAGTTGAAAATTCGATGGTGACACAGACTTGGTCACAGGCGGTGACTTTATTGTGTGACGCATTAATACGGTGTTATCGAGTTTCAGATCCGAGCTCCAGACCAGCGAGGCAGTCGGAGCCCACTGGATATCAAAATAGCCATCCTTCACACCAACTTGCTCTTTGGTAAAGACACAAGCGGATTTCCACGTTGAATCTTTAAAAGTTGTTCCAGACCAATTTGTTGGGGCTTGCGTGTTTTGAAATTTGCAGTCTGCAATTGGATTAGTTGAAGTTACACATTCAGGATTAAGCGGAGCTTTGTTGACTACGAGCACTTTCCATTTTGAATCAGTGCTCAATACCACGTTGTTGGTTGCAAGATCACGAATTTGTGCAATTGCACCACCATCGCCAATTTGCTGATTTGGTTTTCCAATATATTCAAGCCCTGAACTATTTTCCGTGAAGTCCCGCACCATTAGCCCTACTGTGAAGGGGTAAGTTGCAGTGAACTTTATTTTTTCGCTATTAAATGATCGCTCTGTTGTGATTGGTACTGAATCTTCTCCAACCTTCTTTCCATTCACATAAAGAGCAAACCAGTTATCCACCCAGACTTCGGCTTGAAAAGTTATTGGTTTTGAAACGGTTGCCTGTGCAGGTGCAGTTATGGCTGTTGAAAGCAGCGCAAAAACTAGGAGAAGTTTCTTCATTTCTATACAGACCTTGAATAGGTATCTGCAGTTTTACCTTCGAAAGTAATGAAATCAACTTGAGCGGTCTTGCCTGAAGTTGATACCTTCAAATATCCCGATCCACCCACGCCTTTTCCGGAAATGTAACCGTATTGGCTCAAATCAAGTTTCTCACCAGGATGACTTGGCTGCGGGAGAGTTTGATAAATAATTCCATCAAGTTCCTGCTTTACATAAAGGTGATCGTGTCCTTTGAAGACAAACCCAACCTTCGCATCGAGAAGTAGCTGATGGATTGGTTTTCCCCATCCAGGTCTATTGCTATCAAAACCATATGTTCCATCGTTATTCTTTCCACCCCACTCATTCTTCTGTGCAATTTCGACTCCCCCACGCGAAGTTGGATCACCAACAAGTAGGTGGTGGATATAGATAAATTTATGAGTCTGAGTCGAATTCTTTAAGGTCGTCGATAACCAGTCGTATTGATCTTTACCAAGAGTCCATTCCCAACCTGCTGCTGTTGGGTTCTTTGTCGTGTATGTAAATGGATCTAACACTATGTGTAGCTGATCTGGGCCTGTAAATGAGTAATAAGCCAAGTCGCCAGTTTGATCAGGGAAATATTCCTTGCGATAGCTCTTAGTATTGAATTTACTATAACCGAGTTCACCATCGTGATTGCCAAGGCAAATCTTGAGTGGAACGCTTCCAAGGAGTTTGTAATAGTTCTTCATTAATTGAAATCTGGCACGGATATTCGTTTCGGATTTATCAGAAAGCTTATCGACCATAAAAATATCGCCAAGGTCCATTAAGAATGCAGGCGATGCTTGGGCAATTTGTTTTAGAGTGCTGGTATAAACATCGGCACTTGAATTTTCATCCATATGTGGATCAGCCTGAATTGCAAAGACTGCGTTACTTGCTTCTGTGCCAGTAGTGACAATTTTCTGAGTGAGAGGGAGGAAGTTCTTGCTAGTACCTAATGCATATCGAACTCGATAGAAAATTTGTGAATTTGCTTTTAATCCAGAAATAGCGATATTTGACGTTGCGCCTTGCGCGATCGCAATCGTTGGAGTTTTTTCGGACATTGAAGTCCGCGAGTATCCGTATTCGACAAAGACATTTACCTTGATGGTTGCTGCGACGCTCAGTGTGAATGATGAGGAAGTCGGCGAGCCCAATACTTTTACCGCGACCGGAACTGCCGCAATCGCACGCGATAATGGTGATGCTGCAGCAACACCGAGAATGCTGGCCTTAAGAAAATTACGACGACTAAAGAATGAGAATGGATTGCTCATTTGCGTAAGTATGTTTCATTCCGGACAGCTCCTGTTGGGTCTGTGAATTCCATATTCACTTGGCTCAATGTTGCTGTGTACTTCACGTGACCTGAAACTCCGTTAAGCGAATACGTCAGGTCAAAGGAATTAGGATCAGTTCGCTGAAGGTCTGTTATCACTGCACCACGTAAGGGCTCACCAGCAGGCCTAAACGCTTTGGTCAAAGATTGTGGATCGACTTGCCCATCAATTTCTGTTACTACACCTCTAAAACCACCGTTGAGATACGGATAAGTTTGCGTTGCGTGATAGTGATAATTTTTCTTAGCGTCGAAATGGCCATTGAGCGCATCAAGCCCGATAACTTTCTTGCCATCTGGTTCTTTCTCTCCGTAAATTGGAAATCCGTCTAGCGCATATGCAATAGGTACTTTGGTACCTACAACGCCTTGTAAGTGAGTTGGGGCAATGTGATAGTGATAGTCATCCGCACGACCACAGTGACCACCCCAGTTATCTAATTCGCCTGCCAGTAATGCGTCGTCTCCACGGTTATTTAACGCATTAAAGATTGGAACTCCATTAACAGCAATAGCGATTGCACCGCGCAAGAAATGATCTTTCGCGGACATCGGATTAGTAGCAAGCACTGGCTTTATCGGAATAGACCATGCATTACTTCCTGAATAAGGCTGCACTGTAGGAACTTGTTGCTGCCAGCTCTTTATACCGACCATCATTTGGTGTGCAGGAATGCCATTACTTTCAACGAGGTAGTACTTATTGCTTTTAAAAACTTTCACACTTTGAGCGAAGGCGCTAAATCCGGGTAACTTGATACTGGGTAGCGCCTGAGCAATCGAGCTTTCAATAAGTGAACCCAGTAACCCGACTCCTGTCGACAGAGCGGTATATTGAAGAAACTTTCTACGATCGAATTCGCTTAAATGAGATATCTCGTGATCGTGCATAGTTATGCCTTCGCAATCTTTGGTTTCACTGAATAGGAATGTGCAACCGTTAGATTCTTCCGATCAGGATCCTGAGTTCGCGCCGCCAGGAAGTACTCAACCTTTGCCTCAGTTGGAGAAACGCTTACCCGCACGTGGCCAGAGTTGGGAGCTTTGGTACCTGATAAATAAGCGGAATCGTTAAACATTGAAAATGTGTCGTCTGCTGGATTTGGCATAGATTGGTAAATCAATCCATCTCGCTCCTGTGTTACGAAGATGTGGTCATGACCTTGGAAGAAGATTGAGACACCATTCTTAACCATCAGATCGTGAATCGGCAGTGACCAATTAGGGCGCTCTTGTGCAAATGTACTCTTGCCCTTCGGGTCCGTTCCGCCCCATTCATAATTTGTTGAGACTTCAACACCCCCGCGCCCAGTGCCGAGAACATGGTGAGAAAATACAAATTTGTATTTGGCTTTACTTGTCTCAAGTGTTTTCTTTAGCCAGGCATACTGCTCATCACCAATTCCGATTGTCCAAAGATCAGTAGTTTTTCCTGAGCCAACGCCGCCTTTCCCACCCTTATCAGTTCCAGTGTCAGCACTTACTCCAGCAACATTATCTACGGGAAATTTGGAGTGCCAATAGGGATCGAGTGAGATGAATAAGGCATCTGCCCATGTCCAAGCGAAATAATCCCGAGGTAAACCAACATTTGGTATCTCGGTGTTATCTCCAGAATAAAACTTATTTGGTGATGGGAGCGCGTAATACTTCAAGCGCGCATTTCCAGCAAGCACAGCGGGGTTCGTCGTTGTTCCGTCAAGCAAATAGCCAGCCGCTTGTTCGTGATTGCCATTCACCAAGAAGAGCGGAACGCTCGAACCGATAACTGAGAGCCAATCTCGATGGGTTCGATAAATCTTTTCAACACCTGTTTGATCTGCTCCGCCCTTTTGTATAAGTGGATCGATACTGAAGTCGTCTCCTAACATAATATGAAAATCTGGTTGCTGGCTCGCAATATTAGCCATCGTTACATAATACAAATCTGAGTTAAACATCTTGCCTGCACGTTCTGGGTGAGTGTCCCCTTGAACCGAGAATGAAAAGCTCTTACCTGAACTTTTCGCAGTGGAAAATGAGAAAGTCTTACCAATCGCATATGCCAACCCCGCGGCCTTTTTATATCGAACTCTGTAATACACCTTTGAATTTGATTTGAGTCCCGCTAATTCATAAACAAATGGTGAACCGGTAGCAAGATTAAAAATTTGAGATTTTTTTGTGAGCGCGGATTTTGTGGTGCCGTATTCAATAAAGGCGCTGTAATCATCTAGGCTCAGAATGTTCATAGCTACTGATGAATCAGTGGGCCGTCCAAGAATTACATTTGTAACTCCTGGGTCGAGTGCGAAGACTCGGCCTACAAAAGTTTGTGAAAGTACTGCCGTTGCTGCGGCCAGAAGCGCCGAACGACGACTCAGCGGGTGTCGAAGAATCTCTGAACTCATGTGTCAACGGTAGAAGAAGTGCCTCACATATTCACCAAATTTTGTGAGTGAATTACCGGCGAGAAGTCTGTGAAAAGGCGGTGTTAAATCTCTACGCCGATGTATTTAGTCTGCAAGAACTCATGAACGCCATCGAAACCACCTTCGCGACCAAGGCCTGATTGCTTTACGCCACCGAATGGTGCGGCAGGATCTGAAAGTAAGCCGCGGTTGATACCGACCATGCCCGCTTCAATTCCCTCAGCAAAGCGAATCGCACGCTTGAGATCCTCAGAATATACATAGCTAATAAGTCCATACTCAGTGTCATTAGCCATTGTGAGAGCTTCCTCATCAGTATCGAAGAGAACGACTGGAGCTACCGGACCGAAGACTTCGTTGGTAAGGAGTTCATCATCTTTCTTAACTTCCAAAACAGTTGCAGGATAGAAAGCACCTACGCCATCTGGAGTCGTTCCACCTAAGTGAACCTTTGCTCCGCGCGATTTGGATGCATCGACAAGTTCTGCAATCTTGTTACGTTCCTTCATAGAGACACTGGCACCTAATTGAATTCCGGCTTCGCGGCCGACGCCCATCTTGAGAGCGCCCATCGCCTTGGTGAATTCCGCAATGAACTTATCGCCGATCGAACGTGCGACATAAATACGGTTGGCCGCAGTACATGCAGCTCCACCATTGCGCATCTTCGCCATCATCAAACCTTTAACTGCTTCTTCGATATTGGCATCATCGAGAACAACGAATGGCGCATTGCCACCTAGCTCCATTGAGCAACGGATAACTTGATCAGCAGCTTCTTTAAGAAGAATCTTCCCGACGAAAGTTGAGCCAGTAAATGAGAGATTCTTTACTCGTGAATCATGTAGCACCTTGCTAATTGCCGGCCCTGTCTGCGCTGGAAGAATTACATTGAGAACGCCCTTAGGTAATCCACATCGTTCGAGAATATCTACGATGGCGAGCGCAGTAAGTGGAGTCTCACCGGCTGGCTTCAAAATCATGGTGCAACCGGCAGCAACTGCTGGTCCGATCTTGCGAGTTGCCATTCCAGCAGGGAAGTTCCATGGAGTAATCAGAAGTGAGACGCCAATAGGTTGGTGTGTGACAAGGATGCGCTTATCCCCTGATGGCGACATACGGAAATCACCAGAGACACGGACTGTCTCCTCGGCAAACCAACGGAAGAATTCAGCGGCGTAATTCACTTCTGCCTTTGCATCAGGAAGTGCTTTGCCATTCTCTTTCGAGATGAGTTCAGCCAGATAATCTGCCTCAGCAATCATCATTTCAAATGCTTTACGTAAAATTTCACTTCGCACACGGGGCGCAGTCTTTGCCCACGATGCTGCGGCGCGGTCGGCAGCATCGACAGCTGCAAGGTTCTGTTCGTCACTCGATGTGGCTACTTTGGCGATAACTGAGCCGTCGCTGGGATCGATAACTTCCAAAGTTCCGGTGCCATCGACCCATTGACCATCAATATATAACTGTGTGCGCATAAGATAAGCATACTTACGGAATATCGATGGGTCACCTAAAATGGTGGCCTGCGTAGCGGTGATGCATTACCTGCAACGCCTGGATGCGATATCAGAGGGAGTATGTGTGCCAAAGTCTTGGAGCGATAACGCGCCTGCACCTCACGCACTTCAGGACCACGCACATCTCAAGGATTCATTCTCCTATCGGGTCAAGAAAAGGTTCTTAGGCGAACCATTAAACCGACATTCGCTTTCTCACCAAAGGCTAAGTAAGAGATTCGCTCTTGGAATTCTTTCATCCGACTGTATCTCTTCTTCTGCTTATGGATCAGAGCAGATTCTGCTCGCACTGCTGCCAGCATTTGGTCTAGCTGCCTTCAATATTTTGATGCCGATGACCGTAATTGTTCTGCTTGTTCTTGTCATTGTGACCATCTCTTATCGTGATGTTGTTCAGGTTTATACAAAATCTGGCGGTGCCTATGTTGTATCTCGAGACAATTTAGGTCCAATTGCTTCTCAACTAGCAGCAGTTGCTCTGATGATTGATTACACCGTTACGGTCGCAATCCAATCTTCTGCCGGCATCGATGCAATCATCTCTACATTTAATGGATTGCATGCATACAAGTTGTGGATGATTCTTGGAGTAATTGCGCTTCTCACTTATGGAAACTTACGTGGCGTAAAAGAAGCTGGCGCTGCATTTGCCCTTCCTACATATCTATTTGTTCTCTCGCTCGTCACCGTTTTCGGAATGGGCATCTATCGCATCGCAAATGGAACACTTCCAAAATTTGATCCGGCTGGCCTTCATGGTGCAGTCGCAATTGGAGAAGCAAAGGGGCTACTCAACTTTGCTGCGATATTTATCCTCCTGCGTGCCTTTGCTAACGGTGGTTCATCCCTGACTGGGCTTGAGGCAATCTCTGATGGTGTCTCACTCTTCCGCGCTCCCGAAGGTGTCAACGCTCGCAAGACGCTAGTGGTCATGTCTGCGATTTTAGGCTCACTGGTATTTGGTGTTTCATATTTTGCGCATCGTTTGTGGGCGACCCCGTATGAAAGCGGCACTCCAACAGTTATCTCGCAAATTGCAAAGGCGACACTTGGTTCAGGAACTTTCGGCAATATCGGCTTCTACATTGTGCAAGGCGCAACGATGTTAATCCTGATTACTGGAGCAAATACTGCATTCTCTGGATTCCCATATCTCGTGAACTTTGTTGCCAACGATGGTTTCTTACCGCGCCAACTCAGTAAGCGTGGACACCGTTTAGCTTTCTCGAACGGAATTATCGTTCTCGCACTTGGTGCTACTGCGTTGGTTTTGGTTACTGGCGGATCAGTTAATCATCTCGTTGCTTTTTATGCGCTCGGAGTATTTACAGGTTTCGCGCTCGTTGGTTTCGGAATGGGCAAGCGCGCACTTAATCTCAAAGGTTCGGGTTGGCTCTATAAAGTAATAGTGAACTGGTTATCAGGGCTCGTCTCAGCGGTAATTATCGTCATCTTTGCTGTTGTTAAATTTACCGAAGGTGCCTGGGTCATTATTGTCATCACTCCAATTTTGGTCTTCGCACTCATTAGATTAAATAAGCAATATCGACTTGAGCAAGCAGCACTTAAAATTAGTAAGGGTGCATCCCGAGCCACAACTATTTCGCGTCACGACGTTGCAGTCCTTGTCGATTCTGTAGATGTCGCAACTATCGGCTCAATTCGTTATGCACGAAGCCTTAAACCTCGCGACCTCACCGCAGTGCACTTTGTCATCGATGATGTCCGCGCAGAAGAGATCAAAGCGGCCTGGGCTGCTAACCCAGGGTTATCAGATGTTCCGATTGAATTTATCGATTGCCCAGATCGACGCATCGCAAATGCTGCTGTTGATTATGCAATTCGAGCGACAACTTCTCCTGATGTCGAGTTAACACTTTTGCTTCCACGTCGTTCCTACTCCCGTTTCTTGGGCAGGTTATTGCATGACCAAACCGCTGAAGAAATCGCACGTCCAATCTCACAACTTTCTCAAGTTGTAGCAACGATTGTTCCCTTTGATGTCGAAAAAATTATCACTGGTGAAACGCAGCTGGTGCACCCTGAGACATTCACTACCGAAACAACTCAGCAGGTTGTGAAGTCACAGACCCGCCGCGTCAATGAACCACCTGCTCAACGTTCTGCCGAGGTTTCTCACTACTCTGAAAATATTATTCCTATCAATCAAGCAACATGGCGCGAACGAGCACATGTGCGTGGAACCGTCTCCTCTATTCGCACTGCACCATCTGGTGGAGCGCCACGCGTAGAGGTAGAAGTGTGGGATGAGTCAGGTGGAATTTCTTTGCAATTCCTGGGCCGCCGCGAATTAAAGGGACTTGAAGTCGGCTCACGAATCTGTGCCGAAGGAATGGTGGGAGAAGAAGAAGGTGCGCTCACTATCTTCAATCCATCATACGAACTACTTATCTGAGAAGAAGTCCTTTAACAAGGCTGCGCACTCTTTTTCAAGAATTCCTGAAGTCACCTCTACTTTAAAGATGGAACGTGGATCGCGAATAACATCCCAGACTGACCCAACTGCGCCAGCTTTTATATCCCACGCTCCAAAGATCAGGTGTGAAATTCGTGATTGAGCGATTGCGCCAGCGCACATTGCACATGGTTCAAGCGTGACAACGAGCGTGCACCCGTCGAGCCTTGAATTCTGTAATCGCGCAGCTGCGCTTCGTATTGCAACGATTTCAGCGTGGGCAGTTGGATCGTTATTGGCTTCACGCTCGTTAGAACCTTTTCCAATGACAACGCCATCTCTATTAATCACGAGTGCGCCAACTGGAACATCTCCCGATACAACAGCGCCACGTGCAATTGCAATCGCTTCGTGCATCAAATCTTGTGGTGACTGAATTGAAATTTCTATGACTCCAGTAGCTCTGTTAATTGTTCGCCAAATCCTAAACGATTAGCAATGGCTTCGATTTGTTCGTCAGGAAATAGATCTGCATCATCACAAAGCGTTGAAAGTTCCATGCTGTGCATACTGAGATCGGCAAAGATGTCGAGATCACCGGCAGGAAGAGGTTCATCCTCTTCTTCGGGTTGATCAAGTTCTGCAATTTCAAGAAATTCTGCCGCAACTTCATAATCAAGCGCACAGGTAACATCGCTAATGAAATATTTGATATGCGAACCTAGTACGCGAATTGCTAAGAAGAATTCATCATCAATGGAAATAAGAGCAACTGCGCCACCGTTGGTCTGTTGTCTATTGAGCCGGTCAATAATGTGAGTTAGGTCATCGGGATCAGGTAAGGATGCGATAGACCAACGTCCATCTTCATGCCACGCCTCAATGGCGAAGTCTTGGGTCTCCTCTGACATGCGCCCATATTGTCACTCATTGATACGGAAAGAAAGCCCTGTAAGGTAGATGACATGAAAGTTCATGTAGCTAATCACCCGCTGATTTCTCACAAACTCACAGTTTTACGTGATGAAAGAACTGATTCGCCAACTTTCCGCCGTCTTGTTGAAGAGCTCGTAACACTTCTCGCATACGAAGCAACTCGAGAAGTTCGCACCAAAACCGTCACGATAAAGACGCCAGTTACACAAACTACTGGGCTTGTCTTAGCAGAACCGCGTCCAGTAGTTGTGCCTATTTTGCGTGCTGGTCTTGGAATGCTCGAAGGCATGACAAAGCTACTTCCCACTGCTCAAGTCGGTTTTCTCGGCATGGTGCGCGATGAAGAAACTTTGCAAGCAAGTACCTATGCAAATCGACTTCCCGAAGATTTATCAGGTCGCCAGGTTTATGTTCTCGATCCAATGCTTGCAACCGGTGGAACTCTGATTGCAGCATTTGAATACTTAATCGAACGCGGTGCAAATGAAATCACAGCAATTTGCTTGCTTGCATCCCCCGAAGGCATCAAAGCTCTCGATGGCGCCTTTAAAGACTCTGGAGTTCCAATCACTCTTGTTACTGGTGCACTTGATGAGAAACTTAATGAAAAGGGTTACATAGTTCCTGGACTTGGCGATGCCGGTGACCGACTTTACGGAGTCGTATAAATGGCATCCACATCCCCCGGATACGGAATCACAATTCGCGTTGAAGGATCTCCTGAACTTCAGCCAGTTGCACTAATAACAACAACTATTACCAATGCCGGTGCAACGATTACGGCGCTCGATGTCGTTGAATCACTACTAGAGAAAGTTGTCGTCGATGTCACCTGTGACACGATCGATGCCGATCATGCACAAGAGATTCACGATGCGCTCTCATCTCATAACGGATTAACGGTTCGTAAGGTAAGTGACCGTACATTCTTGCTCCACCTTGGTGGGAAAATCGAAGTAAATTCAAAGGTCCCTCTCAAAACTCGTGATGATCTATCTCGTGCTTACACACCTGGCGTTGCCCGCATCTCGCAAGCAATTGTTGACGACCCATCCGATGTGCGCCGTCTTACGATGAAGCGCAATACTGTCGCTGTCGTGACCGATGGATCTGCAGTACTGGGCCTTGGAAATATCGGACCTTATGCAGCGCTGCCCGTCATGGAAGGTAAAGCTGCACTCTTCAAGCGCTTTGCCAATGTCGATGCATGGCCCGTCTGTCTTGATACCCAAGATGTTGATGAAATTGTTCGCACTGTGCAATTAATTGCACCCGTATATGGTGGCATTAATCTTGAAGACATCTCTGCACCTCGTTGCTTCGAAGTAGAACGACGCCTGCGCGAATTGCTTGATATTCCCGTATTCCACGATGATCAACATGGAACAGCAATTGTTGTACTTGCCGCTCTTCGTAATGCGCTGAAGTTGGTAAAGAAGGATATGTCGAAGGTAAAGATCATTATGAGTGGCGCAGGGGCAGCGGGCACTGCTATTGCTCGACTTCTGATTCTCAGCGGCGCCACCGATATCATCGCATTTGAGAAAGATGGCGTTATTCATAAAGAGTCTAAATCTGAAGAGTCGATGCGTGATTGGTTTATCGAGAACTCAAATAAAGCGAACTTCAAAGGTTCGATCCATGAAGCTCTAGTCGGTGCAGATATCTTTATCGGCGTAAGCGCGCCAAATGTCTTAGTAGAGGAAGATATTAAGGCGATGGCTGCTGGTTCTATTGTTTTTGCTTTGGCTAACCCAGATCCCGAGATCGACCCTGTGATTGCTCGTAAATATGCAGCTGTCGTTGCAACTGGCCGCAGCGATCATCCCAATCAAATTAATAACGTATTGGCGTTTCCTGGAATTTTCCGTGGATTGCTTGATGCGCAAGCCCATAAAATTACTGACAAATTGCTTGTTGCTGCAGCTGAAGCAATCGCCGATTGCGTCAGCCCATCTCAGCTCAACACATCATTTATCGTCCCCAGCGTCTTTGATCCCAATGTAGTAATTCAGGTTGCTGCCGCCGTAAAGAAGTCGGTGTAATGAATTTACTTGCATCATTTGATGCACAGTTTGCAGCCTTTGCTCCATTTATCTTCTATCTCGTCGTTGGCACTGTTGTCTTTGTAGAGACAGGCCTACTCTTTGGATTCTTTCTTCCCGGGGACTCTGTTCTCTTTAGTGCAGGACTTGTAGCTGCGTCAAAAAGTAATATTAATATTGCGTTCTTAATAATTGTTATCTTGGTTGCAGCCTTCTTTGGTGACCAAATTGGCTTTGTAATTGGCAGAATAGTTGGCCGCCCTTACTTAGATAAACGCACATCGCCTCGAATCCAACGAATGATTACCAGCTCTGAAAGATTCTATGAACACACCGGTTGGTGGGCAGTTGTCGCAGCTCGTTTCTTTCCATGGGTGCGTACCTTTGTTCCACCGATAGCCGGTGCCTCAAAGATGAATTATTACAAGTTCTTATCAGCTAACGTTGTGGGAGCTGTGCTGTGGGGTGCAGGAATTACTCTTGCTGGTTATTATGCAGCTTCCTTGCCATGGGTGAAGACTTCTTCCTATGCAATTGCCACATTCTTTATTTGTGCGTCAATCGTTTCCGGCCTTGTGAATTATTTACGCCGCCCACGATAACTCCTAAGTACGTCATAGCTATTCCCGTCACAAGGTAGATCGAAACATGCACGCCATGTGTTGGTGAGTACAAATCAATCAAAAGGGAACCAAGTAGCTGTCCGCCAACGCTAAAGAGCGTGAAGGTCAGAACTCCAAGGTGCTGCACGATTGTTGATGTAAACGCGATATAGACGACGCCAATAACGCCTCCTGTGTAGATCCACCATGGCCCTGCAGGGAGAGGAACTATCTTCTCTGAGCTAAAGCTGGCAAGTATCGCGAGAAAGATCATCAGGAAAGTGGTGCCCATGATGAAGTTAAGAAATGATGTTGTAAAGCTTTGATGTGAATGTTCATTAATCTGACCATTCATTGCTCGCTGTACTCCAACAATTGCCCCAGCTACACACCCTAATAAGACAGCAAAGAGCGACAGATCTTTTGCGTCCATCCGGTCAAGAACTGAGATAAGGACTGCAAAGACGGTGAAGAGCGCTGCGCCAATTCTGCGTGGAGTTATCTCTTTCTTCCCTCCCCCTGTAAAACCAATGCGATCGACAATCAGTGATGCCGCTGTCTGTCCCGCAATTGATGCAACAGAGTAAATAGCTACGCCGATGAGCGGAACGATATGAGTCTGTACCGCTACAAAACTGCCACCAAGCGCACCTGCAAAGAGCGTCCACCGCGGAAGTTCTTTACGAACTACCGCACCACGAAGATTGCGTACCCCTTCCTTAATTTTCGAACTAAAAATTGCAATAATCGCAATGATAATTAAACCTGAACCAAACGAGACAAGCGCTGCCTCCACACCATTACCTATGCGATGAGAAAGTTCGCCATTTGCGCGCGCCTGCAGTGCAATCATGACGCCAGAGATTGCAGCTAAAAAATCAAGGCGCTGAGTCTTCTTAGACATTTCCAAATCCTATTAACTTTCCAGCGCCAAAGTAATTTCTAGCCACTCTTCTTCACGAGCTTGTAAATCGCTCTCAATCTTCTCAACCTCAGCAGCAATCTCAATAAGACGCTCCGGATTAAAGGCTTGGCTCTCTTGTTCTTGGAGTAGGGATGCAAGGCGCTCTTTACCCTTAGCAACCTGACGTTCTACGCGCGTTAAATCCTTCTTGAGCTGTCGCTGTTCTGCAGCAGATGAACTAGAGGCAGATTTGCTGCCAGTTGTGGAACTTGCCGCAATCGATGCAACACGTTGTTCCAGATATTGATCCACACCACGAGGAAGATCGCGCAGATGTTTATCGCCTAATAAGCCCCAGAAGCGATCGCATACGCGCTCAAGGAAATATCTATCGTGGGAGATGACAATAAGAGTTCCGCCATAACTATCAAGCAAATCTTCAAGTTCGGTCAGAGTTTCGATATCAAAATCATTTGTTGGTTCATCTAGTAATAAGACGTTTGGTGAATCCATGAGCAAGCGAGTCAATTGAAGACGACGGCGTTCACCACCTGAGAGATCGCCAACTGGCGTCCATTGCGCATCACGGTCAAAGCCAAGGCGTTCGCATAATTGAGATGCCGAAAGAGTCTTACCTTTGCCTATTTCGACATGGGTTGCCACATTCTCTACCGCTTCAAGTAATCGCCATGTGGGGTCAAGCTCATCGAGGTGCTGAGTAAGAAAGGCAATCTTGACAGTTATTCCAGTGACCAGCTTTCCTGATGCAACCTTAAGTTGTCCGGCCAAAGTACGCATCAACGTGGTCTTGCCAGAGCCGTTGATACCAACAATTCCAATGCGATCTCCTGGTCCGATATTCCACGTCAGGTTATCAATGAGCTCTTTATCGCCGGCTTTTATAGTCGCGTGATGGAGTTCAAAAACGGTATTACCTAATCGGTTGAGAGCAAACTTCAAAAGTTCAGTTGAATCACGTGGTGAAGGTTCGGCTGAAATCAATTCATTTGCCGCATCAACGCGGAACTTAGGTTTTGTCGTTCGTGCCGGTGCTCCGCGCCGAAGCCAAGCTAATTCTTTACGAATCAAGTTATTACGTCTGGCATCCATCGCATTTGATTGACGCGCACGTTCTGCCTTAGCCAAGACAAAGGCGGAGTATCCACCGTCATACTCTTCAACTTTCCCAAGCACAACTTCCCAGGTGCGATCAGTTACTTCGTCAAGAAACCAACGATCGTGCGTTACAACTAAGACGGCTAAATCTCTACGATTTTTTAGGTGTGCTGCAAGCCAAGCAACGCCTTCGACATCAAGGTGGTTTGTTGGTTCATCGAGCAGAATTAAATCAAGATCATCAATTAGTAACTTCGCCAAACCTACGCGGCGCTTTTCTCCACCTGAAAGAGATGCAAAGGTGCGGTCAAAGATATGGTCATCAAAGCTTCCAAATAAACCTGTGAAGATTTCGCGAATCCGTGGATCACTTGCCCATTCATGTTTCTCACGATCTCCGATAACAACATCGCCAACAGTTGAATGAGGGGCAGCACTATCAATCTGAGAAAGGATGCCAATCTTCGATGCATTGGTCTTCGTGACGCGACCGGCATCTGGTTCTTCAACTCCTGCAATGATTTTCATGAGCGTGGATTTACCTGCGCCGTTACGGCCAACTATTCCGATTCGTTCACCTTCAGATACACCAAGGGATACGCGCTCCAGAAGTGGGCGAATATCAAAGGCTTTAGAAACCTCTTCGATATTTACAACATTGCGCGCCACGGTAGGAGAGCGTACCTTTGAACTATGAAGGTCACAGACCGCGCGTATGCGTTGGAGCTCGATAAGAATGACCCGCTCTCCGAATATCGCAGTAAATTCGTAATTACCGACCCCAATCTCTGTTATCTCGATGGAAATTCACTGGGTCGCCTTCCCCATGCAACCGTCAAGGCTGTCAGTGATTTTCTTTCTCAAGAGTGGGGTAATGAAGTCGTCACTGGCTGGAGCCATTGGATCGATGAAGCTCAAGTTGCCGGCGATTTACTAGGTCGGGCAGCCCTCGGTGCCGGGCCTGGACAAGTCCTTGTCTGCGATACGACATCGGTAAATTTCTATCAGCTCTGCATTGCGGCAATCAATGCACGTCCTGGTCGTAAGACAATCATTACCGATGCAGCAAATTTTCCTACCGATCGTTACATTCTTGAGGGAATTGCAAAGCAACTGAGCCTTAATCTGGTCATCATTGATAACGAAGATCCTGCGATTGCAGAGAATGAGCTGATTACAGCTGAGCTCCTTGAGAAATATATGACCGAAGATGTTGCACTCGTTACCTTTGAAGTAATTCAATATCGATCAGGTGCACGCACCGATATCCAATCAGTAACCGATTTAGCTCGCTCATACGGCGCCCTCGTTGTTTGGGATGCCAGCCATGCAGCCGGTGCTATCGAAATGAACTTCGATGCCAGTGGTGCAGACCTTGCAGTGGGATGCACTTATAAATACGGAAACTCAGGTCCAGGTTCTCCTGCCTGGCTCTATGTCAATAAACGCGTGCAGAAAGAGTTGCATGTTCCAATCCAAGGCTGGTTTGCCAATGAAGATCAATTTGGAATGGGTGCTCGCTTTGAAAAAGCACAAGGTATCCGCGGCTTTCAAATTGCTAGTCCGTCGATAGTCGGTATCCGTTCGGTCCAAATTGCATTTGCCATGATTGAAGAAGCTGGCATCGATGTCATTGCATCAAAGGCAGCGATGGGAACTCAGATGATGATCGATTTATTCGACGAGTGGTTAGCTCCGCTGGGATACTCCTTGCTAACATCACGTAATCCACAAGAACGTGGTGGGCATATTTCTATCGGCCATCCTGATGCTGCCAAAATCTGTCTGGCGCTTCGTAAATTTGCCAACGTCATTCCGGATTACCGCACACCAAATACGATTCGTTTAGCCATTGCACCATTGCCAACCTCTTATGTAGAAGTTTGGGATGGCTTTGCCCGTATTCGTGATCTGACAGAAAGCCGTCAATACGAACAAATTCAGGGCTCGGATTCACGCGTCACATGAGCGAAAACTTTGAATCAGCTCTTACTTACTCCTCCTACCTTGAAGTCGATGATTTACTGAAATTACAGAAGCCACTTTCAGACGGCCCGGAGCACGATGAGATGCTCTTCATCATCATTCATCAGACCTATGAGCTCTGGTTTAAGCAGCTCATTCATGAATTCCTTCAAGCACAGCGCGTACTGGAAAGTGGCGATACGCATTACGCACTCTCTATCCTGGGACGAATTCGCACCATTATGAAGGTCTGTGTTGCCCAGATTGATATTCTCGAGACGATGACTCCCTTGCAATTTAATGCCTTTAGAGGTTATCTCTCGTCATCAAGTGGTTTCCAATCAGCACAATTTAGAATGGTAGAAGCAATTCTTGGTCGTCGCGATAGCAAAATGGCTGGCCATCTACCTCCTGCCGTACAGGATGAGATCAAAGTGATTACTTCTCGAAATTCAATTTGGGATTCATTTTTAGATTATTTAGGTAAGCGCGGATATGCGCTGCCGCAGGAAGTAACCGGTCGGGATAAATCCCTTGCATACCAATCAAATAGTCAGGTTCAAGATGTCTTGCTTGCTGTCCATCAGAAAGATCCAGAAGCTGCGATGGTTGCAGAACGTCTCGTTGATATTGATGAAGGTATTCAAGAGTGGCGTTATCGCCATGTAAAGATGGTGGAACGCACGATTGGCCACAAGATGGGAACGGGCGGATCAAGTGGCGTTGAATATCTTGCAAGTACTCTCTTTAACCCAGTCTTTAAAGACCTGTGGGAGATTCGTTCTCGCTTTTAGGCGGGTAACCCTTTAATTACGATCTCTGCAAGAGCAAGTCGTTCACGCTTTGCTATTTCGCGTTCGAGCAATGGGCCGCTCAGTTTCTCTGGTGCATCTTGTGTTCCCAGTGCAATCACAACAACCGGTATCAAATCAGCGGTGATAGATAGTTCACTTTGTGCAATTGTTTTATCAAAGCCAGTCATTTGATGGACAACTAAACCGCGATGATGAGCTTCAATGACCAGTTGAGCAACTGCCAATCCGCAGTCATATTGAAAATCTGCGTGGATAGTTCCATCGCCCCTTGTGGTCTTTCCTGCAACCAAAATAAGCGATGATGAATTCTTAGCCCAACTCTGGTTGAACTCAACGAGTGAGGTAAGAATCTGGCCAAAGACTTCATCTCCACGCTTTCCGACGAAGAAGCGCCACGGCTGGCCATTAAATGCCGATGCCGCCCAGCGCGCGGCCTCGAGGACGCCTAGAAGATCCGCATCTGAAATTGTTGCCGTTGTATCAAATGAACGTGGGCTACGACGTGTTGCGATTATTTCGTGGACTGGAACTGAAGTCTGTGCTTTCATATCGGGAACCTTAACGCTCGGATACAGTTCTCGCATGTCGATTTCAGAGTGGATACATCACACCGCTGACACACTTGTTGCACATAACTTGCAAGTACCACTCTTTGCTCTCCTTATTCTCTTGGCATTTGCTGAAGCTGCGGCATTCATTGGATTCGTCTTACCTGGTGAAACCTCACTCTTGATTGGTGGCGTTCTTGGCCACTCACAAGTCTGGAGCGTCTGGGTATTTCTCGGCGTCGCAATTCTCGCTGCAATCGCTGGCGACTCAGTTGGGTATGAAGTTGGTAAACATTTAGGACCACGCATTCAACAGAATGCATTCGGTCGCTTTGTTGGCGAGAAGCGCTGGAAATTGGCTCAAGCAATCTTTGATCGTTATCACGGTGGGGCAATCTTCTTTGGCCGCGCACAGGCACTTCTTCGCGCATTGGTACCAGCTCTTGCCGGAATGAATAAGGTTCCTTATCGCACATTCTTAAAGTGGAATGCAGCTGGTGCAATTGTCTTTTCCACAATTGTCGTTCTGCTTGGCTATGAATTTGCCAACTCGCTGCCAACCCTCGAAAAGTATCTACGTTACTGGGCAATCATTTTCTTACTTATTGTCATAGTTGTAGTCGCCATTCTTAAACGTAAACTAGAGAAGATGTTGGAAGAATAAAAGTACTTTTTTACGCGTAAGCCACGCGGGAAATCCCTATTAGTTGCGAACTTTTTTGCCTTAAGAGATACTTATCGTGCGTTAATTCGCAACCAAAAAGGAGAGTACTTCTCAAACCGTCTCTAAATCAGAGACATTTGCCGTACAGCTTTACAATGACTACACAATCAGCGATCCAATCGCAACATAGAGCTACACATCGTTACGTACCAACAACATCCACTCCAATATCCCCTGAAAAAGTTGCCGCATTACTAGCAGCAGAGTGGGAACTCTTTACTAAGAACACCAAGGCTTCGGCAACTGAAAGCAGCCGAGCACATAGCTCAATGCCTCTCGGTGTCACCTCAAGCTTCCAGCACTGGGATCCATACCCAATCTCCATTGTCTCCGCCAAAGGCGCCTATATGACCGATGTCGATGGTCGAAAACTCCTTGACCTGTCTATGGGCTTTGGCGCAATGCTCGCCGGCCACCTCAACCCTGTAGTCGTTGAAGAAGTGCAATCCGCTCTCAACCAGGGAATGCTCTTTGTGACACCATCACCATCTTCAAGTGATGCTGCAGAACGTATTTGTAAGCGCTTTGGAATTGATCAAGTTCGCTTCACTAACTCGGGAACTGAATCAACGATGTACGCAGTTCGCGTTGCACGTTCGGCCACCGAGAAGATGGGCATCCTAAAAGTAGAGGGTGGCTACCACGGTAGCTACGACCCATTCGTGGTCTCCGCAAAGCCACCAGTTGCACAAGCAGGAAGTGCCGAAGAGCCAACTCCTTATATCGAACCTAACCTGGTTCCAGGAGATGTCTACGTTGTTCCATTTAATAGCATCGAAGCGCTTGAGAAAATGTTTGAAAAGAATGCAAAGAAGATTGCCTGCTTCATCGTAGAACCAGTTCTTGAAAACATCGCAATTGTCCTTCCTGATGCTGGATACCTTGAACGTGTTCGCGAACTCTGCGATCAGTACGATGTCATTCTTATCTTTGATGAAGTAAAGACAGGTATTACTGCAGGCACACGCGGTGCAGCGGCGCGTCTTGGCGTAGTCCCAGACCTTATTACTCTTGCAAAATCAATCGGTGGCGGAGTTCCACTTGCTGCATTCGGTGGCAAGAAGAAGTACATGGACTTTATTACCAACGGCAAGATGGCTCACTTCGGTACTTTCAATGGCAATCCCCTTGCAATGGCAGGTGTTCGCGCAATCGATCGCATTTGCACAGATGAGGCCCTAGAAAAAGCTGAGGCTTTCAACCTTCAGGCCCTCAATCGCATTGGTGACATCATTGATGAATACCAACTTCCAGCACAAACTGTCGGATTTGGAGTCAAAGGTTGCGTTACCTGGTCAACAACACCAGTGCGCAACTACCGTGACTACAAGGCAACCGATTTCGGTGTTGCAGAAGCACATTGGCTCTTCGCACTCAACCGCGGAATCATCACTCCACCAGGACTTGATGAGCAATGGTTAATCTCGTTGGCACACGGCCAAACAGAGATCGACCTCTTAGTTGAAGACTTCCGCGAGTTCGCTAAAGCAATTCGCTCATAAAGAGGAAGTTTTTACTCACTGGCTAACGAAGCCGGTAGATCCAATCACAGGTAAACGCACATCGGGGGCGCGGTGCTCATGATGGGCTACGACCGATGCCACGTGATACTTCTCAATTTCCGCAAGAAATGCTGGGTTGAGATAAGGGCGTCCATCAACGATGGATCCTTGTGTGCAGTCAATAACTGCTGCAACATCTTCTCCCGACAGTGTTTTGTGGGTCTCAAGGGCATGCGCTAAAGCCAATACCTGATTGCGATTTTCGCGCAAAATCTCTTCAGCTTGTGTGAGTAACTTACTTAAATTCTCTTCAATGCGATCACTTAATGCCATACGCATCTGCTTCTCAGAATCTTCTTTCCCTTTACCACCACCTGGGGAACCCATTTCAAAACGACGGTTGCTGGCATGTGATGAGATCGTAGATCCCATTCCCCAATGGCCTTCCATTAAAGAGGCGATAGTCGTTGCACTCTCGAGATCACCGGATACGCCCGATGAATTGTCATCCTCAAAGAACATTCGCTCACCAGCAAGGGATGCAAGGGATACCAAAATATCGGATTGGTATTCACTCTTCCAACGCGTGAATTGATCATCTGGCGGAATACTCGCCACCATTCCAAGATAATCAGAACCCTTTTCAATCGTTGCTAAATCAATTGACATATGTTGGCGAGTACGGTGAGCCATCACTGCGTGACATGCTTCGTGAACAGCAACCGCATGGCGCTCACGCTCGATGTATTCAACATCTTCAGATGGTCCAAGCTCTTTCTGCTGCTTTGCTTTGACAATATCTGACCACTCAATAGATGTACGACCATTACGAATAGCAATAATGAGAGCTTCGTTGATGGTGTCTTTAATCGTTGCACCGGTTGCATATGGAGTAATTGTTGCAATCTTGTCGACTTCTTCAGCAGACAGTGAGTGTGAGACTTTTGATAAATAGCCTTCATATGTGCGTACACGGCCGGCTTTACTTGGATATCCGACGCGATACATACGATCGATACGCCCTGGACGCAGAAGAGCTTCATCGAGCGCTTCTGGCATATTGGTAGCCATCACGACAAGAATTCGATACTTCGGTGGATTCTTTGGACGCATTCCGAGCGTCTTACGAAGAACGCGATTAAAGAAACCACGTGGCTTCTTGAGGCCAGACAGTTCGGTCAATAGCGCTTGCAGCGTTCCCATTCCTCCGCCTCCACCACCACCTGCAGCACCACCCATAACAAACTTGTCGCGCGCGATTGCAGAGACTGCGGATTCAGAGAGATAGGTGCCACCGTGGCAATTGCTTTCGAAGATAGAAGTTTTACCCATAGTGGAATTTCGCTGCGGACCACCCGAAGAGACGATGCCGCGATTTCCTAGTGAGTCTGCTTCATCGAAGAAGACAACAACGCCACCGTAACGAAGTGCCAATTTACGTAACTTGCGAAAGAGGCTCTTGACCTTGAGCACGCCAACACCCATGAACATGTTGGTAAAGGCACCTGGATCTACGAATACGAATGGCTTACCTGTCTCTCCCGCCATTGATTCAGCCATCAAGGTCTTACCGGTTCCTGGAGGTCCCCACAAAAGAATTCCGCCCGGAACATAACCACCATGTTTTTCTATCTCTTCTGGAGTTTCTAAGAAGAGAAGATTTTCACGGATGCGATTGAGAACGTGGTCTTGCCCCCACACATCGCTAAATCGCGTTCTGATGTCGTCGGGGAAGTAGGTATCAACACCACCACGGCTTAAGAACCAGAAGATTGCGCCAAATTGAATGATGACGAAGAAGACTGCAAAGAGGAGTTGTCCCAGCATTGGCAGAGCCGAGAGAAATGCTTTTGGCGCCAGGAACAAGGCTTTAATTGGTGTTTCGCGATAGATAGCCCCTAACACCACAGCAAGGAGGGATATGAAGAGAGCTATTTTGATGACGCGCGATAGGCGATAACGAGTCCAGTCGCTGAGTCTATGAACTTGGCGATCAACAAAAGAGAAATACTTTGTCCAAATGCCGTGATACGGAGCTAAGAGTTCGGCGAGGAGGAAGTGAATCTGGCGAACTACTTCGACTGCCGCAAGAACAAAGAGCCAAGATTTAGCGTGTGCGGTCTCGTTAAGCGCATCTTGAACGCTGAGGATTGGGTTCCCAGCAAGGTTGGACCATGTCAGAACTAAGAAAGTAATGCCAAAGAGAATTAAAAATTTAACACGGTCATAAAGAGAGAGGTGGATACGCGTCTTTCGGTCGGTATCACGCGGACGGCTCGTCATTTTCTCTATCTGACTCATTTGGCTCCCTGTACTGTGTATGAGTTCACAATTTCTTCCATAACCTTCTTATTCTTTTTATAACACGTGCTTGCACATCGGGCCATGAAAATATATAAAGTTGAACGATCGTTAGACATTAGTACGGTCTGGTTCAGTGTCTGTTCGGTGCCAGAAATTGAGAAGCTATAGATGGTCTGGATGCCCCGGGCACCTTTTTTGACTATCTCCTTATCAAGGAGAAGCTTAAAATCGGGGACTCCTAAATCAGCACCTTGTGTTAATTGTGTGACCGGAACGATGACATCACGAAGTGAGTTATAAGAAAAACTATTAATTTCAGACCCAGTCATGTCGCGAACTCTGACAAATACTAAGGGCGATTCGACTGGCTTTAAACTAAAGACTTGAGTGGCCTTAATCTTTGGATCAGCTGAGTAAGCGACCTGCCATTTGACTAAAGTTTGTCGAGAATCGGCTTGATTTTTCGAGGCAACTTTTTCGTATTTATTCAGCGATGCATTACTTACGCCATGCCACATCTTTGGGACTGAAAAGAAAACTCCCTCAGCTTTTGAAGCTGGGTATAACTTAGAACTCTCACCGCAGCCAGTAAGGACAAAGGTCAGAACCACGCAAAGACCTAGGATGCGGCCGCTTCTCATCCCGAGATTCTGCCTGATAAAAAAGGAGAGTGCCAGATGAATTTGGGGAGCTATCTCAGGGTACAAGCCCGGTTTTTAGCTCTCGTCCAGCGTACTTGGCAAAAAGAAAAGCCCCCGGTGTGAAAGGCACCGAAGGCTTAACTCGTGCGCGCGAAGGGATTCGAACCCCTAACCTTCTGATCCGTAGTCAGATGCTCTATCCGTTGAGCTACGCACGCTTATTGAATTGTGTATTGCGAATCCGAATACTACAGGTAATTATCGGTGCCGAGAAACTCTCAGGAGACCAGCCAAAATCAGTGCCTTCTGGGCTTACGCAATTGAAATAATCGTGCGTCGGTTGGCCGCTCTTCCCTCTATTGTTGCATTTGAAGCCACTGGCAGGCTGGCTGCTGCTCCTTTAAGTGCTGCAGATATTGGAGTTCCTACCAGAATACTTTGTAGGAATCCAAATACTTTCTTTGCTCTCGCATTTGAGAGTGGGGTATTGATTTTTGTTGAACCAGTTGAGTCTGTATGACCTTGGACAAATAGAGTTGTAAAGCCTTGAGCTTCAATTACTTTAGCGAAAGTGGCCACTAATTTCTTATCTTTCAAACTTTGGTTTGATGAATTGACATCGAAATTAACAACGAAGATCTGTATCGGTGATTCGGGAGCCTTATACGTCGGGATAGCGGGTAAAGATTTCAGATTTGATGCCGAAATTGCAAATATTCCGATTTTTGCCTTAGGCCCAAGCAATTGTTGAATCTCACACGATGGTTTTGTGGTTGTGCAAACCACTTTTCCGCTTAAGGTAACTTCATATTTAGCGGCTTGAGCAACGGAATTCCACCTCACCATTATTGAATGGTTTGAAATTAACTGTGAAATTGCACCTGCTGGAGAAAAAATCTGTGGAGTTTTTCCATCAGTAAATGTCAGGAGTGTGGAGTAATTGGTGGATGCGCCAGAAGAGTCCATAACCGATACTTCAATAAGAAGTAGGGCTGGATTATTCGAAAAACCAGTCAAAGTTAATTTATCGCCCACTGCTGAATAGTTTATGTTCCCTGCTAGGCCTGTGACTTTCCAATTCTTATATCCTCCACTGCCTCCAGTAGCCACAAATACAAGCTGGATTCTGTTCTTTACTAGATAAGCAGTAGCACCCTTTGGAGTGATTGTTGGTCCTGCTGGGGTATGGATTTTTCGAATCTTTGAGTAGTAAATTTTGCCTTGGATATTTCCCAGAGCCCATACAAAGTAGTTTGTATTCGCTTGTAATCCTTGAAGATTCGACGTAAAGAGACTGCCAGAATTCAGGGTTACTAATGAAGGCGTTGAGCTGCTGATTATTACTCCAGTCGGAGCAAGACAGGAATCTGTACTTTCTTGAAGCGAGACACAGAATTTCACTTGTGCGTCACTACCAGCCCATTGTGCAAGTCCGTTCAGGGTTGCACTCGAACTTTGGATATTTGTCGGTTCCTCTATCGAGATTGAGAATTCACTGGCAACAGTTGCCGAGCCACCTGAAGATGAACCTCCGGAGCCTCCTGATGAACCTTCGGAGCCTCCAGTGGGTTCAGTTGCGGTAATACGGAACAGAACATTGATAGAGGTCGAGAGTCCGTTCGAGTCGGTCAAGCTGAATAGGGTATTAAATGATCCCGCTTCAGATATCGTCCCCGAAATTGTTGCTGCAGTGAGTCCTGGTGTGAAAGTTAAACCTGTTGCTAGAGAGCTGGCATCCCATGTGATGTAAGAACCACTTCCACCGGATGCAGCAAGTGTCCCAGTAAATGCATCTCCGATTATTCCTGCGGTCTTGCCCGTGTAAGCAATCGTTGGGCCCGTAATGGTTGTGAAGGATGAAGTGACTGTCTTGGTATCACTTCCCCCAGAACTTAACTGAACCCAGTAATAGTATGTAACGCCGTTCGTTAACTGAGCAGCCGGTGCCGAGACTGCAGTTGAGCTTCCCAGTGTCACTGATGCAGGTGTTGACGTTCCGATTGTGACTCCTGCAGGGGCAGTACAGCTTGCAGTTGAATTTACCGTTGAAATACAGAATGTAGGCGTAATTGCTGCACCTGGGAATGGAATCGTTGCATTGAGAGTTGCGGAAGTACCTTGGATATTTGTCGCTGGGTTAATTGTCGCCTGCAGATTCAAGCTGACAGTAATCGTTTCGTAGGCCGAGGCGGGTGCATATGAACTTCCAGTTCCACTCTGAGTGGCTTTCACAACACAACTTCCTGACGCAAGTGCGTGAACAGTTCCACCAGAGTCAATAGAGCAAATAGTTGGTGTTGGCGTGGGAATCAGCCAACTAGTAGGCAAACCAGAAGTCGCAGATGCTGACAAAGTAACGTCTGAGTCTCCATAAAGGTAGGCACCGACTGGCTTGCCAGTTATTGATACGGTCTGATCCTGCGAGTTTGTTGTGTAAGAAGAGCTATACACAGGTGTTGACGTTCCGATTGCATTCACTGCAATAACTTTAAATTTATAGCTCGTTGCAAATGCCAAGCCGTTTATTACACAGGTATTAACGTTTGAAGCGACCGTACAAGAAGAGATAGGAGTTGCCGTATCGCTTGATTTGTAGGCTATGACGCTGTATCCAGTGAGTGCTGATCCACCACTACATGTACTTAACTCGATGTCGACACTACAAGGCACCCAGGCCACAGTGACATCTGAAATCGAGTGATCGGCATTGAGAGAAGCGGAAACAGAAGCTACCGGCAATGGGCCACCGATTGGAGTTCCTACTTCAGCAAATGATGGTGCCGTACCGAGTATCAATAAACTGGAAAGAAGAATAAGGAACTTTTTCATCAACTACTTGCACCGTATCCAAATAGCGTTTTGGCCACGATTGCGAGCGTATATTCAAGACCATTCACGAGCTGCGACGGTGTCGTGTATGAAAGTGGTGATATATCTGAAGATAACTCCGTGCGGCCATAATCCTTCCAATTTGTAGTGACAGATTTCGACACATCAAATTCAGCTTCAGATGGCGCAGATCCTCTAGAAGTCTTGTACCAACTAATTCTGTAATTTGAAACTCGTGTACCACCATCATCTTCGGGCTCTAACCAGGAAATTATCAATCCATTTGAAAGTGGATCAATTACAACAGAGCGAATCAGGGTCGCCTGCGTCGCAGTAACTGTAACCACAATACTTATGGATGTATCAAAATACGCAGTTGCAAGCCCAGAGGAATCTTTGCCATCTTGCGAAACGCTTAGTGTGCATGTACCAGCAAGGTCGATTGTGACCAAACCAGTAGATCCATCGACAGTACAAACTGTTCGAGATCCATACCAACCTGCTACCGAATTATCAGAGATGGTTGAGCTTGTGACTGCGTAGGTTAATGGCAAGCCAGATGTAGTACTCGCATCCAGTACAAAGGTCTTCAATGAATGCGGCTTAGTCACACTTGCAGCAGTAATCGTTTGGCTTGCACCTGGACGAATTCCACCAGTTGGGTAAAGCGCTGAGAGTGTAGAACCCACTGCATTCGTAGACGCAACCTTAAATTTATAATATGTCGCACCTGATAGACCGAGGACAGTGCAACGCGAAGTTGAAGAAAGGCTTGGCGCTGCAGTACAACTCTTTCCATCAACCAAAGTTCCATCAACCGTATAGACAGTAACGGTGTACCCCAGGAGCGAAGTTCCTCCATTATCAGTTGAATCCGTCCAGGTGACTATCACTGAACCTGGTGCAGGTGAAGTAGTCGAAGTAATTATGGCCGCATTAGGAAGTCCAAAAGTCTTCGCAGTTAATACGTTGCTCCATGGGCTTCCATCAGGGTAATCCACAGTGACAATTTTGACGCGTACACGATAAGAGGTATTTGCATTGAGATTAATGATTGCCGTAGTTGTATCACTGCTACTTAATGTATTTTCATCGCTGAAACTTGGATCTTTTGCATAACTGATGACGTAACCAGTGATTGTCGAACCGCCGAGCTGTGTCGCAGCAGACCAGGTTGCATTCAACTTAGATGCTCCCGGAGAAAGCTGTAAGAGCGTGAGCGCATCTGGTGCATCAGCCGTGACTGTAAAGGACTCTGTAACAGTTGCTGCAGCTGAATAACGGCTCGCTGCACCTGACTGATTTGCAATTACTGTACAGACGCCAGCATGCACATAGTTGAGCGCAGTGGAAGTCTCTGAAGTTAAAGTACAAACTGATGATGGTGAAGCAGTAAAGGAGACTGGGAGTCCAGATGTTGCAACGGATCCAAGTGTTCTTGTTGAGGATGCGAATGATGCACTTGATAAGTTAAGTGCAGAAATGCTCTGGGCAAGCACTAATGTCACAGAATCTGAAAGATCAGATGTAACTCCAGCACCCGCCATATTGGTCGCATTTGCCTTAAATTTATATTCAGTCTTGTAATTCAAACCGGGGACAATGCATGTATATGTTCCCGGTGTAGATGGGGAATCGGTACTTGGAACAACGCAGCTCAGGCTTGTTGCAGCTCCACCTGTCCACGCTGTGACCTTGTAATTAAGAATCGTCAAACCACCATTGCTGCCGCTGGCGATTCCAGTCCAAGTAATCGTCGCAGTTCCAGATTCATTTTGGCCACTTACTACAGTAATTACTGGTGCAGCTGAAGGAGTTCCAACAGTCGTAGCTGATGTTGATGCCGCGGAACTAGTGCCAACGGCGTTTGTTGCTGTCACTGAAATTGAGTATGAAGTACTTACTGATAGTCCTGTCGAAACTGTGCACTTCGTAGCTGTGGCAGGAGATGGAATACAGGTTGCTCCAGTGACGGTAAATCCAGTGATATCACTGCCACCATCATCTGCAGGGGAATTCCATGAAACTTCCAGTGTTGGAAGATTAGATGCGAATCCAGGTGTAACAGCGAGACTACGAGGAACGCTTGGCTTATTCAATGTGGATGCAAAAGATGATGCTGACCATGCAGATGCAACCGTTGCAGAATCTGATTGGACCTGTATTTCATATTCGGTCTTATCAAGCAATCCAGTAATTGTGAGGTTTTCAGCGGTGAATGTTTCTGGGGAGGATTTAATCCACGTGCCAGCAGTAGCTGCAACTCGATACTGGATTCTGTAGAAGTTTGTGCCGGCAGTCGGAGGAGTCCATGTGACTGAAATTTCTCGAACACCACCATCGGAACTTAGATCTGCTGGTACAGAACTAGCTGGGGCAGTCGGTGTTCCCGCTACGGGATCACTCGCTACGGAAGCACCAGCAGCGTTATAAATAATTACTGTGATTGAATACTTTGTTCCATTTGTTAGTCCTGTTAGTGCGCAGGATTGAGGAGAAGATGCACTAATGAGGCAAGAGCTCTTCACTGTTACGTCAGCGCCAACTGCTAACCGCGCGAATGAAGTCATTGAATCAATTTGTAATCCGCCAGTGAAAATTGGGTTTGTCCAATTCGCGGTGAGCTGAGTATCTCCCGCGGCTATTGATGAAATAGTTGGTTTGCCGGGAACAACAGGAAGAATTGTTAAAGAGTAAGTCTCACGGGATGCCGCCTTATAACTAGTTTCATCAGAGTCGGATGCACCCGCCTCATCAACATATACATCACAGCTTCCCACTGCAACGATATGAATTAGACCAGTCTTTCCATCGACGGTGCAGTTTGCATTTGAGGCTGTGAATTGAGGAGAACGTCCCGAGCTCACTGTCACAGAAGGAGTGAAATCAGAATCTCCGAAGTATTTAGTGGCTGAGGATGCAACAGTAATTATCTGGCTAAATCCTGGAATCACAGTCGTGACTGTTGCTTGAGTAGAACTTCCTGCAGCATTAACTGCTACAACGCTGAGTGTGTAGGTTGCGCCAGCGCGAAGCCCCATGACAGAACATGAATATGAGGTCGATACATCAGAAGAGACCGAACAGGTTCTTGATGGCAAGGATGGATCAGAAGTTGAGGTCGCAGTGACTTCGTAGCGAATAATCGCAGAACCATTTGCATATTGACTATTTGTCCAACGCCCAATGACAGCGCGGCCATCCACTGTAGAAGTTTCTACGGTAAATGTTCTTGGAACAGATGGAACGGTAAACCAAGAAGCTGTACGTGATGCAGATGCTGGTCCTGTTCCCGCACCATTTGCGGCCTTTACAGTAATTGAATAAACCACACCAGCACTGAGTTTGCCGCTCACATCCGGTGATGCACCAGCCAGTAAACATGTCCGAGTTGGTTCGATTGAAGTACAAGTAATTGTTGTTCCACCAATAACAGCTGAAACTGTATCGGTCACAGTTCCGCCACCAAGTCGTGATGGAGCGCTCCATGTAACTGTAAGTCCACCTGAGCCATTAGAAATATCGGTGATCACTGGTGCAGTTGGAACTGCTTTTCCAATTGTCATTGTGACTGGAGTGGCAGCTGGAGCACTGTTATATGAAGTGCCTTCTCCATCCTGATTCAGCGTGACTTTACATTCACCATCAGAATTAAAGTGAATAATTCCCGAAGAATTTACAGTACACACCGCATTGCTCTCAGCTCCCGCTGGATTCACCGCTTTATATTGAACCGGCAAACCACTCGTTGTGTTTGCATCAATTTGAACATCGGCATCGCCAACGTTCTTTCCTGTTGATGGTGGAATTGTGATGACATTAATAGTCTGATTGAGCCCATTGATGCGACCCACGACGGTATTTGATCCTGTACCGGCACCAAGGTTATTTCTCGCAACTACTACAAAGTTATATGAGCGCTTACTTGTCAACCCACCAATTGCGCAGTTCAGACTCGCGCCACCAGTAGAACAGGCAAATGTGATAGACGGAGTTGCGGTATCTGTCGCGGTTACCGTGTAGCCAGTAATACTTGAGCCACCATTGGATGCCGGAGCAGTCCAAGTGATTGTTGCGGTTCGAGTTTCATCGTAGGTGAGAACTGAAGTAATAGTTGGCGCACCTGGAGTTGTTCTAGGTGTGTAATTGCTTGGAGACAGGGCCCAAGCAGAGTATCCCGATGCGTTATAGGCGCGAACTTGCACTACATAGCTCGTACCGTTTGTGAGGGTTCCAATTGTCGCAGTTGCAACTGTCACTGTTTCTAATGTGGACCAAGTCGCAGTTGTTGTATCAATCTTGTATTGGAAGTTATAACTAGTTGGATCTCCACCAGAAGTAGATTTTCTCCAGTTGACGACTATTTGAGCATTTGATATCGAACTTGTGGTGAAGACTGGAGTTCCAGGTTTTTGAGCACGGACAGTAAATGTTCGAGTTGTTCCAGATACTGGGAGTGACTCGTATTCAGATTCGGCATCGTTTGAGTCACTATGACCTTCTTTTTTATCACCTTCATCATCGTGAACACGGCCATCTTGTGAAACTGTGACAGTACATGTTCCCGGAGCTACGAGGTGAATTAATCCCTTACTCTGGCTTATGGTGCAAACACTAGAAGGTGTTGCTGCATAGCGAAGTTTGAGTCCGGAATCGAGTGTGGCACCAGTTCCAAAGTCCACATCTCCCACTGTCTTTGTATCAATCACAGGGAAGTTCAAAGTCTGTGTTTTACCTAGAATTGTGACAGTTTTCGTCTCTAGAATTGATGCACCAACTGCGTTAATTGCCTTGACCGCTAATACGAAGGAACCCTTTGTCGGTGTGCCCTCAATTGTGCAGGTAAATGAACCAGCGCCTTCAAGGCTTCCTGATCCAGAAGTCTTAAGTGAACATGAGCGTCGGTTTCCATCCCCATGTTCATCATCATCTGATTCACGACCAGGCTTATCGTTTGTTACAACATAACTCGTAATCTCAGATCCACCATTGAGTGGGTAACTTCCAACTGCAACTGGACGGTTCCAGGTAACAATAACTTTGCCCTTGGTAGTTGTATTTGTCGTTACCGTCGAAGGTTTTTGAGGAACTTTGAGGTATTTAACAGAGCTTGTTGGAGAACTCCATGTACTGAGTGTTCCCTTGGTATTTGTCTGCATACGGCAGGTATAGAAACTTCCGATTGTAAATTCGCCACCAGTTGAGAAACCAGTAAAATTCTTTCGCTTCTCATTAGGGTCTCCGTGCTCATCTCCATTATCACCGGAGATTTCACCTGCAACATCTACAGCTGAATAACTACTATCTGGATCAGATGTTAATTTGCACTGAGCGTTGTAGGTTACGTTTGAAATTCCACCGCTCTCACTTGGCTTACTCCAACGAAGTTCGTAACCAGAACTTGTAATCTTCATTGTTGGAGATTTTGGAGCCGCAGGAGTTCCGTGTGGTGATTGCTTAATCGAATTGGAAGATGGACCGCTTGCAACTGAGTTCTTCGAGTTAATTGAGAATGTGTAGTCGCGGCCATTCTTTAAGTTGGTGAACGTGTAAGAGTAAGGTCCATCACCCGATGGTGCATAAGAAATCGAACCACGTTCAACTTCTCCATTATCGCCGTCTTCATCATCACCATGGCTAGATCCATAAACAATCACGTAGGTTGTAATGGCAGTAGTTGTGTCGTCAGTTGGCTTAGACCAATTAACAGTGAGAGATCCTGAAGAAGGCATGGAAACACTGGTTAGTATCGCTGTTCCCGGAATTCCAGTAGTAATCGTGATTGTTAGTCGGGAATTGATTGTTGCTCCATTGGCATCGGTTGCAATGGCGGTGAAAGTCTTAGAAGTCGCATCGCTGGCAAGAGTTCCTGAAATTGAGCCACCGCTACTAAGAGAAAGTCCCGCTGGTAAATCGCCAGTCTTTGTCCATACGTACGGAGCTAGTCCACCTGTTGCAGCCAGTGATTCGGAATAGCTTCTTCCACGGCTCGCATTTCCAAGTGTGAGAGAAGTTATTGTCATTCCCGTATAAACGGTAACTGTTGCAGTTTCAGAGCTCAGGACGCTGTTTGCGTCGGTAATTTTTATAGTTGCGGTAGAAGTAATTGCATCGGATCCGACAGTTCCAGAAATGAGTCCAGCTGATGAAAGCGTCAGTCCTGCTGGGAGCGATGAGCCATCTGCTAGTAGATACGTATATGGGGAGACTCCATATTGAGTCGGCACACTGAATGAATATGCACCACCTTTTGTTGCGCCAGTAACTGATACTGCGCGATTAATCTTTGGTGCTGCGTTAACGGATACAACTTCATTTGTTGAAGTAGTAGTTGCAGTTGTTGCATTTATAGTTGCAGTGACAATTACGTAGTAGGTTCCAGTTGCACTATTTGTGATTGGGCCAGTGAGGGCTAGCGTGGAGCTAGTGCTTAATACAGTCGTTGAATCTGTGGAGTTAAACCAACGATATGTGAGCGCCTCACTAGCAACGGCAGATGCAGTGACTGATAAATTAAACGTTGACTGACCAACTGTTAGAACTTTAGTTGCAGGCAAAGCCGTCACATTTGGTGCATTCGCTCTGGTTGCATTGATTGAAGCACTGGCTGTAGTAGAAAGTAAATTCGAAGGATTCTTCGCTACTAGTTCAATGTCATAACTTTTATCATTCGAAATTCCCGTAAGAGTAAAGGAAGAATTCAATCCTGAAACAGTAACTGTTGGAGTGTTAGTCCATGATCCCCAAGTACCTGAAGATGAAGGCTTAATTCGATATTGATAGGAAAGCGCTCCACCACCTGAATTTGTTGGAGTTACAAATTGCACAGCAATCGAACCAGAAGTTTGAGTAAGTGCCACTGATGTAGGAGGAAGAGGATTTGTGGCAGGGGTTGCATTTCCTGTAAAGCTAGAACTTGATGCGCCAGCTCCACCAGCATTCATTACACGAACGCGAATGGAATAATCTGTCTTTCCATTAACCAGTCCTGCTGCAACAATCGGTGACCCAGTCGCGCTCGACATCCAATTGAGGCCACCGTCGAGAGAATACTGATAGCTAGTAATTGCCGAGGAAATGTCCGGCACATTTGGTACTGTGAAAGAAATCGTAAGCTGACTATCGCCGCTCGCAACACTTACTGCCGTTGGCGCAGCAAGTGTGGTGACTAATGAACCTGTCGCCGTTGCTGAATCAGAGACTGGCGATTCAGGGCCTTCGCCTTGAGCATTTACTGCACGGACAACAACGGTGTATGCCTTGCCACGTGCAAGTCCTGTGATGATGCGGGAGGTTGAGGTGTCGTTGGTTCCGATCCAGTCTGAAGGGGCACTATTTTCCAGATATACATACTTATATTGGTATCCAGTGATGGCAGATCCACCAGTCTGAGACGGTGTATTTGCGAGCGCAGTGAAAGTGACGACCAATGAACTGTCTGCTACTCCCTTAGTGAGCGTGGGTTTCGCGAGAGCAACCGGAGCCGTAGCACCCAACATCGTGATATTTACAGCCGTTGATGTCTCGCTGTTGTAGTTGGTTGAATCCGTGGGCGTGAATCGTGCTTTAAAGCTATACGTGCCAGCCGTGAGCGTCGTTGATGAGGTAACTGTTGTGGTTGGCGTATCTGTATAGAAATAGGTATAGGTACCAGGAAGGGAGTTGGAGTTCGATGCGTTGAACTGCTCGGCATTCGACATCGCTACGCCTGGATAGATCTGGGTGGTCGGAGACCACGTAATTCCTGGAGTCGCCTTCGAAATTACTATTGAGCTGACGCTACTTGGTTGAGTTAATGAGTAATAAGAGGACTTGGTGCCAGAGAGCGCATATCCGCTAAATGTGACTGTTCGGCTACCCGCGGTTTTGGTATCAAAGGTACCAATTGCGCTTGCGATGTTTAAGGAAATAGCAGTTGCTGTATCTCCACTGACAACGCTGCTAAGCGCCGCAGTTCCCGAAATAGTTGCTGCCGTGGAATTGTTATATGTTTTAGCAGAAGCACTTACTCCTGAAATTGTAAGGGGTTTAACTCCCGTAGAACTCGTTGCTGAAACTGTTGTATTTGCGAGTGCGTAAGTTCCATCCGAAGCAACAGATGCAGATATAGAACATGTGCCGGTATAACTGGTCATAGTTACAGTTGTGCCAGAAATTGAACATGACGTAGATGACCCGGCGCTATACGTCACGGTTCCAGATCCAGCAGAAGCTGTCGCCGACACAGTAAATACATCACCATAAACTTTTGAGAATGAAGTGCTAGCAAAAGAAATGGTTCTGGAAACTAGTGAGGCTGATGTTATAAAAGAGTTACAACCAGAATTTGGAAAGTAGACTGAGGAATCACTCGAGTTATACATTTTTATATAATAATAATAAGTTGCTCCTGCAGTTAGTAGTGAGTAAGAAGATGAAACAACAGAATGTGCTCCTACGGGCTTGAAGCTTGAAATAGTAATTCTTTGTTGGTAGTCAGAACTCGACGTTGAATGCGAAGTACAATTTGACGATTTTGTAGATGGAAATATATAAATTCGCGGAGAGGAAGATGAAGTTTGTGCAACACCTGTTGTTGCCGTAAAAGTTTCCTGGGTGCCTGCAGCATTAGATGTAGTGGAAATTGAACTTAAAGTTGGAGTGGTGGTGGCGGCATTCGCTGGAGCTGCTGAAACCGCGGTAACCGAAACAAGTGCAATAGAGAGGAATAAAATACGCACAATCGCAGATGCGATCCTTGTGCGGTATTCGGATATCAATTGTCCCCCAAAAAAAGGGGTGCTAACCCCTAATTGCCACCTTCAAGGGTAAGGCTCTGTCACCCCATTAATCACACTTTTTCAGATGGATTTTGGGGTTGCACGCCTTGCAGGCGGAGTAAATCAGAGATTGAGAGAGAAAACCGATTAAAAAGCTATCCCCGCCATGAAGTGCTGAGTGGGCGACCTTCTGCATAGCCGGACGCGGATTGAATTCCAACAACTGCGCGTTCTGCAAACTCTGCAAGGTTGCTTGCACCTGCATATGTGCATGAAGAACGAAGTCCAGAAATGATTTCGTCAATCAAATCTTCAACACCAGGACGGTTTGGATCAAGGAACATTCGTGATGAAGAAATTCCTTCTTCAAAGAGCGCTTTGCGCGCACGATCAAATGCATCTTCTTGTGATGTGCGAGCACTGACTGCGCGCTTTGATGCCATACCGAAAGATTCCTTATAGGCGCGGCCTGAGCTATCGCGCATCAAATCACCAGGTGATTCATATGTTCCTGCAAACCAAGAACCGATCATCACCTGCGATGCACCAGCTGCGAGCGCCAGTGCAACATCGCGAGGGTGACGCACTCCGCCATCTGCCCAGACATGTGCACCTAACTTCTTTGCCTCGGCAGCGCATTCAAGGACAGCAGAAAATTGTGGTCGGCCAACACCAGTTTGCATACGTGTTGTACAC
>Ga0209829_10000442_pt1 | contig 38101 bp, 28 predicted proteins | sample C_140205_EF_Meta_FD_187311 | JGI IMG/M metagenome (GOLD analysis project Ga0209829, IMG submission 187311) | Freshwater microbial communities from Lake Croche, Canada to study carbon cycling - C_140205_EF_MetaG (SPAdes) (version 2) | ecosystem: Environmental > Aquatic > Freshwater > Lake...
TGGGTTCGAGTCCCACCACCGGCACCACTATTACCAAGTGTTGAGGAGACTCGTTGACTATTTTGGACAGTCGAGTGCCCCGACCCGAAGGGCTTGCGCGTCTCCTCCGTCATTCCCACCGGCTCATAAATTCAAGAGCCATTTCAGGACTGATTCCTCGCTCACTGGCTGAGACTCAATCCGGATTTTTTTCAAGGCTCCGATCGATTGGTAGGCCGATTGGATTCCCTTGATTGGATAGTTTTCTCCAGTGTTATGCAAGAGCAGCGGATTCGGTGCGGCCAGCATCGCCGCGCCCTCCAAGGTGCCAATGGTTCGAATGCCAGGACAGAAGAGCTCTGGTGACAAAATTGCATCATCCTCCAGAACTGGGAGTTGCGCGGCGTCGGCAACCACAGCATCCGCCGCCGGTGCCGCGAGCAGCGACCAGGTTCCGGCGGGACCCATGCCCCAGAGCACGACTCTGGAGGGTTTGCCCGGTGTGAGTGAGCGGCATTGCCCGCAGACCCCGGCCAAATCACGAACGCGGTTCTGAAGAAAGGTCCGGTTGTAGGTTGTGAAAAAGCTTCCAAACTGGTCCTGTATGGCGCCGCTGGAAAAGCGATTGATGGCCAATACCCGGCAACCCTTTGTCAAAAGTTTTCGTATCAGCCCTCTTGGATTCCCGTCCCGGTCCAAACAGCCGGGCAGAGGATCGGGGCCGGCGAGTACGACCGTCAATGAGCGCCCGGAGTGATCGGTTCTCTGGCGGATAGGCTCAAAGAGCAGGGCGGAGAGTTTTTCCGGTTCCCCGGGGTGTTTGAAATCCAAATGGGAAATAGTGCATTGATTTTTGTCCAGCCGGTCATGGGTGATGGCGGTGCTTTCGGGGGATTCCAGTTGCATGACGTGCCTCCATGCTGGGGAAATCTGGCGGGTGAAATTCGCGAAATCATCTTTGTTCCCGGGTAGAAGCGCGTTCCATTGGCTTTGGTGAATCTGCTTGAGCTCTTGGGCCAGCTGTTTCTCGGAGAGCGCGGCGGCGGGTAAGTTGTCCGGGAAAACACGGAGCAGGGCATCGGGCTCCTTTGCATAGGGTTGCTCATGGGCCGGCCCCGCTTCGGAGTGCCGGAGCAACCAACGGTCAAACCATCCATAAACCGCCTCGCGGCTGGTCTGGTTATAGTTATGGCCGGAATCGAACCGGACGCAGCGTAAACGTTCCGGCGCGCCGCAGAGTGCATAGATTTTGTCCAGAGCCGGGCCCTCCACTTCCAGCGTGGTTCTCGTCCAATCGCCTGTCGCCGCTACGAGGATTTGCGGCCGCGGCGCGGCCGCGGCGGCAATTTCCGGGTTGGAATACTCGATGCGCAGGCCCGGAGCGTTTTCACAGGCACATCCGCCCTGCATGCTATGGCTGACCATAACAACGGGCGCTTGGGCCGTGAGCCGGTCATCCACCGCCCCCAGCATGCAGACCTGGGTAGCCCCGCCCGATTCCCCGGTGCAGGCCAGACGTTTTGCGTCCACGTCCGGCAAAGACTCCAGAAAATCCAGAGCGCGGATGCTGTTCCAGGTTTGTAGTCCCAGAAGACTGATGCTCCAGAGCTGATCGGTGCGGTTCGTGCCGAATGTCACGTGTGCCTGATGGAAATCACGATCCGGCGCCGCGTCTGGAAAACGGCTGTCGTTGTAGCCGACCATGTCGTAGGAGAATGCGATCATGCCCCGTCTCGCAAAGCCGATGCAGCGCGCGGCGGTGCTGTTGTCCCGGGTGTCGGTCATTCGGCCGGTGGAAAAATGTCCGTGCGGATTGAGTATGGCTGGAAAAGGGCCAAGTCCATGCCGAGCCGGGCGGTAGAGGTTGCCTGCAAGGAAAAAGCCCGGATAGGTCTGAAAAAAAACCTTTTCAATGCTGTATCCGTCGCGCTCGATTTTTCCGAACACCCGGGCGCAGACCGGTGTCTTTTGGGGCAGAGGCCAAAGTCCCGAGCTGATGAGAACCTGTTCCCGGATTGTGTGAGCACGCTGCTGCCATTGTTCGAGTGTGGCGATTTTTGGGAAGATTCGTGGGGTGTTGAATGTCACCACGGCATGATCGGGGTTTGCCGGCAAAGCGCTCATACCAGTCAAGGTTGGGATCGTGAAAAGGAGCAGTGCGCAAAGAAATGGAGCAGGGCGGCGGTTCATAGCGTTGATTCAATGCAAAATCAACCGGAACGGAAAGATTCAAATGAACTAATCCAGCGGCCCCTTTCCGGAGGCATTCAGATCGCGCCGGGTTGATCAACAACAATTTGCGAACCTCAAGGTTTCAGTCGTTCAAAGGCCGAACAGGCTTTCCGGGAATTATTTCCCTGCCTGGGCGGGAGGATGGACTGTTGGACTGGCTTGATCTTCGGCTTGCCTGAAGCCGGGTTTGTGGATGAGTCCGCACAAAATCGCCCGCGGCTTTCGCTGAAATCAAGGAGCGGCGGAAAAGCATCTCCGGCAGGCGTTGCCCGGACGATGCTTTCCCTATGAACCGACGTTTCAAGAGATCCTCCGGCCAGTCCCGTCGATGTCGGCCCAGAAATGGGCTCCGTCAATCAGGATAGCCGTCGGGATGTGTCTTGTGCCAGGCCCACGCGGTAGCGACGATCTCTTCCAGCTTGGGGAATTGAGGTTTCCAGCCCAATTCGCGGATGGCTTTCTCGGCCGATGCCACAAGGCGGGGCGGGTCGCCGGCACGGCGGGGTTTCTCCACCGTGGGTATTTTCCTGCCCGTCACCTTTTCGCACATCGAAATCACCTCGCGGACGGAGTAGCCATCCCCGTTTCCCAGATTGTAGAAGCCGCTGCGGCCCGGATGCAGGCCGAGCATGTGCGCTTGGGCCAGATCTTTGATGTGGATGTAATCGCGGATGCAGGTGCCGTCGGGGGTGGGGTAATCGGTTCCGAAGATTTCGCAATGGGATTTCCGACCGAGGGCCACCTGGAGGACGTTGGGGATGAGGTGGGTTTCAATGCGGTGATGCTCGCCGAAGTGGCCGCTGGCGCCCGCAGCGTTGAAATACCGGAAGGCGATGAAATCCAGGTGGTAGATCTGCGAATACCAGATCAGCACCTTCTCGAACATTAACTTGGCTTCCCCGTAAGGGTTGATGGGGCGCTGGGGCAGGTCTTCTGTCATCGGCACCCGGTCGGGTGGTCCGTAAGTGGCGCAGGTTGAGCTGAAGACGAATTTTTTGACCCCGCACTCGACGGCGGCATCGGCAAGCTTGAGTGCGTTGACGAGGTTGTTGTGGAAATACTTCTTTGGGTTGGTCATCGATTCCCCCACGAGCGCGTTGGCTGCGAAGTGCAGGATAGCGTCCGGCCGGGCGGCTCGGACGGCTTGGAGTATGTCGCCTTCGGTTTCCGGCTTGGCTAGTACAAAGTCGGCCCGGGGATCCACCGCGGAGCGGTGTCCTTCGGTGAGGTTATCATAGACCGTGACGGCATGTCCGGCATTGAGAAGTTCCTCGGTGCAGACCGATCCGATATATCCCGCGCCGCCGGTGACAAACACGTTCATGACCCAATCATTAAAAAACCGGATGCCCAAACTCAAACCAATTCCGTGCCGGACTGGTTTTCGCCGCGCTCGAGCGCAGGAGCGTTGTTAAGCATCAGAATGCCAAGCTCAGACACCCGGTCCGTTAGCCTGCCAGAGCGTATTGATGCAAGGAATCCTTGAGTTTCCGGCCGCACACCGTAGAGTCTGTCTTTTTATGTTAACCTTGGCCGGTATTTCCAAAGCGTATGGTGGTCGTGTTCTGTTTGCTGATGTCACGCTGCAGCTCAATCGCGGTGACCGCCTTGGGCTTGTCGGCCCGAACGGCGCGGGCAAATCCACACTCCTGTCCTTGATTCTCGGGGAGGAAGAGGCGGACGATGGCGAGGTGATCCTGGAGCGGAACATCTCCATTGGTCATTTGCCCCAGGAAAGCATGCCCATCGGCGACGAGACGGTGACGGAGCTGGCGATGTCGGTGTCGCCGGAAATGACCAAGCTGCGCCGGATCATCCAGGCTTGGGACGCGGGGCATCCGGAGGTGGCTTCGGTGCATCCTGAGGAGATTCATGATGATGTGCACGACCGGTTCAATGAGCTGGGGGGCTATCAGTTGGAGGCCAAGGCCAAGCAGATTCTGGCGGGGCTGAGCTTTCGGGTGAAGGATTTCGATCGGCCCGCCCGGGAAATGAGCGGGGGCTGGGTTATGCGCGCCCATTTGGCCCGGTTGCTCGCCCAAGAACCCGACCTGCTTATTCTGGACGAGCCCACCAACCATCTGGACTTGGAATCGCTGATCTGGTTCCAAGAATATTTGATCAACTACCCGGGAGCGATACTGGTCATCTCGCATGACCGTGAGTTTCTCAACGCCCTGGTTGGGGGAATTGTGGAGATCCGCCAGAGCAAACTCATCCGCTATCGTGGGAACTACGACGAGTTCCTGGTGCAGCGGGAGGCGTCGGAGGCCCAGTTGCTCGCGGCTTATAAGAATCAGCAGCGTGAGATAGAGCGGCTGCAGGACTTTGCCGACCGCTTTGGGGCCAAGGCTTCCAAGGCGTCCCAGGCGCAGAGCAAGCTCAAGCAGATCGACCGCATGGAAAAGATCGAGGCCCCGACCAGCGAGGCGCGCAAGGTGAGTTTCACCTTTCCCCAGCCGCAGCGCAGCGGGCTGAAGGCCATCACGCTGAAGAACATCCATTTTGCCTACGGCCAAAACGTGGTCTATAGCGGGATTGATTTCGAGACGGAACGCGGACAGCGCACAGTGCTTGTCGGTCCGAATGGCGCGGGTAAATCAACCCTGCTCAAAATTCTGGGGGACACTCTGAAACCGTCGGCCGGGACGCGGGAGTTGGGGCATAACGCCAAGGCCGGCTACTATTCGCAGTACCGCGTTGACATGCTCGACTTGAGCCGCACGGTGTTGGAGGAGGCGCTCGACACCCCCTCCCGGGTTACGGAGCAGTTTGTGCGCACTCTGCTGGGCAGCTTCCTTTTTGTCGGGGACGATGTTTTCAAAAAAGTCAGTGTGCTCAGCGGTGGCGAGAAAAGCCGGCTCGCCCTGGTCAAGCTCCTGCTTGATCCGCCCAACCTCCTGCTCATGGACGAGCCGACCACGCACTTGGACATGTCGAGCATTGATGCGCTGGTCTTTGCGCTGGACCAGTTCGAGGGCACGCTGGTTTTCATCAGCCACGATGTTTATTTCATCCGCGCCCTGGCCAACCGCGTCGTTCACGTCAACGCCGGTCAGCTCACCCATTATCCGGGCGGCTATCAATATTACCTCGACAAGACAAAGGCATTGTCGGCCCGGCACGCCTTGACGGCGGGTGCCAAAGCCGCGACATCCCAGAAGGCGGTCCCGAAAACCGGGGTTGACCGCAAAGAGCAGAAGCGGCTCGAGGCGCAGCAGCGTCAGGCGCGTTCCGGCGGACGCAAAGAGCAGCAGCAGTTGGTTCATCGCCTCGAAAAAACCATCCAGGAACTCGAGCAGAAGCAAGCCGAGCTGGCCGCCGAGTTGGAAAGTTCGGAGACTTACAGCACCCCAGGGCGCGCGGCCCAGATAAACCGGGAACTGGTCGGAGTACAGGACCGTTTGGCGGAAGCCACACCCCAGTGGGAGCAGGCCGCCAACAAATTGGCGGAGATGGATGCAGTCTGAAGTTCCAAGCTCCGGCTCCAAAAAAACGGCGGAAAAAAGAGACGTTTTTCGAACCCGCTCCCGGCGGGGAAGTTGTTGTCTTCAGGCCGGGCAACGCTCTCTGTTTTGTTCTTGCAACCTCGCCGGTTACCGGGTTTGGAAAAGGCGCTGGATCAGCGCTGATTAGCCACCAGTGCGATCAATCCCAGCAATGCCAGGGCTGCCAGCACAGCGAGCAGTATTTTAACCCAGCTCTTTGGGTAGCCGCCGGCAATGACGCCTGTATATCCATTGATGACGACCTGATAGTTTCGGTTTCCGTAGTGATAGGTAAGCAGCCAGATCGGGACCAGGATGTGCTTGAATGTCTGGCCTGAATAGTCGTCGGCCACCTGCAAGTCCCGATGGGTGTCGCCGGGCACCTGTTCAGCACAGAGCCGGACCATTTCCTCGTCCATTTGCCCCCGGGCTTGCGCGGCGGCGGCCAGGAGATCGATCTGGTAGCGTTCGACAACCCAACCCGAGAGATAACCGGCATTGTAGGGAACGAGATCCTGGGTGGTGGGAAAGGGCTCGATCTTGCGCAACATTTCCGGCTGCACTCCGCGTGAGGCGGGAACCAGCTTGTCGTCGAAGAAATGATCCAGGGATCCGGCGCTGAGCACCCAGCGGATCTGCCGGACCTGCCGGGTCTGGGTGCGGCCGTTCTGGTCCGTATAGATTTCCGTTTCGTAGAAGTAATAGCCGCTCTGGGCCGTCCACTCCGCATGGACCTTTGCGTCGAAGGTCCAGTAGGGAATGTAGAGCCCCTTGACGGTATCCGTGAGCGCGCCCCGGCCGAGCCGGTTTGGGGCGAACCATCGGCTTCCATACCATTGACGGATCGTGTCGCGCACGGCCGTCTCGCTGATCTTCATTGGCAGCAGGCTTTCCGGGCGGAATGCCTCCTTGATTTCTTCGTAAGGCACGAGGGCCGATGATCCGCAGAAATCGCAGCGCTGGCCAACCCGGGCGGCGTCGAAGACGGAGATGGCCTGACAGCTTTGGCACTTGACGGAGGTCTTGTACGCCTGCCAGCCGCGTTGGGAATCGGGGATGCTGCGCAGGGCCGCCACCAGGTCATGCTCGGTGATGACTTCTGTGCCTGTGGGCGAGAGTTCGGCCTGTGCGGGCGAGGTGGTGGCGCAGAAGGGGCAGACAAGCAGTTTTTTGGCGGGATTCCACCCGGCCTCGGCGCCGCAAGCCGGGCAGGAGAATTTCTTCCGGGCTGTGGCTTCAGGCATAGGATCGAGGCGGGAGACGGCCGGAGTTTTTAGGGGTGAAGGAATATTTGGCGGTGGCATGGCTTACTGAAAACCTGCCGCTCATTCCTTGGGCTTGAGTGCCGGGGTTGAACTGGGGGGGCGGTGACAAATGGTTCCAGTCTGCGGCCAAGCCGCTTGCTATAAGCGGAGGGTTGGGCTGTTGGATTTGTATTTGCCGGGCCGCCGTAAAAGTGTGTTTAGGATTTTAAAAACTCATCCAGCCCCGTTTTCGTCACGCGCCAGGTCGAGCCGATTTTTTTGCCTTTGAGTTCGCCTTTTTCAAGCGTGGCTATTACGTCGGCCTCGCTGACGCCTAGAACGCGCGCCACATCGGCGGAACCTAGAAGCTCGATTGCGGCGCTGGAAATGACCGGAGGCACACCGCCTGCCAACGCGGCGGTCGGAGTGGTTTGCGGCTGGTTCATTGCCGCGAGCATCTGTTGTCCTAGTGCCAAGCCCGCCCCCAGTCCGGCACCGGCACCAGCCAATCCTCCGGACACCCCGTTGCCATTGGTCAGCGATTGGGCCATCTGAAATTTCACGTAGTCGTTCAGGTTGCCCACCGCCGCCATGCTACTGCGCTTATCGATCGCCTGCTCCACCTCCGGCGGGACCGAGACGTTCTCGATCACAAAGCTGGTGATTTCAATGCCGTATTTGGTGGTGACCTGGGGGTTGATTAGCGGCAGGAGCGCCGCTCCCAAATCGTTGTAGCGCGAGGCCACATCGAGCACCGGGATTTTGGCCGAGGCCAGCGCATCGGTGAACACACTGACGATGCGCGAACGCATCGTGTCGGAAAATTCGTCCAGCCGGAAATGGTCATCCGTGCCGGCAACCTCCTTGAGGAAGATTTTCACGTCGGTCACCTTGAAATCGTAGATGCCATAGGCCCGGGCGCGGACAACGCCGAAATCGGCATCGCGCAGCATGACAGGGTTGGCGGTGCCCCATTTGTTCCCACTGAAAAGGCGGGTGTTGACGTAATAGAGGTCGGCCTTGAACGGGGAATGCAGGCCGTATTTCCAGCCCTTAAGGGTGGAAAGGACAGGGATGTTGTCGGTGTTGAGCGTGTATTTGCCCGGACCGAAAGTGTCGCCGAACTGGCCTAGATAGATGAACTGGGCGATCTGCGCCTCGCGGACGATGAGCTGCGCGCCGTTTTTTATCTCCCGATCCTGATCAGGATAGCGGTAGGAGAGAGTGTCGCGCGAGTCGTCCTGCCATTCGATGATTTCGAGGAACTGAGATTTCAGATAATCCAGGAGTCCCATAATTTTACCTTCGTTTGAACGTGTATGCTTGATTGTCTGTGAGGACTTATCCTCCTTCTAAAAACGGAAACTTGGAAGCACAATCTGGTGTCGCAAACCGCGGTCGTGGCGCATCTCCAAGTGCTGGCTCCAAAGCCATCGAGCGGCGCAATATCAGTGCAGTCCGGATCCGGTTGCGGATGAATCCAGGAATCCAAAACGGGTTCAGTGCCATGGAATAAAGGCAAACCATCTGGAAATCAGCCTGTTACGATTTCTGCCTTTGGTTTTATCCTGAATTTCGCAACCCGGATTCCCGGGCACCAGACAGTGGCGGATAGAAAAGGCGGTTTAGGCCATCTGCGCTGTTGAGAGGATGTTTTTTGAGGGCGGCAATATGCCGTACCGGGCATCGGGCCGGGGTGTCTGCTCTTATTGAAAAAGACTTTAAACCGCAAAAACAGGTCGAAGGGGAGCGTTCTTTCCGAACCACCCCGCACCTCAAAAATAATTCACGCCGGAACAGTTTCGGTCTGGCAAATTTCCTGGTCGCAGCCGCAAGCCTTCTCTTCCTGATCACTGAAATCGTGACTGTCCCAATTGGGATCCAGGCCGAGGTCTTTGAGCATCTGCAAGTCTTTCTCCACGGATTGATTGAGTGTTGTGAGATAATTGCCGACCATCAGGGCGCTGGCGCCGGCCATGAAAACCATGCTTTGGGCATCCCGCAGGTTGACCGTGCGGCCACCGGCAATCATGATTTCCTGCCGAGGCAGGATGAAGCGGAAGCAGGCGATGGTCTTGAGGATTTCCAGCACGGGCAGAGGCTCGTTTTTGGCGAACGGGGTGCCGGGGATGGGATTGAGAATATTGACCGGGACGACGTTGGCGCCGATGGCTTTTAATTCAAAGGCCAGGTCGCAGCGGTCCTCGCGGGACTCGCCCATGCCGATGATGCCACCGGAGCAGATTTTAATGCCGGCTTTTTTGAGATAGCCAATGGTTTCAAGGCGTTCGTCGTAGGTGTGTGTGGAGCAGGTTTGCGGGAAGAAACGGCGCGAGCTCTCCAGATTGTGGCCGTAACATTCCAGCCCCGCCTCCTTGAGGCGGTTGGCCACAGCCTGTTTCTTGATGATGCCCAGCGAGGCATCGGGTCTGGTCTTGCCGCCCGATTTTAACTCCTTGATGCGGTCGCAGACTTCGTCAAGCAGGGGGCCTTCGTTGAGGCCTTTCCATGCGGCGACCAGTCCGACGGCGGTGACGTGGTTTTTGTCCGCTTCCGCCGCCGCATCGGCCACCGGTTCGGGGTCCACAAACCCGTATTTTGGGGAGCCGGTTTGGTAATGGGACGACTGGGCGCAGAAGCTGCAGTTTTCCGAACATGCGCCAGCCTTGGCGTTGACGATGGAGCAGAGATGGATCTTGTTGCCCTTGAACTTTTCGCGGATGCGATTGGACCATGAGAGCAAATCGAGGATGTCGGCGGAGGTTTCGAGCTGGAAGAGGCGCAAAGCCTCGTCGCGTGAAATCTGACCGCCGCTCAACACGCGCCGACCCAGGGCGGCGATGAGGCTCGGATTGTCTGCGTCAACTGATATTGCCGTCATGGTTGACAGCATAGTCATCAGGAGGAGCCGTGCAAGCGCGGATCGGGGCAAAGCGGCTTGGAAAACCGCGTTCAGGGGCGGGGCGGGTTTGGGCCGGCCGTTTATTGAGCGGGCTTTGGAAAAAACCGCTTTTTTCCCGCACCCGGTCAACCCTGCGCGCTTTGCTTTTCAGGCCACGGTAAGCGGTCCGTCGAAGATTGTCAGGCTGACGACCTCGCAGCGGGCCGTGTGTGGGCCGTGTTGCAGGCCTTTTGGAGCGAAAAACAGCGCGCCCGCACCGTAGGTCTTCCCCGATTCCTCCCAATCGCCCGACAGCACGTAAGCCCATTCGTTGGCGTCCGGATGGGTGTGGGCCGGAATAATGGAGCCGGCCTTGAATTTGCGCAGGACCACGACTCCGCCCGTGTTTCCGTGTTTATGCAGGATTTTCAGCTCAACGCCGTCATAGGGTCCGGGCTGCCAGGGTTTGTCCTCAGCCATCGAAACATAAGCAAACATCGGCACAGGAAAGCGGACTTGTGCCGGCTTGGCAAGCAGGGCTGGGGGCGGGGTAGGTAAATGGGGGCCAGCCTTGGGGGCATTCATCTCATTTCCCTTTTTTAATTCGTAGGGGATGGGATAAGCTGGATTGAAGTTTGTGCCGCCGGTTGCGTCCAAGGTGACGACGGGCCGGCGGCGGCTCAGAGAATTGCACGGTGAATCCGGTGCCATCCCGGTTTGGTGGCAGAGAATAAATTTAGAACTGAATGATTATGAGTTCCCCCCTTCCTGCCGCAGCGGCTCAGCCCAACCGTCGTCTTTGGCCAAAACTGATTGGATTCGGTGCGGCGGGTTTGCTGGTTTTGTTAGGTATCGCCTATTTTGCGGCCACCAGCGCCGGTTTTCTCAAGGGCTTTGTTTTTCCACGAGTCAGTCAGACCCTTCACGCCGACATCACCGTCAGTGATGCGACGATCAGCCCCTTCAGCGAGATCCGGCTCCAGGATTTGAAAGTTCAGGCTGTCGGGCAGGAACCCCTGGTGCTGGTGCCGGAAATCCGCATTCGCTATCATCTCATGGATTTTCTGAAGAGCCAGTTCCGCGTTCAGGAGATTGCCGTGGAATCTCCGGTGCTGGCTTTGGTGGAAAATCCTGATGGCAGCAGCAATCTGGATCCTATTTTGAAGGCGTTGGCGGCAAAGCCGGCGGCCGCTAAACCCGAGGCCGGGGTCCAGGGTGCTCAGCCTCCTCTGATCGATCTGCAAAAGCTCACCATTAGTCATGCCAGCCTGCGGAAGGTGAAAAATTATGCGGCCGGCAAGCGCGACCTGATTTCAGTCACCAATCTGAATCTCTCGCTGACTGGGTTGGGCAACAATCAGAAGGCCCGACTTCAGATTGATGCCGGGCTGGGCGCCGACAACCATCCGCCGGCCGGGGGAGATGCGTTTTTGTCGGCAGTGCTCAGTGCCGCGTTTGAGTTGGGGTTGACAGCCGATTTGCAACCCGGCTGGGTGTCCGGCCGTCTTCAGGTTGAGGTGCCTGTCGCCGGGGGGGGCTTTGCGGATCTGGCCACTTTCAGGGCCGGGTTGGATTGCAGACTGACGCCCGCTGAGATTGAGCAGTTGTCCTTGCGCTTTCAAAAGGGTGGTGAGGCGTTGGGCGAGTTGACGGTGAGCGGCCCTTTTGCTGCGGCCAAACAGGAAGGTCGCTTGCAGGTGGTGCTTCGCGGCGTCGACCGCCGGCTTCTCAATTTGGCCGGAGCGCGCACCGGCCTGGACTTCGGATCCACGACGATCGATTCCACCAATACGATTCAATTTGAAAAGGCCGGCGCCGTTCTTGCCGTTGCTGGAAACCTGGATGTGGGCCGGCTTCAAGTGACGCGCGCCGGCCAGGCCACGCCGGTCCTGGATTTGAGCCTGGGTTATGACCTGAGTGTCGATCGCTCCGGTCAAGTGGCCACCTTGCGGGGCTTGCGCTTGAGCGGGCAACAGGAGCAGCGCGAGCTGGTCTCCATCCGTTTGGCCCAGCCGATGAGCGTGGGGTGGGGGGGCGGAACGACCGCGTTGCCGGATGCGTCGATGGCCTTGGTGCTGACCAATTTGAATCTGGCCGACTGGAAACCTTTTCTTGGCGGTGTGCTTTCGTCCGGCAGCGCGGATTTAAACCTGAATCTCAAATCCCGGCAGGGTGGGAAGCAAATCGGTTTTTCGGCCACTTCGCAGATTTCCAATTTGGCCCTTCGTTTGGGTGGAAACGAGGTTTCGCAAGTGGGGGTCGCTTTGCAGTTGGACGGTGATGCGGCGGAATTGCAGCGGATCCACCTCGCCCAGTTCAAGGTCGGGCTTCTGCTTCAAGGGCAGCCGGCTGCGGATGTTTCGGTGGCGGGCAACTATGATCTTAAGGATGGCAAGGCCGATCTGCAGCTCAAACTGCACGCGTTGCTGGCCCGGTTGTTGAAATCGTTCCCCCAGCCGGCTGTGGATCTTTCCACCGGCGAGTTGGGGTTGGGGGTGCGACTGACCCAAACCCAAGCCGTTCAGTCCGTGACCGGCGACCTGACGGTGACCAATCTGAGCGGTCAGGTTGGGGGGAATGCGCTTCGCGAATTCGCCACTGCGCTGCATCTGGACTTGAGTCGCTCCGGGGACCGGCTTGAGATTCGTGAGGTGGCGGGCAGCCTGTGCGGTGGCAGCGGCGGCCGGTTTGAGATCTCCGGCCTCTGCGGTCTTACCAATCAATCCGCTGATGTGAAACTAAAGCTGGTGGGGGTGAATCAGAACGCGCTGCAGCCCTTTTTGCAACCGTTATTGGCTGACAAGAAAATGGTCTCGGTTTCCATCAACAGTGAGATTGCCGCGCAGTATCATCCCCCGGGCGCTTCGGTGGTGAGGGGTTCCCTGGAAATGACCAACCTCGTGGTGATCGATCCTCAAAAGGGTTTTCCCGCCACACCGTTGGCCATCGGGTTGCTGTGGGACGCTTCGCTGGCGGGGCAGAGCGCCCAAGTGCGGCAGTTGCAACTCAGCCTCACGCCCACTGACCGGGCGACCAATCAGGTGACTCTGAGCGGGGAGATGGATTTTTCCCGGCCCGCAGCGGTGCGTGGCAACCTTACATTGGCGGCTGATTCGTTGGATCTGACCCGGTACTACGATTTGTTTGCGGGCGGCGTCAAGGCGACAAACCCCCCGGTTGCTGCGGCCAAAACTTCATCCGCAAACACCGCTCAGGAACCCCCTCCGGTATTTCTGCCGCTGACCAATTTCACGGCCATGGTTCAGATGAACCGGATTTATTTGCATGAGATCGAACTGACGAATTTTCTGGCGGCGCTTCAGGTGGACGGTGCCCGCGTGTCGCTTTCCTCGTTCCGCTTTGCCCTCAACGGGGCGCCTTTCAGCGTGACGGCCCTGATGGATTTGGGGGTGGTCGGCTATCGCTATGATCTGAAGGTCGATGGGCGTCAACTGCCTTTGGCCCCGCTGGTGGACACCTTTCAACCGGCACGGAAGGGGCAGTTGGGCGGAACTTTCAGCGCACAAGCCGCTATCAAAGGAGCCGGGATCACCGGGCCGAGCCTTCAGACGAATTTGACCGGTCAGTTCAGTGTCGGCCTGACAAATCTGGCCTTGTCCGTGGTCAACATCCAAAGCCCGTTGCTCAAATCCCTGATCAACGTGGTCGGAACAGTGCCTGAATTGCTGAGCAATCCGGGCAGCGCTCTCTCATCCCTCTTGGGGAACAAGGGGGCACACGCCAGCCTGATCGATGAGTTGCGTCAATCGCCCATTGAGATGATTGCCGCGTCGGGCAGTGTTGGAAACGGCCGGATGCTTCTGGCTGAGGCTTTGGTGCGCAGCGCGGTGTTTGAGGCTGGCGCCCAAGGCACGCTGACCCTCGCTTCCGTGCTCACCAATTCCACACTGAATTTCCCTGTGAGTGTGTCTCTGAGCCAGTCGCTGGCCCGCCGGTTCAATCTTGCCGGGGCCTCCACCAACTCCGACTACGTCCCGTTGCCCCAGTTCCTGACCATGACTCACACGCTCGGGGCGCCGAAGGCTGAAATCAATAAAATGGCTCTGGCAGGCACGGCTCTCAAATCCTTGGGTGGCGGAATCCTGACGCCTGGCGGCACAAATGGATCTCCGGTGGGCAACTTGCTCAATCAATTCCTGCGTCCTAAATAAAACTTCCGGCCTTGGTCTTTGAACTGTGCGCCTGTTCCCCTCAATCCGGACCGTTGACTGGCGGGCAAATCGGTTCAGGGCCCGGCTTGTGGTGGCAGTCCTGGCCTTGTTCAGCGGTTCTGCGTTCGGAGGTTCGGCTCAAGTGGTGCCCACCCGGGCGCAAATCGCTGTGGTGGTGGCCACTCTGGCAAGCCCCGAGTGCCTGCGGCTTGCGGAGACGGCCAAGACCTGCTCCAAGGCATTGGGGCATGAAGCGGTTGTTTTTGATTCCCAAGGGGATACCGCCAAGGAGGCCGTGCAGTTCGAGGACGCGATCGCAGCGGGGTTCAAGGTGATTCTCTTCAACCCGGTGGATTCAAAAGGTTCTATCAGCAGTGTCCGCAATGCCCGGGCGGCTGGTGTGGGAGTGATTTGCTTCGGGCGCGGACTGGAGGCCACCAACTTCACTGCGGCTCAGGTGTTGGTCGATTCCTATTCGGCTGGGGTGAAGCTGGGGGAAGGCTGGGGCGGGGCAGTTGGCAGGTCCGGCCAGTATGCCGAGTTTGCGGGCCAACCCGGTAATCAGCCGGCAGTTCAGGCGTCCCGCGGTTTTAATAGCGTCGTGGACCGCTGGGCGGGTTTGTGCAGAGTGGTGCCGCCGATCGGAGTAACTGATCCGGTCGCAGTTGCCGCAGCCACGGAAACCATACTCAAAGAGCACCCCCGGATCCGGGGTGTTTTCTGCGCCGACGGTTCTCGTATTCCGGCAATCCAGGAAGGATTTGTGAAATCCGGCATGGCTGGTCAGGTCCGTTTTTTTGGATTTGGCCCGGTGGCTTGCTGGCAGAACCTGGTTGATAGCGGCATCTCAGGAATGATGGCTGTAAATAGCCCGGAGAAACTGGGGGCAAAGGCTGCTGATCTGGCGCATCAATTTCTCCATGGACAACGGGATTTCCCTCCGGTTGTTTTGGTGCCGTTGGAGGTTTTAACCATTGAAAAAAGCGGGGCAAGCCGTTGAGTCCGGGGAGGGGGTTTTCCGGCGTTTTTGAGGAGCAGTAAGCCCCTGAGCCGCAGGGCAAACCCATTTGAAGGGAGGTTCAAGGCGAAAGCGCCGCGCGCGCGGGATTATCCCCAGATTCTTTTCCTCTGGTCTTTATGCTTTGCAAAAATTTCGGGTGATTCGGCGCGGATTTATCCTCAAACCCTGCTTTAGACAGGGTGAAGATCAGGCTATTCCCCTTTTTGCGGGTGGAGGGTGATCTGGAATGGCGCAGTGGTTCATTGTTTGATTTGTGCGGGCAGTTTCTTGCGGTATTCAACAAGGGCCGATTCAGGCCTGGCGGCTGCGGTGTTTTGTGGAAACCGCGCAGGAGATGAAATTTCAGTCCAGTCGCGGCGGGCTGGGATTAAGACCTGCAGGAGTGTGGAAGATCAGGTTTGAATCGATAGCGGCTTTGAGGGCTGATTTAGAGTTTGGCCCGCTTATTTCAGCCGCCCTGAGGTTGAGGCCTGAGCGGGTCGATTGCCGGCTGCCGGTTTTCTAAATCAGTCGAAGAGCTGTTCGACTGGGATATCCCGAAGTCTTGGGGCCCGGGCATCGCGTTCGGAGAGGGAAGGTTTTTTTAGGGGCCAGTCAATCTGCAGGTCCGGATCGTCCCAGCTGATGGTGACCTCGTCTTTTGGGGAATAGTAGCTGGTGCATTTGTAATGAAACAGCGCGGCGGGACTGAGCACCGCAAAGCCATGTGCAAAGCCCGGCGGGAGGTAGAATTGGCGCTTGTTGTCGGCGGACAAAATCACGCCGTGCCATTTTCCGAAAGTGGGCGAGCTGCGTCGCGCATCCACAGCGACGTCAAACACTTCTCCTTGCAGCACCGAGACGAGTTTTCCCTGCGGATTGGGTTTCTGGAAGTGGAGTCCGCGCAGGACGCCTTGCTGGGAGAAGGAAAAGTTGTCCTGCACAAATTCGCTTTCCAGCCCTGCCTGCTCATAACGGCGGCGGTTCCAGGATTCCATAAAATAGCCGCGTGGATCGCCGAACACTTTGGGTTCAAGGATCAGCAGGCCGGACAGTTGGCAAGTGGTGACTTTCATGGTTCAGTTCCGTGAGAGTGTAGCGGTCGGCGTGGGTCTGTCACAATCGGAAAGGATATTTCCCTCAGGCATCAAGGCAGTAAGTGGCCCGGAAGAGGCAGGTCTTGGCCGGCACGTTCGCGATGGATGTTTAATTTCTCCATCAGTTCGTAAAGGGTGGGGCGGCTTATCCCCAGTTCATGGGCGGCGGAGGTGATTTTGCCGCAGTGGCGCTGGAGGGTTTGCTGGATGATATCGCGTTCCAGTTTTTCGCGTGCCTCCTTGAGGGTCAGGGGTGGCTGGGTGAAGGCCGGGTCTGTCAATTCAAGGTCGGCGGGGGTCAGGCGCTTGCCATCGGCCATGATGATGGCGCGTTTGATTTTGTTTTCCAGTTCGCGCACGTTGCCTGGCCAGTTGTGGCAGATCAGGGCCCGCAGGGCGTCGGGTTGGAAACTTAAATTGTTTTTCGAGTTTTCAGCGGCGAACCGTTGCAGAAAGACCTGCGCCAAAAGCCGCACGTCGTCGTCTCGCTCGCGCAGCGGCGGCAGCTGCATGACCACCACGGCCAGTCGGTAATAGAGGTCCTCGCGGAATCTCCCCTGCTGGGTGGCGGACTTCAGGTCCGTGTTGGTGGCGGCCACAATCCGGACGTCGATGGGGATTTCCTGCCGGCCGCCCACCCGTGTGATGGTCTGTTCCTGCAGGAAGCGTAGGAGTTTGACCTGCAGCAGCAGGGGGAGTTCGCCGATTTCGTCGAGGAAAAGGGTGCCGGTGCCTGCCGTTTCAATACGGCCTTTGCGTTGAACGTGGGCGCCGGTGAAGGCGCCTTTCTCATGGCCGAACAATTCGCTCTCCAGCAAATCCCCGGGAATGGCGCCGCAATTGATGGCGACGAAGGGGCCATCGCGCCGGTCGCTGCGGCGGTGGATGGCTCGGGCGGTCATCTCCTTGCCGGTGCCGCTTTCCCCGAGAATCAGCACGGGTGCCTGGGTGGTGGACACTTTGCGGATGGCGGAGAAGAGTTCCTGCATTTTGGGGCTGCTGCCGAGCATGCCCTCAAAATGGGTGCCTCCAACCGCCGCCTGGAGTTGGAGGTTTTCCGTCTCGAGCTGAGCCACATAATAACACCGCTTGAGCACCAGCTTTAGTTCATCCATTTCAACCGGTTTGTTCAGGAAATCATATGCCCCAAGACCGATGGCGTGCAGGGCGTGGTCCCGGTCATTCTGGCCGGTGATCATGACGACCTTGAAATGTCTCTCCAAAGCCAACAAGCCGGAGAGCAGGGCCAGTCCCTCCTTGGGTTCTCCCGGATATGGCGGCAGGCCCAGATCCAGCAGCGCCACCTGCGGCCTTTGAGCCCGGGCAATTTCCAGGGCGCTGCTGCGCTCCCCCGCAAGCAGAATATCGTAGTCCGCCGCCAGTGCCCATCTCAGCTGGGTGCGGATTTCTTCGTCGTCATCAACAATCAGCAATTTGGGTTTCATGACAGGATTTGATTTAGCGGGAGAAGAACGCGGAAGGTGGTGCCCCGGCCCGGCTCGCTTTCCGCCTCAATCCAGCCGCGGTGCGCTTCCACGATGGTTTTGCAGTGGAAGAGTCCGATGCCGGTGCCGTCTTTCTTGGTGGTTTGGAAGGGGCGGAAGAGGGATTGCCGCAAAAAATCGGGGGGGATGCCGCATCCGTTGTCGCTGATGCTCAGGGTTGCCCAGTCGTTCTGCCGGCCGGTTTGGATATGGATCCGGCCACCGTGGCTGAGGGCCTCTCGGGCGTTGAGCAGAAGATTGGTCACGACTTTTTGGATCTGCTCGACATCCAGCGCCACGGGTGGAATGGGGTGCAGATCTTCAAGCAGTTCGATTGTCCGGTCTCCGGGCCAGCGTTGGAGTGCCGCTGCGACCACGGCGTTCAGGTCGCTTGTGACGGGTTTGATGACGGGTTGCTGGCGGAAGACACTCAGCTGGTTGATGAGGTTGTTCATGTGGTTGACGGTTTTGGCCATGCCGCGCAGCACATCCTCCCGGAATGCCGGGGCCTCAAAATGCAGGGGCAGATTCTGAAGCATCAGCGAGAGGGTGGTGGTGGAGTTTTTCAAGTCATGAGCAAAAAAGGCGGAGACTGCCTTCACGGCCTCTTGTTCGCGTGTCTGAAGGAGTTCCTCTGTCAGCTTGAGTCCCAGCAGGCTGGCCGCCACATGGCTGCCGATGCACTGTAACAAATCCAACTCCTCGACTGAAAAGGAGAGGGCGCTGACCCGGTCGGCCAAAAGCATGACGCCCAGCAGGCGTTCGCCGGCGTGCATGGGGATGCAGAGCCGATGGCCGCCGTGGGCGAAATTGGAGCTGGCACATTGGCGCAGCAAGGCGGCCCACTGAGCCTTGGAAGCATCCAGATCAAAAGGCTGTTGAGCTTCCCTCAACGAGCTCAGCAGCGGGGGCCAATCCCGGTGCGTAGCGTCCGGGTCGGGTGCCGGTGCAACCCGCAAAGCCGTGGAAGTCTGGAATTCCAGCCGATGTTGCTGCTCGTCGAGCAGCCAAACGGAGACCGACAGCACGTTGAATGTGTCGGAGACCAGTTTGCTGGCACCACTGCAGAGTTCACTCTCATTTCTGGCCCTTCCGGCCGTCCGGGTGAATGCGGCCCACACTTTGCGATGATCGTAGAGGGGGCGGCGAAAGTGGCGGCTGACCAGCCGCTCCGTACGTTGGCGAATCCGGTCGGAGAGCAGTACGATGGACAGCCCCACCAGTCCCAGCAAGACAAGAAAGGATTTTAGTGGAAAACCCCGCTCTCCCCCCAGCCCGGAGAGGACGCGGGCCATTAGTCCAACCACCAGCAGATAGATGCCCGTGAGTGTGACGGTCAGCGACTGGTGGATGAGGCTGCGCGAGGGGTAGACATCGATTTCCGCCAGACGGCTGCGCAGTAATGAGATGGTCATGAGCACGCTGCCCAGCAGCAGTGCGGATGGTTCCACGGCGGAGAGATTCAGGGGGATGGTGGAATAGAGTGCCGCCTGGCTCAAAACATAGATCCGGGTTCCGAAGATGACGCTCAAGCCCAACACGACAAATTTGATGTGCCACCGCATGGTTCCCACCGCCGCCCGGAAGGTCCTTTCAAGGTTCATGAGGATGACGACCGAGGAGAGAAGCAGCCAGAGGTTGAGGGCTTTGCCGGCCGGGCCAAGGCGCCAGCCTGGTTCCCAGAGGGTGGGCAGCAGGATGTCATTGGGGAAACTCAGGCACAGCAGCAGCGGTAGCAGCAGGGCTGCCGCAAGCAAGAGCCGGCAGCGCTCAAGGGATTTTCGCGGATTGCCCCGCGAGTAAGTAACGCTAAAGCCGATCCAGAAGACTGAGGAAACGCAGGCCAGCATCAGCTGCAGCTTTTGAAATTCCAGCCATTGCCCGAGGGGGGGCGTTCGAAATTTTAAGCCGGACAGCAGGCTGTCCGCTGACAGGCACATCATGCCCCCTAGAAACAGCCATCGTGCTAGCCGCCGCTTGGGGCGCAGAATGGATCCCAAAGCCAGCAAGCCACCCAAGGTTGCGGCGGCATAGTCCACGATGGAATTGAGTCTCATCCTGACTTTGTTAATATCGCTTTGAGGCCCTCAGACATCCCAAGTGCCCACCGACTCCATCCTTACGAGCCGATATTAGATAATTCCTGAATCGAGGGCAAGGACGCGAAATGGGACGCGATATGGGGACATTTTGGAAACGAACACGGTTCCATACCGTGCAAAGTCAGACTCCGGCCGCCGGCAGTAAAATTCCGCGGAGAGGTCAAGCGCCAGAGGAGCGACCTGTCTAACCGGTCCACAAGAAAGTCCAAGCTCCTAGCAGCGGCACAAACGGCATATGTGCAATCCAGGCAAATCCAATTTATTTTGCGCGTGTTCTTCGCTCTTACCGCTTGCCCCTTGGTAATTTGCCGCCCCGTGCCGCCCCTCCGAAGCTTGAAAGACAGGCAATGGACAATGGGCAGAAGGCGGTCGGGGCAGGATGTTTGCTGTGGTTTTAGTTGTTCCCTCCGGCCAGAAAACGGAAGATCGGAGATCAGAGGATCGGTGCAACAGCAGGCTTTTGAGGCGCCATTGACCCGACATGCCCTCGAATCCCGGAAAAACAAAAACCAACAGCACTGGCAGCGGGATTCGCGGTGCCGGCGATGCCTCCAAGCCACATCCGGACAAAGTCGGATTAGCGCGTCGGAGGCTCGCCAATAATTGGGTTTTTTCGATACGGCCCCGACTCCGCACTGGACGGCTGCATTTTTTTCTCTTATTTTCGCGGCCATGTCGAAACCAGCCAAAGCCAGCGATGCGGCCCGAGTTGCTCTGCCCTTTGAGGAGGCGCTGAAGAAGCTCGAGACCATCGTTGAGGCGATGGAGTCCGACGACCTGCCGCTGGAGAGCCTGCTGGCCCAGTATGAAGAAGGGACGCGTCTGGTGAAGCTTTGTCAGGACAAATTGGGTGAGGCGGAATTGAAGATTTCGCAGTTGGAAAAAAACGCCTCTGGCGAGCTGGCCTTGAAGCCGCTGGTCGAGCGGATGGACTCCGAGTAGTGAGGTGGGTGGGAATGATTTCCTCCCGCCCGGGTTTGCCTGTGGATTTTGGACGGGTGTTGGGGCTTGGAACAAAAATATGAATCGTTATCTCGACATGGTGGATGGACCGGAGCACGTGAAAAAACTCACGTTGCCGCAGATGCAACAATTGGCCGATGAAGTCCGCCAAGAACTCATCACTGGATTGGCCAGCAGCGGCGGGCATCTGGGGCCAAATCTGGGGGTGGTGGAATTGACGCTCGCCCTGCACAAGGTGTTCACCACCCCCAAGGACAAGTTTGTCTGGGATGTGAGCCATCAGGTTTATGTCCACAAGTTGCTCACCGGTCGCAAGGACCGGTTTCACACCATTCGCCAGACTGGAGGTCTGAACGGATTCGCCTTGCGCACGGAAAGCGAGCACGACTGTTACGGCGCGGGGCATGCCGGGACCGCGTTGTCGGCTGCGTTGGGCATGGCCGCGGCCCGTGACAAGAAGGGGACTGATGAGAATGTGGTGTGTATTTTCGGCGACGCTGCCTTGACCAACGGTATTTCTTTTGAGGCGTTAAACAACATTGCCACAACAACCAAGCGGTTCATAGGCATCCTTAACGACAACGAGTGGAGCATCGCCAAGAATGTCGGGGCTATCTCCGACTATCTGAACAAGCTCATCACCAATCCGACCTACAACAAGCTGGCGCGTGATTTTGAGAAGTTTCTGCGCCGCCTGCCCAAGGGCGAAATGGCCCTCAAACTCGCCCACAAGGCAGAGGAGGGTGTCAAAGGCGCGCTGGCCGAGGTGAGTCTGAGGCAAGCCGGCAGCGCGGTGGATGCCGACGGCCGCGGAGGTTATGGCAGTCCCGTGCTTTTCGAGGAGATGGGCGTCCGCTATCTTGGTCCGATTGACGGCCATAACCTGGCACTGTTGATCAGCACGCTGGAATTTGCCAAGACCTGCGATCATCCAATCGTCATCCACGTGCTGACCCAGAAAGGGAAGGGGTATGAGGCCGCGCTCAAGGCACCTGAAAAATTCCACGGCACCGGCCCCTACGACGTGACGACCGGCGAATCTCTGCCCGCCAAGGCCGGGACGCCGCCTAATTATCAGGATGTGATGGGCCAGACGCTGGTCAAACTTTGCCAGAAAAACAATTCCCTGGTTGGAATCACAGCGGCCATGCCCAGTGGCACGGGGCTTAAGCACCTGGAAAAAGCAATGCCTGACCGCTATTACGACGTTGGCATTGCGGAGGAACATGCGGTGATTTTCGCCGCCGGAATGGCCACGATGGGGCTGCACCCGGTTTGCGCCATCTATTCCAGTTTTCTGCAGCGGGCCTATGATTGCATTCACCATGACATCTGTTTGCAGGATTTACCGGTGATTTTCTGCATGGACCGTGCCGGTCTGTCAGCCAATGACGGCCCGACCCATCACGGGGTTTTTGACATCGCCTACCTGAGGTGCCTCCCCAACATCACCGCCATGGCTCCCAAGGATGAGGATGAGCTGGTGGACATGATGTTCACCGCCACGCATCATCCGCATCCCACTTTCATCCGCTATCCGCGTGGCGCGGCCGAGGGGGTGCCGGTGAAGGAGCAGCCCAAGCTGCTGGATATTGGCAAGGCCGAAGTGGTGAAAAACTTTTCCAACGACGGCCGGCGCAAAGTCGCCCTTTTCGGTTTGGGCAATCTTAACTCCATGGCCCGCCGGGCGGCGGTGCAGTTGGTGGCTGAGGGCTTCGACTGTGCCGTCATAAATCCCAGGTTCACAAAGCCTTTGGATGCCGGCACGCATGAGTTCTTTGGCCGGGCCGCCGAGGTCGTAGTCACGCTGGAAGACCATGTTTTGATGGGCGGCTACGGGTCGGCGGTTCTGGAGCTGTTCGCCGAGAAATCCGTTTCCACTCCGGTTTTGCGTATTGGATGGCCTGACCAGTTCATCGAACACGCATCTTCTCAGGACGAATTGCGACAGAAGTACGGTCTGACCGTTGAGAACACGGTGGCCAAGGTCAAAGCCCAATTTGGCCAACCCGCCGCCGCGGCCTCCAAGCTGGCCGGGGCTGCCTGAGCCGTCTTGTTTCAGGACTCGGATTCCCGTCGAGGCCCAAGCGCCCGGCGGGAAACATCCGCATGCAGAGGTCGGCATGGGATCTCCGGGACCTCCCTCCCTTTGAGCGCAGCTACAGGTTGGGAAGAATTTAAAAGGCCCTGAATTGCCCCTGAAAAAAGTTGACAGTTTCAAGGCGATTCATCAGGGTAGGCGCATCCGTTGATTTGACGGACTCATAACGAGTGGTTGAGGGACTGGCCCTGTGACACCACGGCAACCGGTTGAACTTTGGTTTCAATGTCAGGTGCCAATTCCAGCTCGGGCATCATTAGCCCGGGAAAAATGAGAAGCTCAACCACCGTTTTGTGGCCCCTTCTCTTGATGAGCAGGGGCTTTTTTGTGCCCGGATCAAATTGCAGCGGCGATCTGCCGCTAAAGACGACATGATTTTATGAGCGAACATCAGGGTTTCATGAAGGCGCTGAAATGCCGCGAGTGTGCCAGGGAATATCCCCTCGCCGCCACGCATGTGTGCGAATTTGACTTCGGTCCTCTTGAGGTTGCCTATGACTATGACCGGATCAAAAAGTCATTGACCCGGCAGTCCATCGAGTCCCGGCCCAAAACGATGTGGCGATATCGCGAGCTTTTGCCCGTGGCCGGCGAGCCGACCGTGGGACAGCAGGTGGGCTTCACGCCGCTGGTGAGGGCTGATCGTCTGGCCAGACAACTTGGCATCCGCGAACTGTGGGTGAAGAACGATGCCGTAAATTATCCGACCCTCTCTTTCAAGGACCGTGTGGTCAGCGTTGCTTTGAGCCGTTCAAAGGAGTTGGGCTTTGAAACCGTGGCATGCGCCTCCACCGGAAATCTGGCCAACTCGGTCGCCGCCAATGCCGCCAGCGCCGGCCTCAAATCCTATGTTTTCATCCCCTCCGATCTGGAGCAGGGCAAGATTTTAAACTCCCTCATCTACGGCGCGAATGTCATTGCAATCAAGGGGCATTATGACGAGGTGAACCGCTTGTGCGCGGAGATTGCGGGCAAATTCGGCTGGGCCTTCGTCAATGTCAACATGCGCCCCTATTATGCCGAGGGTTCCAAGAGCATGGCCTATGAGATCGCCGAGCAGCTTGGATGGCGCGCCCCTGAACACACCATCGTTCCGATGGCTTCGGGCTCGCTTCTGACCAAGATTCATAAGGGCTATCAGGAGATGATGAAAGTGGGGCTGATTGCCGGGAGCCTTCCCAAAGTCTACGGTGCCCAGGCCACGGGGTGTTCCCCGATTTCCACGGCGCAAAGGGCCGGACTCGACTTTTTCAAACCGGTTAAGCCGGACACGATTGCCAAGTCCTTGGCGATCGGGACGCCTGCCGATGGTTTCTATGCGCTAAAGGTCATGCGCGAAACCGGAGCGGCGGCCGACGATGTGACGGATGACGAAATCCGGGATGGAATCAAACTGCTGGCTGAGACGGAGGGTATTTTTGCCGAGACCGCCGGCGGAGTGACCGTGGGGGTGGCCAAGAAACTGATTGCATCCGGGAAAATTCCGCGCGATTCATCCGCTGTCATCTGTATCACCGGCAACGGGCTTAAGACTTTGGATGCCGTCCAGGGACATTGCGGCAAAGCGCGTGAAATCAAGCCTAGCCTGCGGGAGTTTGAGGCTTTGCTGGCGGACGAAGAAAAAGTCGGGTCATGAGGCCGTTTCGCTTCGTCCGCCTGAAGTGACGCGACCCCGGCATCGAAAGAGCTTGGTTTGGGTGCTGCTGCAAAGGGTAATGGAAAGCGTTGGAAAAGCGGGTTCGAGAGTGAACTGATTTATTTGGCTGGCTCTTATGCTTGGGGCAAGCGCGAAGTCCCGGTTCCAGCATCCGCCAGTTTGGTAGGGCGATGAAGAAAGGGCAAATTCTTGAGGTCTGGTTTTTTGTTGCCCGTTTGAATGGTTCCATGCCATCTGGTTCCTGGCTTCCTCAGAGCAACCGGCGGTCTGGCCCGGTTCGGATCAAATTGTCTTTTGGAATAGCATTTTTTGTGACGCAGGAATAAGATTTTAAAATTAAATTTATGTCAAAGAAAGTCCGTATCCCCACTCCGCTCCGCAAGTTGACCAACAACGAGGAATTGGTCGAAGTCGACGCCGCCACGATTGGTGAGGCGATCTCTGAATTGCAGGCCCGCTTCCCCGGTATTCAGGAAAGGCTTGTGGATGAAAAGGGCGAAGTCCGCCGTTTCGTTAACGTGTATGTCAATGAGGAGGACATTCGTTTTCTTCAAAATCGCGAGACGCCCCTCAAGGACGGCGACGAAATCAGCATCATTCCGGCCATTGCCGGCGGTTAGTTTCGGCGTGGGGTTGTAAGCCCGCTCCGCCTTGATGGGGCTGGGGGCGGAAAAATTCCAAGACCGTCTGCAATTATGCCCACAAAGAACAAAAAAAAAGCGGCGACCCAATCCAGCTCCCCGACCCAGCGGCGTCTGTGGCTCATGTATCCGCCCAAACTGATTCAAAAACCCCTCATCTGGGAGCTGGGGCAGCAGTTCAAGGTCGTAACCAATATCCGTCAGGCCAGTGTCACGGATGAGATTGGCATTGTCTGCCTGGAAGTGGACGGCGAGCGTGCCGACGTCAAGGCGGCCATGCAGTGGTTGGAGAAGCTGGGCGTCAGTGTCGAGCCGGTGGAGATCAACGCCATCGCAAGCTGAGCCGTCAGGTTTTGAAACCCTTTTAAATAAAATGACTTGAGTGGGGCGGCGTCCGGGTTTTTCCGGTCCAGCCCGGTTGGTTTCAGGCAAGGAAAATTACTGTAACCGCGCTTTCCTGCGGACCGTCTGATCCTGTGCGGCTAAGGCCGCAGAGAACAACAACCAATTCAAAAATATGAAAAACATGAAAAAGCTGCTCGTCGCCCTCTGTCTGACCAGTGTCTTGGCTTTCGCGGCTCAGGCCCAAGATGCGGCTTCCAAGCCCAAGCACACCCAAACGCCTGAACAAAAAGCCGTCATGAAGGCGATTCTTGAAAAGTATGACACCAACAAGGATGGCAAGTTGAGCCGGGAAGAGCGCTCCAACATCTCCGCTGAGGACAAGGCCAAGATGCAGAAGGTGGGACTCGGCCGCCCGCATAAGCCCGCGGCTGCTCCCGAAGTGCCAGCGGCACCTGCCCCTGTCAAATAATCAGGGTTTTCCTTTTCAACGCCTCACACCCCGTCGATCAAGAGACGGAGTGTGAGGTTTTTTTGCATTGGCCACCGATCAGGCAGGCGTGGGTGCTGATTCTTGTCTTTACCGGGAGTCTTTGGGAGAGGTGACCGGCGGTTTTTTGGATCCGGGTTCAGGTTTAAAGCCCGCCGTTGTGGCAATCGCTGCAAGCCCCCTCTACCTCATCGCCAGGATGCTTAAATTTCTGTCCGTTGGGCGTGAGCACGTCTAATTGTCCACCGCCGCCTTGAGTCAGGATGGTATGACAGGTGTTGCAGTCGTTGGCCTTGAGGATGTGCAGCCCGTCTGCCGAGGTATGCCGACCGTCATGACAACGGAAACATCCAGGCCAATCCTTGTGCCCGATGTTGTCGGGGTATTTTTTCCAGGAGGCGCTCATATCCGGAAAGAAATTGTCGCGGTAAATCTCCTGCACCACTTCAATCACAGCCCGGATGCGGTGTTCATTGGGGTATTGGGTCGAGAGGTGCGTGGCGATGCGCTGCAATGCTTGGGTTTCGTTCGTATAATTTCGGGTCAGGACAAACACGGCATTGGTTTTGATCCAAGGCAGCGTGCGGTCGATGCGGCCCAGGGCGAGTTGCAGGTTCACTGCCGCATTGGGTGACTGGTAGGCGTGGGCCGGCCGGTTGTGGCAGTCCATGCAATCCATCCGGCGGAGGGCCGACTCCGCAATCGCGTTGGTGAACCCTTTGGCGCGGAACTCGGTGACAACCCCCTGTGCATCCACCATGCGGACCCAGGGGATTTTCTGGCGAGCCGGGTCGGTGGAGAGGTATTCGATCCGTTTCCCCACATTCATGTGCCAGTGGATGCCTCCGAGCGGTCCATGCGTGGGGTCGCCGCCGCCGACTTTCATGGTCATCCGTACCGTGTAGGGAGTGTTCGTCTCGTCACCCAGAAAGGATTCATAGGTGCGGTCCAGATTGCCGACGAATTTTTTGGGCCAGTGACACTGTTCGCAGGTTTCCTGAGCCGGGCGCAGGTTTTTGATGGGCGTGGGGATTGGACGCGGGTATTTGTTGAAAGCGACGGCGTAGAGCTGATAGGTGCCGGAGATTTTGGCTTTGACGAACCATTTTGCGCCGGGGCCGATGTGGCATTCGACACAGGCCACGCGGGCATGCGAGCCGTGTTGGTAGGTGACTAGTTCCGGTTTCATCACGGTATGGCAGGCTTGGCCGCAGAATTGCGTGGACTCGCTGAAATGATAGGATTGGTAGCTGCTAACGGCCGAAACGAGGAGGAACAGGATGCTGCCGGCGATGAACAGGCCCGCCACCTTCCGGTCGCGGGGCCGCGAGAGGTCCACAAACACTCTTGTGAAAGTGCCGGAAGAGTAGCCTGGCTTATGTTTCTGCCTAAGTGCTCCCGCCCCGGTCATCACCAAGCCCAGCAGGACAAACCCCGGTGCGATGAGGTAGGTGAGAATCCCGATGTAGGGGTTGGAGAAATGCGCCAGGCTGTCCAGCAGGAATAGAAGGCAGAATGAGAACAGGCCGCCCAGCATGATGACCAGACCGCTGAGGCTCAGCCAGTTTCTCAGCAGAGACAGCGGTCTGGACCCGTCAGCCGGGGCGGTGGTGATCATGGTGTGAGGTGAGAAATGTTTGCCCGTCCTATCGGGTCTATGGGTTTTTGATTCCTACGTCATGTGTCAGCACAAATGCAGGGCCGGAATTGGCCGTGTCTCTTTGCCCCCAACCCCGGTCCGCGCAGGGGGTGCCGCGTTTCAGTCATATCGAACATGCTATTTTTTGAAACTGCGAATCCGGGCCACCAACCCCTTGATATCCTCGTCAGACAATTCCTCCGCCGGTTTCATCAGTACCCGGTCCTCCTTGTCTTTGAGCCCTTCCTTGATGCTCTTCAGGGCTGAGTCATCCTTCAAGGCCTCTTGAACTTTGGGGTCGGTATAATCTTTGGCGCCGAGTTTTTTGCCCATTTTGGTGTCGCCTCGGCCGTCCGCGCCGTGGCATTTGGCGCAGGTTTTTGTGTAAATTTCCGTGGCGTCGACGGCACGGCTCGTGACTGTTGTTGTCGCAAGAGCCGCCGCACACAATAATGACATGGATTTCATAATTCCTTTTGTTGGTGGCGCATCCTTGAATCTGAAGCCACCGGGTGGACGATTTGTTTGGTGGTATTCTTGCCCGGGGTCGTCCTCGGGGCATCTCCCGGGTTGGCAAAACTTCACCCTCACTTGCATCTGCGGGCCCCAAGGCCGGGTGGCAGATGGCTTTTTATAACAGCCGGCGGCTAGGCAGACTTTTGAGCGATGGGGATGTTTAGAGGTTGCTGCAGCCGGAAAATTGATCCGCCGCCTCGCAAAGTTTTTGGTAATACTCTTCCTTGGTCAACCCGAGGGCTGCTGCCCCGTAGGTCTCCGCGTCGTCGGGAGATGCAAATACCCCGTAGTTCACCAAAACGAGCTGGTAGATTACCAGCGCCGGGACTTGCGCGAGCTGCGTCATGAGAAGTGGATGCACGTATATCGCGAACCCCTCCTCCGGTTTGGTTCCCTTCGCTGCCGGATGCGCCATTTCACCCGGCTCCAAGCCGCTGGCCGAAAACACAATTTCACAGGGATAGCGCACGCACTCGGGGTCGCTGAGGATCAGCTGCAATTCTTTCCAACCCAGGTCAGGTCCGTATTTTTCTTGGATTTCAGCACCTTTGGCCGCCACGTGGGCGTTTAGCGATTGGCGGGCATCCTCGGCGGTGAGTTGGATAGACATGGGTTAGGGGATCGGGTGGGTGATGGAGGCCCTTGCGGCCGATTGAGGGGCAGGGATGCATTCGTTGTCCTTGGTGAGCCTGCCCTGCAAAATGGGCACCGCCATGCGCAGTAGCAGCGTGTAGCACAGCAGGCCGAAGGCCCAGATGCCCAGACAGACCAATGTCTCATTGAGCGTCGGTGAATACTCCACCACCGCTCCCAGAGGCGTGGGAATGAATCCGGGAATGACTAGTCCCATGCCCTTTTCGATCCAGATGCCGATGATGCACAGCACGCAGGTCAAGTTGAGCCATTTCAAGCTGCGGCTTGCCGGTAACAAGAGCAGTATCAGGGCAATGAGGTTGAGTGTAATCGCCGTCCAGATCCAAGGCACGAGGGCATGATGACCATGCAGTCCCATGAAAAGATACTTTGAGGAGACCACATGGAGGTTGCCCGAATAAAACTCTTTGAACACCTCGTTGGCCAGCAGAAACACGTTTATGATCATCGAGACCTGCACGATGCTGCGCAGCGTCATCAGAGCCCGATCGGTGATCATCAAGCGTTCAGACATGCGGGCGTGGATGATTTTGCTGAGAGCGGGGTTTTTCATCAGCTTCAGCAGGGCGGGGTAGGGGATCCGGAGCACGCGTGCATCCTGCTCCGCCAATGCGGTGGCCATGCGCGGGGTGCCAGACAGGGCGGAGACCTCGCCGAACTGTTCGCCCGGGCCGACGCTGCGCGTGATGCGGTGGCGGCCGCTTTCCTCGCGTTGCACGGTCACCCTCCCTTCGAGCACAAAAAACGCATCCCGCTCCGTCCCTCCTTGACGAAGGAGGGCGGCCCCTGGTTCCGCTTCGAGCAGCATGAGGTCCGGTTGGATTTCCCGGCGCGTTTCTGGGGAAAGGGCTGCGAACTCGGGAAGGAGCCGGCCCAGCGCCTCCAGATCTGCGGCCGTTGCCCGGCGCAGGGCTATGCCACCGCTCAGGGATCGACCCGGGGCGTGGGGATGGATATTTGCCGCAGGGCCGGTGGCGGTCATCCGGCGGACGATTTGAATGGCAAGGATGAGCAGGGCAGGGCCGGCGGTGAAGGCCGAAGCTAGAAAGCGCGGGCCGACGATGGCGGAATTCCAAAACGGCCGGCCGCCCAGTCCGACATATAGAAAGGCCGTGACGGTGTGAATGGAGATGGCCCAGACGATGGCGATGAAGACGAAGGGCACATAGAACCACTTGGCAGGCCTTTTTTTCTGGTAGCGGCAGTAGAGCAGGTAGCCGCAAATGTGGACATTCAGCAGTAGATACCCGTTCAGCACCAGCACATCCCAGCTCAACATGGAGGCGGGAAAATTAAACTGGCCAATGCCTGGGATCAGGTGCCAGAACCGGTCGGGCCGGCCAAGGTCCACCGTGACGAACATCAGGCACATGATGATGGCCGCCACCGCGAGCAGTTCGCCGAAGATGACCAGATCGTGCAGTTCCTCGTTGTCGTAGATGTAGACCGGGATCACCATCATGACGGCTGCGGCGGCTACTCCGACCAGGAACGTGAAGTTGGCAATGTAAACACCCCACGATACCTCGTCGGTCATGCCCGTCACGATGAGGCCGTGGGCGAACTGTTTGCAATAGGCGTTCAGGCCCAGCAGCACCACCGCTGTGAGCGATCCCATCCAGGTGTGATACCGCCAGTCACCGTCAAAGGTCAGACGGCCGCAGCGGCGCAGGAAGATGCAATAATTGCGAATGGCTTCAATCATGGCGTTTGAGAAGGTTCTCCCCGCTGTCGCCCGCGGACAACAAATCCGCGATGCAGCTCTCTCGCTTGATATCCTTTGCCGGGAAGCGCTTTGGGATTCGGGGGTGGGGGATTTGTGTGGTCACACGTCAAAATAATAGAAAAATCTCGGGTTGGTCCCCATCTCCTCTTTCAGCTGGATGAAGACGCGTTTGGTCCTAAGGATATGGGAGACTTCGCTTGAGGGGTCCAAGATGTTGCCAAACTTGCGCGCACCGGTGGGACAAACCTCCAGGCAGGCCGGATATTTTCCCTGCCGCGTGCGCTGGATGCAGAAGTGGCATTTCTCCATCACCCCCTGGCGTCGCGGCCGGTTGCCCAGATAGGACATGTTCGGATTGATGCGCTCTTTTGGAATCGAGGGTTTGGTGAAGTTAAATCGCCGCGCCCAATAGGGGCAGGCCGCCTCACAGTAGCGGCAACCGATGCACCAGTCATAATCGATGACTGTGATGCCGTCGGTTTCCTGCCAGGTGGCATGCACGGGGCAGACCTTGACGCAGGGCGGGTTTTTGCATTGCTGGCACTGCACCGGCATATAGAAAAACCCCTTTTCTGGCACGGATTCTGGGGCATAGTTGTGGTCCGCCTTTTCAATGTCCAAGGAGCCGTGGGGCAATTTCAGCACCCGGATATATTGGATCTCCGGACTGCGCGATTGATTGTTTTCCGCGACGCAGGCGTGGACGCATTTTCGGCATCCGATGCAGCGGGTCAGGTTCAGGCAGTAGACGTATTCCACGCCGTTGAGCGGCTTGTAGTCGCGGACCTCGGGGCGCAGTCCATACTGCTGCTCCACATCATCGGCTATGCGTTTCAAGACCTTCTCCATGTCCGTTTTGGACATTTCCTTGTAATATTTCTGCATGAAACGCTCGGCGGTGGGGAAATCGGTCATCTCCATGAGCGGTTTCAAACTGGCCGCCAACGCAGCCAGCCCGGTGGTTAACACGGCTGAGGTGCGCAGAAAACTGCGGCGGTTCATGTCGGGGACTGGTTCGGGAGTTTCCATTTTAGCGGTGGGTTTCCGGGTGGGTGGCGGGGGCGTCGGCGGTCTCGTGCAGCCCGTGGGGACCGGGTGCGGGGTGGCGGCCCGGGAAATGAGGCGAATGGGGGTCATGGCAGTTTACGCAGGCCTTGCGGTCTGTGGGTTCGCCTGTGCGGTTCCAATAGCCGCCGGTTCGTCCATGCACTCCTGTTTCCCAGTCCCGGTAGGTCGGGCCGTGGCAGCTGCCGCAGAGTTGAGGACTGTCTGAAAAGCGCAGCTGCCGCCCGTCCCGTGACTGCAGCAATTCCAGATTGGTTTCGTTATGGCAGTTAAAACAGTTGTTGTTGCGGCCATGACTCCCGTGTCCCATCACCACGTCGGCATGCTCCTTGGCCACAATCAGATTCTGTCGGGAATCGTAGCGCAGCGGTGGTGCTTTTCCCTTCTCGTGGCAGGTGTAACAATCGAAATCGGACAGGTCGTCCTTGGCCTTGACCAGATCGGCATAAGAGCGTCGCACCGTGGCCGTGCTTAGAAAATTGGTGTCGACCAGCGGCAGTGGCGCAGGCAGCTTGGGGCGTCCCAGCGCGTCGGTGAGGAAGACGGCCGCCAGTATCAGGAAAACCGCCGCGAGAGCCGCGAATGTTAAATTTTTTTTTGAGGACGATGTCATTTGTGCTTCCTCCCGGGCGCATCTTTGCCGGCGGGCCGCCGATCCTGCGTTCGGAGGGCCGCCGCTCCCAGTCGCTCATTTTTTCAGGCCGCGCACATACGCTACAAGCCCGCTTATGTCCGCATCGGACATTCCCTCCACCGGTTTCATGAGGGTTTTATCGTCCTTGTCTTTGAGTCCGAACTTCAAAGCGTGCACAGCCTCCTCGTCTTTGAAGCCGGCCTGCACAGCCGCATCGCTCAGATCCTTGATTCCGAGTTTCTGTCCGATCTTGGTTTGGCCTTTACCGTCCGCCCCATGGCATTTGGAGCAGGTCTTGTCCCAGGACTCCTTGGCGTCGGCCGCCGAAGCCGCCGCCGCCAGCGCCATTCCCAATCCTAGAACCAGTGGGAGGGTCAGTGTTTTTTTCATAGATTTTCTTTTCGGGTTTTACCGGGGTTCTGCCGCGCTATGTTTTGCGCGATTTCTCGGATCACAGACTCGCCGGGGCGCGCGGACCTCACCACCCCGCCCTTGTTCTTTACTTCCCTTTTTTTGCGGGCTGGATCGGCTTCTTGCGGGGCGTGTGTTCCAAAAAACGGGCCGGAATTGACAAGGGTCGTGTGGATAAGGGCGGGTGGCCTATCTATGCTCTGGCAAACGTTGTGGACTTTTCATTTCAAAGCCTTAGTCACGCAGCAATATCGGACAAGAGTCCGAGCCGTCCTCTCCTTGCGCCGGCATCGTCCACGGAGACCGCCTTCGGTGCGCCCCGTGATTTTCTTGGCAACCGCTTTGTCTATGTGGTGATTTCCTCCCGTGCCCGAGGATTATCGGTGGGAATAAACGTGAACCCGAACAAGCATTGTAATTTCCAGTGTGTCTATTGCGAGGTGCGCCGGGATGAGGTTGCGAGCGGGCAGGCTTTGGATCCTGCGGTTCTGGAGCTGGAACTCAAGCACGTCTTTGATTTCATACGGGAAGGCCGCTTGCGGGAGCACCCCCGGTATCGCGGCGTGCCTCAGGAGTTGCTGCACTTGCGCCATGTGGCGCTGAGTGGCGACGGTGAACCGACGTTGGCCCCCGATTTCGCCCGGATCGTGCAGGCAGTCGTGCATGTCCGCGCCCTGAGCGGCGTCCCCTTCACCAAGCTGGTGCTCATCACCAATGCCACCGGTCTGGGCCGGGCCGGGGTCCGCGCCGGCTTGAGAGCCTTCACTCATTCGGATGAGATCTGGGCAAAGTTGGATGGTGGCACCCAGACCTATTTGAGCCGCGTCAATGGGATGGCCGTGTCGTTGGGGGAAATTCTGGCCAATATTCTCACTCTAGCCCGTCAGCGCCCCGTGATCATCCAGAGCTTGTTTCCCCTCCTGAACGGGGCAGAACCACCCGCGGAGGAAATTGAACAATACGCGGCCCGATTGAGAGAGCTTATCTCGGGCGGAGCGAAGATCCCGCTCGTTCAAATCTATTCCGCCACACGTCCCTCCTCCAACTCCAGTTGCAGCCATCTCTCGTTGAAAACACTCTCCCAGATAGCTCAAACAGTGCGCCGGGCGACCGGTCTGAGAGTGGAGGTTTTTTAAAGGCAGGGCCAGTTCGCCAGAAAACTCCTGGATTTCCAAATTGCAGTGACTTCTGATCCGGCCGTAGCCTATAACCGCCAAGAACCTTCGGATCTTCCTGAGTTCCGCCGCAGCGAGGAAACCCTCTCAACGTGTGGATGGATCCGCAGCGATCACCTTCTGCGCTCATTTCCCGGACTTTGCTTCCGGCTGTTTCTTCTGACCCTGATTCGGGTCGGGGAGCTTTTACGCGGAGATTCGCGGATGGCTGCGGGCACTGAGAATTGTTCCGTGTCGGGGATTTTTCAGTTTCACCCGGGGCGTGCTCCTGTTTAATTAGAGGATGACCAGTGACCGGCTCCAACGCGGCTTGCGCGCCACCTTTACTGGGATGGCCGTAAACCTCGTGTTGGCGGCACTCAAGCTTCTTGCGGGTATTTTTGGCCATTCCCATGCTCTGGTAGCCGATGCCGTGGAATCCTTCGCCGATATTTTCAGTTCCATCATAGTCTGGCGCGGCTTGGTGGTGGCATGCACTCCGCCCGATGAGGATCATCCCTACGGTCATGGCAAGGCCGAACCCCTCGCCGCCGCCTTGGTCTCGGCGATGCTTATGATCGCCGCCGCGTGGATTGCTCTCAAGGCATTGGGGGAAATCGCCCAACCCCATCTCGCCCCGGCACCGTTTACTTTGCTCGTGCTGCTCGGGGTCGTCGTCATCAAGGAAGCCCTGTTCCGGTTCGTGCTGCGCGAGAGCCAGGTGGTGGACAGCTCGGCCATGCACAACGACGCTTGGCACCACCGCAGCGATGCCATCACCTCCGTCGCAGCCGGAATCGGGATCAGCATCTCTTTGGTCGGTGGCAAGGGGTATGAGGCGGCGGATGACTGGGCTGCCATTGCCGCGGCCTGCGTCATCGCTTGGAACGGGTGGCGGCTGCTCAAGCCGGCGCTCAACGAGTTGATGGACCGCGCTCCCGACCGGGAATTGATCCAACAGATACGGTTTTCCGGTGAGACTATTCCAGGCGTGGCCGGAGTGGAAAAATGTTTCGTCCGCAAGATGGGCTACATCTATTTTGTGGAGATGCACGTCGAGGTGGATCCTCTCATGAGTGTCCGGCAATCCCATCAGATCGCCCACGATGTGAAAGACAAGGTCCGCGCCGACATTCCGGCGGTGCGCGACGTGCTGGTTCATATCGAGCCGGCCAGACAGGCTGCACCCTTGATCAAACCATTGTGACTGTTGAAACCCATTTCAAAGGCTGGGCCAAACCCGGCACTGTTCCCCCTGGCCTTGCCTCCGGAGTAACCGTGGATGCCCATGAAACCCTCGACGCCATCAGCGGGCATTTCCGACTGTTCCAACTGCGCGAGGGTCACCGCTTTTCCACCGACGACATTCTCACGGCATGGTACGGGTCGAGCTGGTGCCCATCCGCCCGGACTGCTCTGGATCTGGGTAGCGGACTTGGCACGGTGGGCATGATCTGTGCCTGGCGTCTGCCCGGGGCCCGGTTTGTGACTGTGGAAGCCCAGAGCGACAGCGTCACTCTGGCGAAGAAATCGGTGCGATACAATGGCTTGAGCGACCGCTATGAGATCCGCAGCGGGGATTTTCGGGAGCCTGGAGTGCTGGGAGAGAATGAGAGATTTGACCTGATCACCGGCAGTCCACCCTATTTTCCGTTTGATGCGGGGGTTAAGAGCGAGCATCCGCAGAGACTGGCCTGCCGTTTTGAGTTGCGCGGCACGGTAAAGGACTACTGCTCCACTGCGGCCAGATATCTGGCTTCCGGTGGTCTTTTTGCCTGCGTGTTTCCTTTTGAACCGGCCCAGCTGGCCCGCGTTGTTGAGGGAGCGCGCGCGGCTGGACTGGTGATTGTCCGCCAGCGTCCGGTGGTGTTTCGCGAAGGCGATCCGCCTCTGGTGGGCCTGTTCGGGATGATGCGCGCCCCCGATCTTCCGGAAGGATTTCGGGGGAATACCTGGGAGGAGCCGCCCTTGATCATTCGCGCCCGCAACGGGACCATTCACCCCGAATATTCGGCTGTGAAACTGGCAATCGGATTTCCGCCGTGATGTTCTGCCCGGTGGGGAGAGTTCTGGCGGTATAACAATTCTCCTGCGGCCCTGTCTTGTGTTTCAATCAAACATCTCCAAGCACCAAGCCAAACAGGCGGTGGCGCGGAACGCTACCGCGGGCGGTTGAGCGACACGAGCGCGGCGTCTATGCCGCCGCTTGGAGCCGGTTCGGTGATGCCGCACTGGCGGAGGAGTTTATGCAGGAGGCATTCAATCTGAAAAACGCCCTTGGAATCAACTGCGGATCTTCGACCACCCGAAAGCACCTTTGAGATAAAACTGACGTAACCATGAAGCGCTATATGAGGCCGAGGAAGCCGAAGCCCTTTTCCGTCCACATGCTCTTCATGAACTTCATGGTCATGGCGCCGCTTGATCGAGCATGGATGCCGGTTGGTGTGGTCATACCTGCGGGTTTGCTTTCTTCTTGTCTGGGCATTTTCACAAATTGATCCCGTCCACTGCGGCTGGAATTTAATCCCAGCCTTCGGGTAACCCCGGAAATATCGCCGCCCGCTAGTCTGTCGGCGATGAAAAAATCCTCAATTCCTTCTGGCCGGGGTGAGATTCATGCGGGCGCAAGGTGACGCGCTGATACCCTCGCGCTAGAGCACCTGTCCTTTTGCGACACGGGCGGCGGGCAGATTGTTGTTTTTAAACTCCCTCCAACCACTGCCACTCTGGTTCCCAGACGATTTGATTGCGGAGCTGTGAACCTGAAAACATCCGGACTGGGGAGATCAGGCGGGCTGGTGCGGGCGGGGGAAAACCACGCGTCAATAAAAGCGGAATGGCAGGGTGAAACCGGGCTTTCATTGGTGAATTCAGGCGCCTTGGGCGTGGGAACAATCCTTGCCGGGATACGGTCCGGCAAGTGCGCATGGAGTATCGCGGATTCCAGCCCGAATTTTAGCTTTACACTGGGATTCCGATTTCGCATTGTCACATTGCTTTCGCGCATATGGTGGAATTGGCAGACACGCTACTTTGAGGTGGTAGTGCCGCAAGGCGTGCAGGTTCAAGTCCTGCTATGCGCACCAAATTTCCTGAAGGAAATGAAAGTTCTCCCTCTCCTGACACAGTTTTGACACAAAAAACGGCCGAATCCGAGGCCGCCAAAGTGAAATTCCCCAAACGCATCAAATATCATGGCCGGACTCTCGCCACGATCTATTCCAGATGCAAGGGGCGTGAGTCCTACCGCGTGGCATGGCAGGTGGCTGGTCAACGCAGGATGGCATCCTTTCCCACCTACTCCCTGGCCAAGCAGCACGCCGATCAGCTCGTCAAAGATCTGTCCAAGGGTTCCCAGACTACGGCGCTGAAACCCGATCAGGCCCGAGATGCCTTGTCAGCATTGGAACGACTGGATGACCTCTACCGCAATACCGGTAACCGCGTCTCCCTGCTGGCGGCCATCTCCGAATTTGCGGATGCCTCCAAAAAGCTCAACGGCCACACTCTGGTTCAGGCGGTTGAGGGCTATCTGAAGACCGTTGTTAGCATCCATCGCAAGGACCTCAAGGAGGCGGTTGCCGAGTTTTTGCAGGCAGACGAGCCTCGAACCAAGGCAACGGAAGGACAACGGGCACAGCTCTCCTCGAAATACGCCTACAATCGACAACTCCAGTTGGAACGGTTCTCAGCCACCCTCCAGAACACCAGCGTCTGCGATCTGGCCAAGGCCCATATCGACGCCTTCATTCATTCGCTGAACAGGGCCCAATCCAGCTCCCGCAATGGTCGAGCCGCAGTGTCTGCCAAATCCCGCAACCATTACCGCGCCACCCTGCGCCAATTCTTCCAGTGGTGCGTCCGGAAAGATTATCTTTCCCCAGCCCATCGGCTGAATGAGGCGGATGCCATGCGGGCGGAGCGGGCAAACGAGTCTGAAACGCAGTTTTACAATGCAGCTGAATTTCAAGCGATCATCGAAGTCGCTGAGGGCCCTATGCAAGCCATCCTCGCCATTGGCGGTCTGGCCGGCCTCCGCACCAGCGAATTACTCCGACTCGACTGGACTGACGTTTGGCGGGTGGCAGGTCATATTGAGATCACTGCGGGGAAAGCCAAAACACGGCAAAGGCGGCTTGTGGAAACCTGTCCTGCTCTGCAAGCTTGGCTGGCCCGGTTTAGCGAGTTCAAATCCGGCAAACTGTGTTTGCTGCACGAGATTACATTCCAGCAACATTTTGTTGAATTGTGCGAAAAGGCAAAAGTGCCGCGCAAGCCCAACGGCCTGCGCCACGCCTTCTGCACCTACCATTTCGCCCTCCACGCGAACGAAAATCTCACCTCCCAACAGGCAGGCAATTCGCCCTCAATGATCCATCGCAACTACAAGGGGCTCGCCACCAAAACCGAGGCGGAGAGGTGGTTT
>Ga0209829_10000443_pt1 | contig 38099 bp, 28 predicted proteins | sample C_140205_EF_Meta_FD_187311 | JGI IMG/M metagenome (GOLD analysis project Ga0209829, IMG submission 187311) | Freshwater microbial communities from Lake Croche, Canada to study carbon cycling - C_140205_EF_MetaG (SPAdes) (version 2) | ecosystem: Environmental > Aquatic > Freshwater > Lake...
GTCATCTTCGCCGGCGGCAAATTCGTCGCCGTCGGTCAGGCCATCGACCCCCTCGCCCGCAGCGCCGTGCTCGCCCCTGTCATGGTCTCTACCGACGGCGCCACGTGGACGCGCGCTACGGCCAACAGCGGGTTTACCAACCTCAATGACGTCACCTACGGCCAATCGCGCTACGTCGCCGTCGGCGATACCAACGGACTCTATTCCTCGCCCGATGCCCTCACTTGGACCAAGCGCACGTCTACCAGCACCACCAACTTTACGTGCATCGCCGCCAGTGCCACCGCCTTCGTCGCCGGGACCTCCGGTCAATCTATTTTTTCCTCGCCCGACGGCACGACGTGGACGCAGCGCGCCAACGGCCTCAGCTCCGCGTTCCGCGGCGCCACCTACGGCGCTGGGCGCTTCGTCGTCGTCGGTGATACCGGCGCCATCTACACGTCGGTCGACGGCACCACCTGGGCGCCCGCCACCAGCGGCGTCACCGCCAGCCTTCTCAACGTCTCCTGGTTCGACGACCTCGGTTTCCTCGCCGCCGGAGCCAGCGGCACCATGCTCGGATCCGCGGACGGCCTCACGTGGCGCACCATCGAGACCGGCCTTACCGACACCATCAATTCCATCGCCAAGACTCCGGTCGGCTACCTCGCACCCGCGGGCACCGCCGGCACGATGCTGCTCTCGCTCGACGGCACCAACTGGTCGATCGGCACCATCCCCCTCGACCGCGCCGTCCGCGGCCTCGCAGCCAACGCCACCACCATCGTGGCCGTCGGTGACAACGGCGCGACCCTCACCTTCGATCTCGCCGATCCCACGCCCGCACCGACCATTACCTCCCAGCCCGGCGCCCAAGCCTTGTTGCCCGGCGCCTCGGTTCGCTTGACCGTCGCCGCGCAAAACTCCTCCGGCGGTGCATATCAATGGTTCAAGGACGGCACCCCCATTGTGGGTGCCAACAGCCCGGTCTTCACCCTCTCCTCCATCTCGGCTGCGGACCTCGGCCGCTACACCCTCGCCCTCACCACTCCTACGGGCACCACCACCAGCGCCCCTGCCGCGCTCTCTTTCGCCAACGCCGCGAATCCCGGCCGCCTCATCAATCTCTCCGTCCTCACCGCGATCGCCGCCGCGCCCGATTCCTTTACCATGGGCTACGTCGTCGGCGGCGCCGGCACCGTCGGCGCCAAGCCACTCGTGATCCGCGCCGCTGGGCCGTCGCTCGGCGCCCTCGGTGTCGTCGGTACAGTCAACGACCCCAAACTCGAACTCTACGCCGGCGACAAAAAAACGCTCGAGAACGACAACTGGGGCGGCTCGCCCGAACTCACTGCGGCGCTCGCCGCCGTCGGTGCCTTCCCCTATACCGGCCCCGGCTCGAAGGACGCTGCCGTCACTTCCAATATCCTCACCCGCGACAATTCCGTCGTCGTCTCCGGCGTCGGTGCAGGCGGCGTCGTGATCGCCGAACTCTACGATGCCACGCCCACGGCTTCCTTTACCGTCGCCACCCCACGGCTCATTAACGTCTCCGTCCGCAAACACCTCGGCGACGGGCTCACCGTTGGTTTTGTGCTCGGTGGCGCCGCACCCACCAAGGTCCTCATCCGCGTCGTCGGACCCACCCTCGGCGCCTTCGGGGTGCCCGGCACGGTCGTCGATCCCCAGCTCACGCTCTTTAACTCCGCCTCGGTCAAGATTGGTGAAAACAACGATTGGGGCGGCACCGGTGCACTGACGAACGCCTTCGCCTCCGTCGGCGCCTTCGCTCTCCCCGCCACCACCAAAGACGCCGCGCTCTTCGTCACCCTGCCGCCCGGCAACTACAGCGTACAAGCCACCGGCGTGGCCGGCACGACCGGCGTGGCTCTCGTCGAAGTTTACGAAGTGCCGTAGTGATTTTCGGCGGAAACCGTGCAGATTGGCCGCATCGTGTTCCCGCGCCTCCTCACCTTCGGGCTGCTCTTCCTCGCCGCTCTCGCCCATGCCGCCGAGCGCCCCGACGCGATTCTCCTCGTCGCGGGCGACCTGCACTCCGCCTACGACCGCACGGCGCAGTTCCTGGCCCGGGTTGACCGCGTCCGCTTCGAGAATCCCGGTGTGCCCGTCGCCGTCCTCCTCAACGGCGACACCTTCGAACTCGGTAACGCCGTCGCGAAACGCAGCAGCGGCGCCATCGAATTCGCGCTGTTCACCGCGCTCGCCGCCCGCGTTCCCACCGTCGTCAACCTCGGCAACCACGAACCGGAGTTCCACGGCGTAGCCGAGACCATCGCAAAAATTCAAGCCACCGGCGTCACCGTCCTCGCCGGCAACGTCCTCAATTCGTCCAACCACCAGCCCTACGCTCCCGCCTCGGTGCGCCTGCCGCTCGGCCCCCGCGAAGCCACCGTCGTGGGAATCACCACGGACCGCCTCTCGACCTTTCGCCTCGCCGTCCGTCCCGAGCTCGATCTGGCCGATCCCGTCGTCTGGGCGAAGCAAAATCTCCCCGCGCTGCTGAAGGATGCCGCACTCCCGATTCTCCTCTCGCACGCCGGCCTAAAGACCGACCGCGCAATTCTGCCGCTCGTGCCCGACGGCACGCTCTTCGCCGGCGCCCACGACCACCTGCGCTTCGTCCATCGCGAAGGACGCAGCGCCTACTTTCACTCGGGCAGCTGGACTGAATTCGTCTCCCTCGCCCGCCTGCGCGTTTCCACCCAAGGTCCCACGTGGGAGGTCGAACAGCTGCGCATCTCCGCTGGCGATCCGGTCGACGAACCACTCGCCGCACTCATCCGCGCCACTTTTGCGCAAGATCTCACCGCCGAAGAAACCGCCCTCGTCGGCCGCACCGTCCGCGCCCTTGGCCCCACCGACGCCGCGCTCTTCGCCGTAGAAGCGGCGCGCCGGGCAGCTGGCGCGGATTTCGCGCTCGTCGGCGCCACGACCTTCGGCGCCGGTTTACCGGCGGGCGAAGTTTCCCGCTACGCGCTCGATGCCTGCGTGCGTTTCGACGGATCACTTTTCACCGCCGAGGTCGATGGCGCCTGGCTGCAAAAACTTCTCGCTCGTTGCAACCAAGGCCCGGCTACGGCGTGGTCCCAACGCGCCGGTGAAAACCTCGTGGCTGCCTCGGTCCCAGACCTCCGGCCGGGCGCTCGATATCGTTTCGTGACCACGGATTGGGTCGCAAAAAACGCCAGGAACTATCTCGGTGAAGACGCTCCCGCGCTCACTGAAATCCCGCAACTGAAACTCAAAGCTGCGGTCCTACAGGCCTTGGTCGCCCCGCCTTGACGTGAAGCACCCCGCCAAACTTTTGCTCGTTTTCCTGTTTGTTGTCTCACTCGCGGCGCAATCCCCCGCGCCCAAAACCGCACCCGTCGATCCCACCGCCGACGAAATTTTCCAACTCGGCAAACAACTCTTCGACCAGCTCGCGACGCCAGAAATCAAAGCCCAGTATGAGTTCCCCTCGAAGGAGCAATGGGACGCATTCGCTGTGCGGCTTCAGCGCGCCTTGGAGGGAGGCTCGCTCGACTCACTCGCCGCCTACGAAGCTGAAGCCCGCGCCGCGCTCGGCGGGCTGCGCCTGCTGCCCGGCTACGAAGATTACGCCGACTGGCTGGAGCAGCGTCTCGATGAGATTCAGGGCGCGCAGCAGGCCGTCGCCCCGCTCCCGCCCGGCGTGAAACCGCCGTTGCGCGTCGTTCCGCTCCTGCCGCACTACGATTTGTGGCTCGCCCGCGTGCGCACGCGCCCCGTGCCCGCCAACGCCGCCACGCTGATGCCGCGTCTGCGCGCCGCCTTCGTCGCCGAGGGCGTGCCCGCCGAACTCGCCTGGCTCGCCGAAGCGGAAAGCTCACTCAACCCCGGCGCGCGCAGCCCCGTCGGCGCGAAAGGCCTGTTTCAATTTATGCCCGATACCGCGAGGGCGATGGGCCTCGGCACGTTCTTGCCTGATGACCGCACCGATCCCGACAAGTCCGCCCGCGCCGCCGCGCGCTACCTGAAATTGCTCCACGGAAAATTCGGCAGCTGGCCCCTCGCGCTCGCCGCCTACAACGCCGGCGAAGGCCGCGTGCGGCGGGCGATGACGGCACGGGGGGCGAAAGATTTCGCCGGGGTCGCGCGCTCGCTCCCCGCGGAGACGCAGATGTATGTCCCGAAGGTGTGTGCTTTGGTGGCCTTGCGCACCGGTATCCCGCCGGAGCGAATCGCCGTGCCACGTGGTTGAAGCATGGTGGTCCGGCCTGATGGATCATTGCCGGATCGCGCGGGATTTCTGTTCGCCAGCGGGTCGCGCGCCGCTTTCCTCAACGCATGGGATTTTTTGACCGCTTTTCTTCGAAGAAACCGACGCCCCCTCCGACCAACGGCAACGACGCCACGCACGCGGCCCTCGCCGCTGCCGCCTCCTCCCCATCCCCGGCCACACCCGCTCCTGCCACCGGTAGCGCAAAAGCACTCCTCGCCACTGCGCGCGAGAAACTCACGGCCAAAGACCTCCCTGCTGCCGTCGCCCTCTACGAAGAAGTGCTCGCCACTTCAGCCGGCGATCGCCCCGACGTCCTCGTCGCCATCTCTGGCGATCTCGGTTCGCACGGCCACGTCAACGAGATCATCGAACTCGTCGCCCCGCGCTACGACGCCGAGCGCCACGGCCCGGCCACGGGCCTCAATCTCCTCCAGGCCTACCTCGCCGTGCGCAATCCCGACGCCGCGCAACACGTCCTCGATATTCTCTTCGGTCTGCAGCGGCCCGAATTGGAGCAACGCCTCTACGGTTTCTCCAACGCGATCGCCGAAATGATCGCTTCACCCCACTCGGCACCTCCCGCCGGGGTAATCGGTGGCGCCGCCGCCGGCGCCGAAGCACCGAAGGTCGCCCTCGTGAGTATCAGCAAACCGATCTGGTTCTACGGCCTCGAAGCCATGGCCGCCCAACTCCTGCCGCCTAAAGAAGGCCGGCTCCGGCGCATCGCCTTTGCCCAGCTCGCACTGCCCAACTACCCGGACCTCGCCAACGCGACGAAGAAACCCGAAGACGAGCTCGGCCGGCTTTCGCGCGCGTTGCCGCTCTGGCTGGCGGAGGCGTTCTTTTTTTCGCCGTCCTACGATCCCGTCGCAGCGGTCGCCGTGATGAATCCGCCGGATGGCAGCCCCGCCCACCTGATGATCTTCGGTGCCGAGTGGACGACCGAAAATCTTCGTCAGCTCGTCGACACCAGCAGCGAAGGACTCGACTACATCGTCACTGGCGCGCTGCGGGCCAACGCGGGCGACTACGAGGCGCTGCTGCGGGTGTGGGAGGTAAAAACTTTCCGCGAACGCAAAACCTTCACCACCCGCTGGACCCCCGCCACCGCCGACGAAGCGTTGGCGCGTCTGCATGCTGACGTGCGGGCCTATCTAGAATGGTCGCCCGCGAGCGCCGCCTTCGCCTATGTGCCGCCCACCAAACCGCGCGCTTGGCTTGATACGCTCGGCGCTTCACTCGGATTGTTTCTCGCCGAGAAAAATATCATCCCGCTTGCCGCGATCGCGCCCTGCGCGGAAGTGCTCGCCCACGCGACGCAACACGCCGCTACCGGTGAAGCCGCTTCGTTCGCCTACTTCACGACCCGCGCGCGTATCGCGAACCTCGACGCGACCGTTGCCATGTCCGGCGATGTGACGCTCACGCGTTCGCCGCTGGTGAACGAGGCGAAGAAGATCGCCGGATCATAAAAAAGGCGCGGCAGATCGTGCCGCGCCGAGCGATGGGAATTCCGTTTAGCGTGCAGCCGGCGCTTTCACGTTCACTGCCGTGTCGGGATAGAACGTCACCTTGCCGGTTGACAGATCATACATCGCACCGATGAGGCCGATCTCCTTTGCGTCCATCATTTCACGCAGCACCGGACTGCGTTCGCGGATGTTGGCGACGGTCGCCCGCACATTGGCGGCGGCCACCTTTTCCACGAAAGCGTAGTTCTTGGAATTGCGCGCGGAGCCGTCGTCGGGCACCGCCGCGACTGCCGGCCGGATCTTCGCCAAAGTCGCCGTCAAGTTGCCCAGCTTTACATCGTCACAGGCGCCCTTGACCGCACCGCAACTCGTGTGGCCGACCACGACAATCAGTTTCGCCCCGGCTGCCTTGTGCGCAAACTCGAGGCTACCCAAAATATCTTCGTTCACGAAGTTCCCGGCTACTCGGGCGCAAAATGCCTCCCCGAGACCCAAGTCGAAGAGATACTCAGCCGACGTGCGTGAATCCAAACACGTGACAATTGAAACGGTCGGATACTGGCCGCGAGCGGTCGTCTGCACATCCGCCGTGAGGTCGCGTTTGGTGAGCTGGCCTGCGGCAAACCGGCGGTTGCCGTCGGCGAGGCGATCGAGCGCCTGTTGGGGCGCTGTGTTCTTTTGGGCATCCTGCCTCACCGTATCCGGAGCAGAAGCGCCCCAGGCCGTGGCGCTGAGAGCAAACAAAACAAAGGGAGCGAGGTAAGAAGTGATTTTCATCGCGCAGAGAATATCACGATTTACCGCACCCGCATCTGGAATGTTCCACCCGCGATTCCAAGCCGCAAAATAAGGTCTGAGCCGAGCTAAAGGAGGTCAGCTTGATTTCCCTGCCGCCGTCCGGCACGTTCGCCCTTGCCCATGCATCCGCCCACCTCCGACCTGCGCATCCATGCGACCAAGCCGCTGATCGCGCCGGTCTCCCTCGAGGCGGAGTTGCCGCTGGCGGACGCGGGTGCGACCCAGATCGCCCAGTCACGTCGGGAAATTGCGGCGATTGTCACGGGGGCAGATGACCGGCTGCTCGTGGTGGTCGGGCCGTGCTCGATTCACGATCCGGCGGCGGCGGTGGAGTATGCCGAACGGTTGAGGGAGGTCGTGCCGCTCTACGCAGGCGAACTCCTGATCGCGATGCGCGTTTACTTCGAAAAACCGCGCACCGTCGTCGGCTGGAAAGGCCTCATCAACGATCCCCATCTCGACAATTCGTATCAAATCAACCGCGGCCTCCGTCTCGCGCGACAGCTCCTGCTCGATGTCGTCGCGCGCGGCCTGCCCGTGGCGACGGAATTTTTGGACACGACGCTCGGCCAATACTACGCCGACCTCGTCTCGTGGGGCGCCATCGGAGCGCGCACGGTGGAGAGCCAAGTGCACCGCGAGCTGGCGTCAGGGCTCTCGATGCCGGTGGGTTTCAAAAACCGCACCGATGGCGACGTGCAGGTGGCGGTCGATGCGATCCGCTCGGCGCGGCACCCCCACTGGTTTCCCTCGCTCACGCGCGAGGGCGCCCCGGCCGTCATGGGCACCACGGGCAACGACCACACCCACCTTGTGCTGCGCGGCGGCACGCGCGGACCAAATTTTTCCAGCGCGGATATTCGGGCGGCGGCCGCGCTCCTCGGGAAAAACGGCCTTCCGCCGCACGTGATGGTCGATTGCTCCCATGCCAACAGCGGCAAGGACCCGGCGCGCCAACCCGCTGTCGCCGCCGACCTCGCGGCGCAAATCGCAGCCGGTGAACGAGCGATTTCCGCCGTGATGATCGAAAGCAATCTCCTCGGCGGCGCGCAGGATTCTGCGGCAAAACCTCTCGTTCACGGTCGGAGCATCACGGACGCGTGCCTGTCGTGGGAGCAGACGCTGCCGGTGCTGGCGACGCTCGCGGCCGCGGTGCGCGCGCGGCGAATCCCGCCGGCCGGCACCTGAGCAATCCCCATGTGCTGTGACGCCTGTTTCAATCTGGGTTTGAGTGAATCCGTGCGGCTCATCGCACATCTGTATTCACTGCGCGATCCGGCCAACGTCGCAGGCCAGGCGCGCTTCGGCATCGCGTCGAAAGCGGAACAACTCGGCATCGCGCTGCCCGTGTTGCGCGAGCTTGCCCGCTCCCATCGACGCAACCACGCGCTCGCCCTCGAGCTGTGGGCCAGCGGCATCCACGACGCCCGCGTGCTGGCGACGCTCGTCGAAAATCCCAAACAAATCACGCGCGCGCAGATGGACCAGTGGGTGCGTGCGTCCGACAATTGGGCGCTGACGGATGCCCTCGCCTTTCTCTTCGACCGCACGGAATTTGCGGAAGCAAAGGCCCTCGCATGGAGCGCACGCAAGGCCGAGTTCGTGAAGCGCGCGGGGTTCGCAACCATGGCCGGCCTGGCGATCCATCGGAAGGAACTGCCCGACGAAGTCTTCTTGCGGTTTCTTCCGGTGATCGCCCGCGAAGCGACGGACGAGCGGAATTTCGTCAAGAAGGCGGTGAATTGGGCGCTGCGTCAGATCGGCAAGCGCAATCCGGTACTGCGCCGCGCGGCGATCGCCGAGGCGCAGCGCATCGCAGAATTGGAGTCGCGCGCCGCGCGCTGGATCGCGGCGGACGCGCTGCGGGAGTTGGAAAAAAAATCGCCCGGGCGTTGAACGACCGGGCGAGGTGGGCGGGCACGTCCCTGTGCCCGCATGGATTTTTCCAATTCGCTATGAACAAAATGCGGGCACAGGGACGTGCCCGCCCACCTCAGAACCGGCCTTCGATGCCGCCGGTGATCGTGGTGCCCTGCATGAGGAACGTCTGCATCTGGTCGGCGATACCGCGGTAGTAAATCTGCGGCTCGTTGAAAAGATTCGCGACGCCGAAGTTCAGCGTGAGGTTGGGCCGCAGCTGATAGCGCACGTTGGCGTTGACGAGTTCGCGGGCCTGGAGGAACTGGTTGCGCGAAGGCTGGGCGATATTGTAGGTGCCGCGGATATTCTCAGCGGTGTAGTTGTAGCTGATCGAGGCGCTGAACTTTCGGTAGTCCCACGACAACGAGGCGTTCATCGTTCGCGGAATGAAGCCGTTGACATACTTGTTCCTGAAATACGCGCCCGCCACCCCGTAGTCGCCGTGCGCGGTGATTTGGGTCAGGTTGGCGTTAAACCGCAGGCCCCTGAGCAGGCCCGGGAGGAAGCGAAACTGCTGCTGGTAGCTGAACTCCACGCCTTGCGTGAAGGCCGTGCCGGCGTTGGAATTGGCGAGAATCGTGAAGCCCTCGTATTGGCCTTCGAAGCCATTATCCGTGCCGGTGCCAACGATGCCGATTTCCTTGCCGCTTACGATGTAATCGTCGAGTCGCTTGTAAAACCAGCCGACCGTAAAGGAGCTGGAGGGCTCAAAGTAGTATTCGAGCGAGAAGTCCCAGTTTTTCGCTCGCGTCGGCTTCAGCGCCGGATTGCCGAAGGTCAGCACGCCATTCGGGTAGGTGTTATTCGTGCCAGGCAGGTTGATCCCGGAGACACCGGTCACAGCGTTGTTAAGATTGGGGCGGGCAAAACCGGTGGTCGCCGAGCCGCGCACCTTGAGGTTGGGCGTAAGGTCATACCACGAGTGGAAGCTCGGGAAGTTTTGGCCGTAGTCGCCCTCGTTTTTGTTGGGATGATTGAAGTCCTTCAGGGCGGACCCGAGTGGATCGTCAAGTTGTTGCTGGGCGGTCGTCCGCACGCGGGCACCCTGATTGGAAATACCAATAGTGTTGGTCAACTCTCGGCGAACACCGCCGAGGAAGCCAAAGCGACCGATTCTCCCCTGCGTCATGAGGTAGTAACCGGTGATGATCTCGTGGGTGAGGACGGAGGCAGAGAGTTTGTTCTGCTCGTAGAAATACTTGTCTTCCTGCCAGAGCGCGGGGTTGGTCGGCTGGCCGTTTTGGATAACCTCGGCGCCTTCCCACTGGGGCAATTGGCGGCCGGTCTTGACCCGGTCCCACGTCAGAATCGACGGATCGGTGTTGAGCGGGGCGGTGCCGATGTAGCTCCAGCGACGACCCCGGCGTTCGAGCTCAACATTGTGATCGCGCACCTGGTAGCCGCTCTTGAGGAAGGCATTGAACGAATCGACGGGGAGTTTGTAGCGGAAGTTGGCGCGCAGTTCCTTGATCAAATCGATGTCGAGATTGCCGGCGCCGGTGGTCAGGCCGTTTTCTGCGGGGCGATAATTGGCAGGGTTGGTGAAATCGAGGCCGCCGTTCGGCAGGAATTGCGGATAGAGGTCGCTCTTGGTGCGGTCGAGGATCCAGCCGACGCCGGTCTCGCCGTTCGGTCCCCGAATCGGGATCGTGTTGCGCACGGCGGTGATTGGGCCACCGGCCGGGCCGACCATCGGAATAAAACCGATCCGGTTCGTGAGCACGCCCTCGGCACCGAGGGTGCGGTAGCGGGTGCGGCTCCAGAGGCTGCCCCAATCGACGTCGAGCGGGCCGAAGGTGTGTTCGCCGGCGAGGTCCATGTGCCGCAGCCGTTGATCGCGCTGGATCAGCGTCGAACCAATATCGATGCGGGCCACCGCGCCGGTGGCGGACGTGGGGGCGGCGGCCACGGCGGCGATTTGCACCGGGCGGATGGTGGTGATGCGATCAGTATAGCCCGGAACGACGCCGCTGGGCACCTGACCGCTAACGAAGGTCCCTTGCGTGAAGTTATTGGGCACGGACGTCTGACTGCCGGCAATCGCCGAGGTGTTGTATTGGCGGCGCATCGGCTCGGGCGCATCGTTGTAGATCAAATTGAGCTTGAGGAGCGTGGTGCGGCTCAGACGGAAGTCCCACTTGGTATTCAGACTTTGCTGCTTCCGGTTGTTGTAGTCGTCCGTCGTGCGGTAATCCCAGAGGAAGGCCGGCCCGACGGTGTTGATGGTCCCGTTGGGGGCCTGCTGGTAATCGCGGGTGGTGCGGTAAAACCCGAAGGCGTTTTCGCTTTTAAAGGCGTTGACCGAGACAGCGAGATTTTCGCGTTCGCTGCCGAACACCGCGAATTTTTCGATATAGGAAACGTTGATGAGTTCGTGGGTGCGACGCGCCTCGCGCAGCGGCACCTGCTCGGTGAAGTAAGGCGCCATGCGGGCGGTGAGGCTGTAGGTCACGCGGCGTTTTTCGCGCATGTTGAGCGGCGAACGGGTTTTGAAGTTTACCCCGCCGCCGAGGGAGTCGACCGGGCGGTCTGGCACCTGGCCCTTGGTGAGTTCGAGCGACTCGAACATCGCGCCGGTGAAGGCCGTCATGCGCGTCTGGCGACTCTGCGCGCTGAACGACGACATGCCGCCGCCGTCGATCGTGATGGACGTCATACCCAGACCCATGCCGCGCACGCTAATGGACTCGACGACTTCGTCGCCGGGATCGCCAAACGTCACACCGGGCAGACGGATCGCGAGTTCCGTCGCGTTCATATTGGGCAAGTCGGCCAGCTGGTCCATCGACGCGATGTTCTTCAGGTTGTCGGCATTGCGCTGCTGGGTCATCGCGGAGGCGGCGCCGGCCTTTTCGCTCACGACCTTGAATGAATCGAGCATGAGCACGCTGCTGCTCATGATAAAATCACGGATGGCGGGATTCCCGGCTGAAATCACCACCGTGCTCGTCTGCGTGTCGAGTGCGGTGTAGGTGACCATCATCTCGTGGGTGCCTACCGGGACGTTGATCAAATAGCGGCCGGTGTTGTCGACGAACGCGCTGAGCCTGAGTGCCGGGATCTCGACCTTGGCGCCGATGAGGCCGTTGCCGGTGGTCTTGTTGGTCACGTTGCCGCTGACGACGCCCGTCGCAGCGGCGGCGGGGTCGGCCGCGAAGGTGCGCGGCACGACGACTGCAGGGGCGAGCGACAAGACGGCGCAGAGCGCGGCTTGGATAAGGCCGTTCGACAACGAACGACGACGATGCAAGGGAGCAAGGTTATGGGTCATGGTAGGGAAGGGTGAATAATACCGAGGCAGGAGAGCTAACGGTCGCGCACGAGCCGGGGAAAGGCTACTCTCTTACGATAACGTGGGGGTCGGGCACGGCAAGGCCAGCGGAAAATTGCTGAATGTCGCTCCCGCACGACCGACCCAAGTGGGGAGACTTTGGCGAGCGGTCGCGGCGTCAGGCTGGGGTCCCGCTCGCGGCAGCCGGAGGAGCCGAGGGAGGCAACTTCGCGACGGGAATGTGGGCCGCCTGCCGCATAAGCTCGGGTTTCGAAATACCCATGCGGTGCGCCAGCTTCGCCACGCGCACGACTTCGATCTGATCGAGCACCGTGACGCGCTCGGTGCCATCGCGGTCCGTCCACTTCACGTGGTGGTGTTTTTGGCGGGCGGTTTTCACGAGCTCTTTGAGGAAAGTCTGATCGTCGGCAGGAAGGTCGGTCATGCACAGAGTTGGCGCGGCGCGACGGCGGAGGTCAAGGAATGCGTCGGTTTTTGCCTTTCCGTCGCCGGGTCAAGTGCGGAAGCTCTTTGCCGTGAAACCTCTCAACCGCCGCCAGTTCCTCGGTTCGGTCACCGCCGGTGCCGCCGCTCTTGCCCAACTCAGCGCCCGCGCCGCCGACGTCCCGGCTACCGCCCCTGCTGCTCCGGGCGCAAAACCAGCCACGCGCACCGGCCGTAAGGTGAAACTAGGCCTCATCGGCTGCGGTTGGTATGGTCTGGTCGACGTGAACGCGGCATTCAAAGCCGGTGGTGTCGAGGTCCTCGCGATTTGCGATGTGGACAGCGAGCACCTGGAAAAAAGCGCGGTGGAAATCGAAAAACTCCAGGGCTCGCGGCCCAAGACCTTCAAGCTCTACGAGGAAATGCTCGCGACTCCGGGCCTCGAGGCCGTGATCATCGGCACGCAGCCGCACTGGCATGCGTTGCAGTTGATCGCCTGTGTGCGGCGCGGGCTCGATGTGTATTGCGAGAAGCCGCTCGCCTACGACATCCGCGAAGGTCGTGCGATGGTCGACGCCGTCGCCAAGAGCGGGCGCATCGTGCAGATCGGCCTGCAGCGCCGGCAGAGCCCCGCGTATCAGACGGTGAAACAGTTCATCGCCGACGGAAATCTTGGCCGCGTCGTGCAAGCGGAGGCCCAGATCAATTTCACCAATGGTGTGCTGAGCTCAGCGCCGGTGCCGCCGCCCGCGTCGCTCGACTGGGATCTCTGGTGCGGCCCGGCTCCACTCATCCCTTACAGCCCGCAGGTCGGCCACAAAAACTGGCGGCAGGAAAAGACCACTGGCCAAGGCCATCTCTACGACTGGGGCCTGCATCTGATCGACGCTGCGCGCATGATCCTCGGCGAGAAATCGCCCAAGACCATCAGTGCCGCCGGCGGACTGTTTCAACTCACGGGCAAAATCACGACGCCGGACACGCTCACGGCGCAATTTGAATTCGAGCGCTGCCCGCTCACCTGGCGCCACCGCATGTGGGGCGCCGAGGAGCATTCGCCTGAGACGAACAACGGCATCTTTTTTTACGGCGAAAAAGGCACGGTATTTGTGAGCGACGCAAAGTGGAGCTTCACGCCGCGCGGCAAGAACGCCGAACGCAGGTCCACCGAAATGAAGGCCGATCTCGGCCTGTTGCACATGGTGGATTTCCTCGACGCCGTGCGCTCGCGCAAGCCTGCCAGCTGCTCCGTCGAAGAGGGCCATCTTTCGACCACCCTCGTAAAGCTCGCGATGATCGCCTACGAGACTGGCGCGCGCCTCACGTGGGATGGAAAGACCGAGCGGATCATCGGCAACCCGGAAGCCGCAAAACTCGTGAAACGCGAGTATCGCGCGCCGTGGAAGCATCCGTCGAAGGCCTGAGGTAGGGCCGGCGCTCGCCGCCGAGCCGTCGCGCAACGAACGCGCTTTGCGCGACAGCCTGCCGACGAGCGGCAGCCCTAGTTCTTGCCCGCGGCCGGCTTCGACGCCGGCGGCGCGAGCTCGATCTTCACGGGCAGATCACCGAGTTCGTAGTAGCGGTGCTCGATCACGTCGTCGCGCACGATGGCGACGCGCAGTCCGGACTTCGCGCCGCCGAGCGGTTTGCCGACGGGTCCGGTTATGATGTTCACCAACACCCCGTCGTGGCCTTCAGCGTTGCGGTGGTAGTGCCCGGAGAAAAGATAGCGCACTCCAGATTCACGAAAGAGAGCCAAGTAGGACGTCCGGCGAACGAGGGGAATATTGAAATACTGGTCGGGCTCCGTCGCGCTCGCAAGGAACCACGGATGATGCTGGAAGACCACGATGTGCCGGGCACCGCCGGACTTCGCCTTGGCCAGTTCGGCGCGGAGCCAGCTTTCCTGGGCCGCCAACTCCTCCGTGGCATACTGCGGGGTGTGAATCACCGTCGAGTTGAGGGCCACGCCGACGAATCCCTGATGTTTAAAAACATAGTGATCCGGACCGAAAATTTTCACGTAGTTCGCGACGCCCATCGACGACGGCACATTGCCCACGTCGTGATTGCCCGGGATAGAGTAAACGGGAATAGCCGTATCAATTTTCTTGGTGATGCGAAGATATTCGGCGATTTGCGCGACGTCACCGGACTTGTTTACCAGGTCGCCAGTGATCACCACAAACGCGGGACGCAGCCGATTGATCGCGGTGACGGCGAATTCGAAATTCGCAGCGTCCTGGGCGAAATCCCGGTTGTCCGAAAACATCCCCATCTGCGGATCGCTGAGCTGGACGAAAAAGAACGGCTCGGCGGCGAGGGCGCGCAAAGGCGCGAGTGCGCACAGTACGACGAAAAGGAGGGTCGTTAATTTTTTCATGGGAGGGTGCGGCCGTCTGATGGTGAGAGCTCGACCAGCAGTGGTCGATGGTCCGAGGCGACGGCTTCGGGCAAGACCGTCGATGAAACGACGCGCCAAAATCGGGTCGGACGAAGCAGAACGTAATCGATGCGACCGGTCGGCTGCTTGGCCGGGATCGTGGGAGCAGGAGTCGCGGCCGAGGCGTCGGCGAAGTGCTCGAACAACGTTTTCATCACGCGCGTCTCAGGCCGCGCGTTGAAATCACCGGCGAAAATCGTCGGCACGGTGTCGTGAGCAAACAGTTCATTGAGCTGCCGAGCTTGTAGCCAACGCGCGGTATCGTCGCGTGTTGCGTCGAGATGCGTGCCGATGAAACGCAGCGGCGGACCACCCGGTGGGCGCACCGTGGCGGCGATCGCAATGCGCGGCTCGACCTTCGCCGGATTGGGGAGCGTGTGGACGGTGAATTCTTCCAATGGCCAGCGGCTGAGAAGCGCCTGCCCGTAGGCGCCGCCCTGATAGTCCATCGCCTTGCCATACGCGAAGCGCAGGCCGGTGAGTCGGGCGAGTTCAGCCGCTTGGTCGACGCCGCCGGTGCGTTTGGTTTTCTGATCGACCTCCTGCAGCGCCACGAGGTCCGCGCGTGATGCGGTAATGACGGCGGCGAGACGCGGTAGATCGAGTTTCCCATCGTCGCCCTCGCCATGGTGGAGATTGTAGCTGAGCACGCGCAAAACCGGCACGGAGCTCGACGCTTCAACCGCGCGACTCAGCGCTGGCAAGCAGGTGCCCAGCGCGAGCGCAGCGAGGAAGCGGCGGCGATGCACGAAGGCGGGCGGACCAACCTAGGGTTTAGCCGCCGCAGGCGCCGGTGGCTTCGGCATCGTCGTCATGGGAAAATCATCTGTGCGAAACGGCGTCACGGGCAGGCCGTCGTCGGAGAAAAGATTGCACACCGGATTGTCGGCCCACGCATAGCGAACGGCGATGGGAGCTGCGACTTCGGGATGGGAGAGCTCAACTCGGTCGGAGCCGACAATTTTGCCCGTGGCCCAGTGCCAGACCTTGTCTTCGCCGCAGATTGCGAAGCCCCGGGCCTCAGCCACGTCAAAGGGGCGCAGTTTGCTGCCGAAGCAGTCGAGCGTAACGGTGGCTTTGCTCCCCACGATCTCCACGCTCTGATACTCGGGACTGCGATAGGGGAATTTCATCCCGTAGTCCTTCACCAAGGCCCAGCGCACCAGTCGTGCGGCGACGTCGTGTTTGTTGCGCGGATGGATGTCCTTGCCCTCGCCGAGATCGATGATGACGGCCTGGCCGGTATTCGCGAGTTTCTGGGTTTTGGTCTGGGTCTCGCGCAGCTCGGCCCAGGCGCTTTCGCCCGGCGCGGGTTTTTCGGCCATGTAGTCGGCGAGTTGCACCCAGTAGAATGAAAAATTACCCTGGCCCCACTCCTTGCGCCATTGCTCGATCAAATAGGGAAACAATTCGGCGTGCTCGTAGGCGCGGCCGGCGTTGGACTCGCCCTGATACCAGATGACGCCCTTCATGCCGTAGCCAAGCGTGGGATTCACCATGCCGGCGAAAATATTCCCGGGGCGGGCATTGCCGGAGAGCCAGTCGACCGGCGCGCGCGGCGGGGTTTTCTTTTCGGCCTTGGCGGTTTCCACGGCAATCTTGTAGTCGGCGACGGACTTGGCGAAATCCGCTTGGCCCTTCTCGGACAGGAGGGCGGCTTCACGTTTCGCCGTGCCCTCCATCAGCGTCTTGAACCGGGGCTCGTTGGCGATGGTTTCGCGGCGAATCCACGCTTCAGCGGCCGAGCCGCCCCACGAGTTGTCAATGAGCCCGACGGGCACGCCGAGGATTTCGTGAATGTAGCGACCATATAAAAATCCAACGGCGGAAAAACTCCGGGCCGTTTCTGCATTCGACGCACGCCACTGGCCTTTGAAATCGTTCTTCAGTTCCTGGGTGCCAACCTGCGGCACGGAGATCAAGCGGAGATTCGGCAGCTTCGAAGCAGCGGCCTCGATGTCACCGTTCCAATCGGACGCGAGTTTGAAGCCCATGTTGGACTGGCCCGAGCACATCCAAACTTCGCCCACGAGGACGTCCGCGAGCTCGCGCTTCGTCGTGCCGGCGATCGAGAGTGTCTGCGGCGTGGCGTTGGCGGGCGCGGCGGCGAGCTTCACGGCCCATTTGCCGTCGGCGCCGGCGGTCGCGGCGTAGTTTTGACCGGCAAACGTCACCGTGACCTTCGTGCCGGGATCATCCCAGCCCCAGATCGGGTTGGCCTGTTTTTGCTGCAGCACCATGTGGTCGCCAATGATGGCGGGGAGTTTGAGTTCCGCCCGCAGCGCCGGAGCGAGCGCGAGCGAGAGAGCGAGGAGGAGGCTGAGTTTATTCATGGGGTGACGGGAAAAAAGGAACCTGCCTACCCAGACGGAGCGGGCAACGGGAAGGTGACGAACCGATCGAGTCATTCGGTGCACAAAAGCACCGTCCGATGCAACCCAGCGTTACCGGCCAAAGCAAAAGAAGGGGCCATTCAGCGGGAGGGAGTGCGCACCAACAACTCGTTTAGCTGGGCAAACCGCTGCCGCGTCGCCTCGTCGTAAAGGTAATCTTCGCCGGCGGCGAGGAGCGCCTTGGCTTGGGCTGCCCGCCCATGACGGGTGAACGCGAGCGCGAGATAGAAACTGATTTTCGTCTGCCGGGCAAACAACCGTGCGCCCTGCTCCAACACCGCGAGGTCCGCCGCCGTCGGAGGCTCCGTGCTGCGCACCCACGCCTCGGCAAACAGCGCAAACGCCTCCGGGAGCAACGGCGCCTGTTGCACGACTTTCCGCAAGGGTGCGAGCACCGTCGCCAGTTCGGCATAGGTAAACGTTTTCGTTTCCGGCAAGTTCGAGCGCAGATCCACAAACCGCAGCCGCGCGATTTCAAAATACACCCGGGGCCGCACGACGCCGGCGGCGATGGCGGATTCCAGAAAATCCCGCGCGCCCGCCGGGTTCCCCGCATCAATTTCGCAAAGCCCCATGGTGGCGAGCAGCCGAGGATCACGGTCGCCGGACTCAAACGCTTTGCGCAACGTCCGCCGCGCTTGCTCGACGTAGAGCTCGCGGACCTGTGGCAGCCGATTTTGGACGTAGCTGATCGCCAATCGCTCCCATTCACCGCGCAGGCGGGCGATCTCGTTCGGCGTCGCCGGGCGCACTTCTACCCGCGGGAGTGCAGGAAGTTTTCCCGGAGCAATGCGCAACGGCTCCTTCACCGCACGCGGGAGGTAGTCACTGAGACGATCGCGCAATTCGGAAAAACCGAAACCGAAACACGCTTCAAACACTTCTTCCGTCAGCGGCTCTTCGGCCGCGCGGTTCGCCAGCCGCCAAAAGGCATCGCGTTGCTCTCCACCGGAATCAATCGCCCAACGAACCAACAGTTCGGTGCCAGACAGCATCACTTCAAGGCGCCGCGGACTCGAGGTATCGCCCCGTTTAGCGGAGGTGGAGGCGAACAATTCGTTCGCCGGCAAAAGCGCCCGCGGGCGGTCCGGATTGCGCGCGAGGGCCTCGCTCTCCCAGCGATTGGCCCACACGAGTGGGGGGAGCGTAATGGGTGCCTTGACGAAATCGGCGCCGAGGTAGGTCCGGTCAATGCCCTCGATCAACCAGGTCGGCAAAACCGGGACTCGTCGCTCCAACAAATAGTGCAAATAGCCAGGCGAAACAATCAGCGTGGACGCATCGAACCGTGCTTCATTGACGGAAACGAACACCGCGTGCATGTCCCGATCATTGAGTCGCATATTCGGTGCAAAACCCATCCGTGTTCGATCCAACGAGCCGAGGGAATAGTCGCCTCCACCTGACTGGAGCGCCTGCAGTTCCCGCTGAATTTCGGGGCTGACCGCCTGTTTGCCGTCTTGCGCATAGAGCACCACGACCGCCGGCAGCTCGGTGCGAGCGAGGAACGGCTCCGGCACCAACGTTTGCAAAAGCTGGAGTCTTTTCTGCCACGCTTCGGCGTAACGCCGCGTGGTCGCCGCCGAACAGCGCGACAGAAACTCAAAGCCATTCACGCGCGCATAGAGCCACCGCACACTCGTCGCGGTTTCCTCGACCATCATGGGCGGCAATTCAATCACGGAGGCATCGGCCCCAAACGCCCCTCGACCGGCACCGAGCCACACCGCCGTCAACGCTACGAAAAATGGCCAGATCCAACGCCTCATTTGACCTCCTTGATCGGTCCGAATTTCACGCCATAGTCGTAGAGCTTGAGGTTAAAAAACTCCTCGATCTTGCGGTAGACCGCTGCCCGCGCCTTCGGTGCGCCCGGCGAGAAACCGGGATCGAGCTCGAGGTAGTCGGGCGCTCGCTTGAGGGACTTCAACTTCGAGCGCAGGTCACTGATCGAAGTATCGATCGCTTCGTTCCGCGTCGGTTCGACCAGGAGAAACACGGGATGCGTCAACCCGACGGCGTGCTGCACCACCGAAAGATCATTCCAATGCGTCTTGTCGCGGTCGAAAAATCCCCGCGGAACTTCGGTCACGTTCACCCGGCGGCCATTGCTGGCTGACGGCGGCGGATACAGCCAAGTCCGCAAATCCATCGGTGCATCAATCGCGAGACCACACCGAAAGATCTCCGGCTCCAACTGGAGTGCCCGCAGCGCAAGGTAGCCGCCAAAACCGCGCCCGAGCGCTGCGACCCGCTTGGAATCGAAGGGATGCGAGGGATTCCGCTCCGCCAACCAATGCAAAACCACGATGGCATCGTTCACGACTACGCGGGCCGGATCTGCCTGCAGCGCCGCCCGGTCGCCCAGCTTTACGCCCGTGACGCTGCGATGGTTCAGCCGCACGACGACAAAACCTAAGTCCGCGAACACCTGCGCTTCGGGATCGAATTCCGCCTGCGCGTGCCCGGGAAAACCGGTCGGAAATCCCAGCAACACCGGTGGTGGATCGAGCCGGGGCTTTTTTGGCCACGTTACGTATCCGCTCAAGTGGGCGCCATCGGACGCGTCGAACTCGAAGAAACGGTTTTCGTTGAGATTGGCCGAATTCAACCAGGGCGCGCGCCGAAAGACTTCCACCACGAGATTCTCCGGACACTGATAGACATACACCCGCCCTGGATCGCTCCCCCCGGTGACGCGCGTCAACACCCGGGAACGATCGTCGCTCCAATCGAGCAGCTCCACCGTGCGGCGCGGGAACTTCACCTCGAGCGCACGTTGCACCGCTGCCAACTCACCATCAGCCCACGCCGTCACGGGCCGCACATCATTCTTGCGCTGGCCGACGACCGCCTGGCGTTTCTCGTCGTAGACTTGCGTCGGGCGGGGTGCCGATTTCGCCGCCGTCGGCGACGGATCGTCCATCGACGTATACTTTCCCGTAGTGATGTTCAGGGAATACTGCTCGGTCGGCACCATGCGTCGAATTCCACGTGCTTGAATGATCAACTGCTCCCGGTTGTCGGCGGCGAAGCCCACGATGTCGAGGTGTCGGCCAAGCCAAGGCCGGGGCTGGGGAATCGCGTTGGGATTTTCCGATCGCGCTGAAAAATCTTCCGGCGGATAGAAAATAAATTCGTCGGCATCGATCAGCGTCTTGGGATTTCGTCCGTCTGCATCCACCGCCATGATCGGCGAATAGATAGTGGGCCCGTTGGCGCGCCCACCTCCTCCGATCGAACCCACCGACGGCAGTGTCATCACCTCTTCGGTTGGCGCAAAGACCAGGCGGTCCGACGTGGCCCACCGCAGGAAACGCAAATTTACCCGCGCCTTCTCCTTGGAAAACGCGACCCCTCGCTCCTCGGCGACGAGCACGGTCATTTTTGGTCCAGGATACTCCACGTTCATGATCATGATCGTGAGGTCCTTTCCGGCCTGCATGGTGTAGGCCAAGCGCTGACCGTTGGGCGACAATGCCATCTCCTCGGCAAGCGGGGGCCGAAACAAAGCCTCAACCCGGTCATCAAAGGGGGTGGCCATCCCTGCGTTCGTGAAAAAAACGAACACCCACCAAAAAAAACGGCGACGGGGTAGACTCACTTGCCACAGCTCAGCGGAGTGCGCTGCCCGGAGCAAAGGCAAAACACCGTGAGGGGATGCGCCGATGGTCGCAGGTTGGGGCGAAAAAACGCCCGGCCTCTGGAGAAAGGTCGGGCGTGAGTGTTTGGGCGACGCGCGTGCGTGGGTCGCAGCGAGCCGATTACATCTCGAGCTGCGGGCGACCCTTCTCGGGCCAGTCGATGTGGAAGAACTTGCCGCGAGGTTTGTCGGTCCGCTCGTAGGTGTGCGCACCGAAGAAGTCGCGTTGACCTTGGAGCAAATTGGCCGGCAAACGCGCTGAACGGTAGCTGTCGTAGTAGGCGAGGGCCGAGCTGAACGTCGGAGCCGGCACGCCGCACTCCGCCGCGAGAGCGACGACCTTGCGCCAGTTTTCCTGCGCCTTCTTCACGGTCTTATTGAAGTAGGAATCGAGCAGCAGGTTGGCCAGCTTCGGATCGCGTTGATAAGCCTCGGTGATCTTCTGAAGGAAGACCGCGCGAATGATGCAACCCCCGCGCCAGATCTGGGCGATCTCACCAAAGTTGAGCGTCCATTTGTATTCCTTCTGCGCTTCGCGCATGAGCTGGAAACCCTGGGCATAGGAGCAGATCTTGGAGCAGTAGAGGGCGTCGTGGATGGCGGCGATGAGGGCCTTCTTGGAGCCACGGTATTTCTTCGAAGGACCCTTGAGGATCTTCGACGCAGCCACGCGTTCTTCCTTTACGGCGCTGATGCAGCGCGCAAACACGGATTCGGCGATCGTCGGCGCCGGCACACCCATGTCGAGGGCATTGACGGAAGTCCACTTGCCGGTGCCTTTCTGGCCGGCCGTATCAAGCACGATGTCGACGAAGGGCTTCTTCGTCATCGGGTCTTTTTGTTTCAGGATGTCGGCGGTGATTTCGATCAGGAAGGAGCCCAGCATGCCCTGGTTCCAGTCGGTGAAAACGGCACCCATCTCGGGTGCCTTCATCTTGAGGAGGCCCTGCATCAACGCGTAGGCCTCACAGATCATCTGCATGTCGCCATACTCGATTCCGTTGTGGACCATCTTCACATAGTGACCGGCTCCGTTTTCGCCGATGTAGGTGGCACACGGAACGCCGCCAACGATGGGCTTGCCAGGCGCAGCACCAGTGAGGGGCACGCCGGTCTTCGCATCGACCTTGGCAGCGACGGCATTCCAAATCGGAGCGAGTTCCTTGTAGGCCGCAGCATCGCCACCGGGCATGAGGGCCGGACCAAAGCGGGCACCTTCTTCACCGCCGGACACGCCGGAGCCGATAAAGCGAAGACCTTTTTCCTTCATCGCCTTTTCGCGACGAATGGTGTCGGTCCAGAGGGCGTTGCCACCGTCGATAATGATGTCGTTGGCCTCGAGGAGCGGGACCAGGCTGTCAATGACGGCGTCGGTGGCCTTGCCGGCCTGGACGAGAATGACCATCTTACGCGGCTTCGCGAGAGAAGCGACGAACTCCTGGAGAGTTTTCGCACCGACGAGTCCGCCGGGAGTGTTGGGGTTTTCAGCGACGAACTTCTCGGTCTTCTCAACCGTGCGGTTGTAAACCGAGATCTTGAAGCCGTGATCGGCGATATTGAGAGCGAGGTTCTGACCCATCACGGCGAGGCCGATGAGTCCAATGTCGGAGTGCGTTTTGGCCATAAAGAAAACAAACTCCTACGCTAGTCGGGCCGGGAAAACCACCTCGTTTTTGGCGGACGGTCATAAAAAACCCGCCCCTTCGGGCTCACACCCAAGCGGAAGCGGGCCTATCGTCAGCGCATCTCCGTATCACGTGCGCTTTGCCGCGACCGGTTTCGTGCTTGGCGGAGCGATCTGTTGCTTCGAAGCGTAGGAGCCTTTGCTCGGAAAAAAACCACTGAGCCAACCGACCGCAGGGGTCGCCCACTTGGGCTCGTTGCGTTCAAAGATCCAATTGAAACCGATCATCGTGACGGCGAAAAGGGTCACCGCAGCGAGCACCACCTTGTTCGCCTGCATGATCTTACGAAGAAAAATGAGAACGATGATAAACCCAACCACAGCGAGCGCCAGTTTAACCCAGAAATCCGCCGGAATGGCGTGCAGCTTGTCAGTTGCGGTGGTGGCGACGGCGAGGAGTTGCATGGAGCGGACCGTGGTCCGGCGACCCCTCGTTGCGAGGGAAAAGCCGGGCGCGCGCGAATTTGACGGATTTTTCCAAAACCCCCGCCTCACTCACGCTTACGGCTACGCCAGAAGGTCAAAATTTCAAACGAGCGGGCTACCCGGCCACCGGCCGGGACTACCGAGCGCCGGTCGCGACCCAAAGGAGCCGGCAGAAAAAATCACGGCACTTCGTAGACCTCGACCAAAACCGTGCCCGGTGGGGCGGGCCATTTCCTACACACGGGCTCGCTCGTGGTGCCGGAATCTCGCCGCCGCAACCTGCACGCGTTTCCCTTGTTCGTGCTCGATGGCTGGACCGGCGAGGCCGTGATCTTCGGCGCCATCATCCCGACCCGGTCGGATCCGCTGACCTGGTTGACGCGATTTCCCTCCGCCTGAGTTTCAACCGCCATTGCGCGGGACCACGCTTGACTCGACCTCCTCGGCGAGCGCGTGCGGGTGCCCGGCGGCACGGTGATCGTCGCCAACCCGGCCGGCTCGATGGCACCCACAGGTCTGCCTTCGCATTACTTGCCGACGAAGCCCGCCACGTTCATCGATGGGTCGCTGCTGCTGACGGTCGTCGCGTCGTTCGCCTCCTGGCTCCCCGGCCGACCGCCGCAAAGCTCGCTCCGATGGGGCCGCTTGTCAGCAGGTGCTTCTGCAGGCTACCGGATCCGCAAGGGGTGCACGTCTTGAGGTAGCGTTGTCAATTATTCAGGGCCTGTTGCCCAAATCAGATAATTCAAAATTCGCGCAAGAACGGTCGCGCAACCTGTTGAGATTGCGGTGCAGAATCTGACGAACGGCGGTTCTGTTTCCGGAATTCGGCTTTGGGCAACAGGCCCTTCACCCCTGACCCCATTTTGGCTCCCGCGTGTTTTTGTGGGCGCGCTGCCGAAAAAATAGCGTGCGCGCTACCGCCGTTGCCACGCGAGCCAGCGGGCGAACAGGCGTTTCACGAAGGGCGTGAGGCGCGTGCGGCTGTAGAGGTCACCGACTTTGCGGATCGCTTCGGCTTGCGTCGGATAGGGGTGGATCGAGGCACCGATGCCGCCGAGGCCGATCTTATTCGTCATCGCGAGCGAGAGCTCGCCGATCAGGTCGCCCGCGTGAGCGGCGACGATCGTCGCGCCGACGATTTGGTCGGTGCCCTTGCGCACGTGCACGCGTACGAAGCCCTCGTCTTCACCATCGAGGATGGCGCGGTCCACTTTCGCGAGCGGCTGGGTAAACGTATCGATCGCGACGCCCTGCGCAGCGGCTTCGGTGGTGGTGAGACCGACGTGGGCGACTTCCGGGGACGTGTAGGTGGCCCAGGGAATCGTGAGCGCAGGGGAGCGGCGGCGGCCTTTGAAGAGCGCGTTCTGAATCACGAGGCGGGCCATGAAATCGGCGGCGTGCGTAAACTGATAGCGCGAGCACACGTCGCCGCACGCGAAGATGTTGCCGTTGCTGGTCTGGAGGCACTCGTTCACCACGACCCCCTTTTTGCTGAAGCCCACGCCGGCCACGTCGAGACCGAGATTTTCCACGTTCGGCGCACGACCGACGGCCACGAGGAGTTGGTCGGCGACGCCGGATTTCTCGGCTCCGCCGGAGGCGAGTTGCCAGCGAACGCCCTCGGCGTGGCGAGAGACTTTCAGGTCTTTGCCGTCGCAGAGAATGTTAACGCCGTCGCGTTCGAGCGCGGTGCGCAGGATCGCAGCGGCTTCGCGGTCTTCACGCGGCAAGAGACCGGCGGCGGATTCGATGAGGGTCACCTCCGAGCCGAAGCGCGCGAAACTCTGCGCCATTTCGCAACCAATGGGACCGGCACCGACGATGGCGAGGCGGCGCGGCAATTCCGTGAGCGAGAAAAGCGTCTCGTTGGTCAGATAAGGCACGTCGCCGATCCCGGCAATGGGCGGAGCGGAGGCGCGCGCACCGGTGGCGATCGCGGCTTTGGCGAAACGCAACGTTTGCCCACCAACGTCAATCGTGTCGCGGCCGGTGAATTTGCCGGCGCCGATAAAGACATCGACGCCGAGTTCGCGGAAACGCGCGGCCGAATCGTGCGGACTCAGGTCGGCGCGAAGCCGACGCATTCGCTCCATCACGGCGGGAAAATCGATGGTCACATCGCCCGCAAGCTTCACCCCGAAGCGCGCGCTGTCGCGGGCTTCGGCGGCGGCGCGGGCCGCGCGGATCAGCGCTTTCGAGGGCACGCAACCGACATTGAGGCAATCGCCACCGAGGAGGTGGCGCTCGATGAGCGCAACTTTGGCGCCGAGGCCGGCGGCGCCCGCAGCCGTCACGAGACCGGCGGTGCCGCCGCCGATGACGACGAGATTGTAGCGCGGAGCGGGGGTGGGGTTGACCCAATCGGTCGGGTGAACGTGGGCGTGCAGGCGGCGGTTGTGTGCATCCCAAGGCAGCAGAGGCGTGGAGTCGGTCATGGTTGGACGGCGGTGCGTTTGGCGAGCGCGGCACGGGCGAGGCGGGTGACGAAAACGGTGACGACAATGGTCGCGAGGAGACCGACGCCGTAGAGGGCCCACTCGGCGGGAGTGCGGTGGCGTTCGCCGGCGGCGCGGGCGAGCGAGCCGAGGTAAACATACATCACGGTGCCCGGCATCATGCCGATCCACGAGGCGAGCACGTAATCGCGGAGTGAAACCCGCGTGAGGCCGAAGGCGTAATTCAGCAACGTAAACGGAAAGGCGGGCGAGAGGCGCGTGAGGCCGACGATTTTCCAGCCTTCGGAAGCGACGGCGCGGTCGATGGCGGCGAAGGCGGCGTTACCCTCAATTTTTTTCGCGACCCAATCGCGCGCGAGATACCGGCCGACGAGGAAAGCCGCGGTGGCGCCCAAAGTGGCGCCCACCGAGACGAGCACGGAGCCGAGTCCCACGCCGAAGAGCGCACCTGCGCCCAACGTGAGGGCGGAGCCAGGCACGAAGAGGACGGCAGCAACGATGTAGAGCAGCACGAAGATCACCGGACCCCACGGACCGAGACTCTCCAAGCCCGCAAGGGCATCACGCAGGAGCGCACGGACATCGAAGGTGAACAGTGCGACGACGACGGCCACAGCGATTATGGCCACCAGAATTTTTTTCCCGATGCTCATGTTATGATTCAAAAACAGATGCCGTGAACCTCATCCGACAAAGGACGGACGATGTCATGCGGCGATCAGAGGAATGACGGCGCTGGTTTATTCCGCTGAAATCACGGGGATAAGCGGATTCAATCCTGCACACCGAACACAATCTTGCGCGGTTCACGCACGAGCCGGAGGGTGCGAAACACGCGGTCCCACCAGGAGAAGAGCGAGCTGTAGTTGGAATCGCTTTCCGCGCGGACCTCCGAGTGGTGAACCTTGTGCAAGGCCGGCGTCACGATCACGAGACGCAACGCACGGTCGAAATGCTCGGGGACCGCGATATTGGCGTGGTGAAATTGCACGACGGCGAAGAGCAGCAGTTCGTAAACGGCGAGTTCGGCGATGGTGCAGCCAATCAGCGCCAGCACGGGCACCCGGAGAATGGCGGAGAGGGCGATCTCACCGGTGTGAAAACGGCTCGCGGTGGTCACATCCATCGTACGGTCGGCGTGATGCCAGCGGTGAAAACGCCAGAAGAAGGCCACACGGTGATTGAGCCAGTGCCAGCCATACGTCCACGCATCGAGGAGGAAAACGGCGAGCGCGGCGCGTTGCCACGGGTGAAAATCAAACGCGTTGAGCAGACCGAAGCGGTGGGCGGCGGACCATTGTGTGACGGCGAGCCACGCGACGGCGAAGGCGAGCGCGATCACCGCAGCGTTGAGCAGGCCGAGCGCGAGATTCAGGGCTCCGTGTCGGGCACGCTCACCGATCCGGCGGAAGAGTGGGAAATAGGGCTGGGCGGTCTCCCACGCGAGCAGCACCACGAGGCCACCCAGAGAGAGGGCGGTGCGCCAACTGAACGCGGGCACGGAAAAATCCATCACCGAAGCCAACGCACCGGCCTTCCGAAGTCGAGGCGCGTCACTGGATACTCTTCACACCGGCGATGATCTCGGCGGTTTCGGGGCGATCACGGTAGGCTTCACGCGCGAGCTTCACGCGAATCACGCCTCGCTGGTCGACAATAAAGACGACGGGATGCGGCACGCCAGCGGACTTCCCTTGGGCCTCCGCATTGCGGATGCCATACGCGTCGATGACTTTGCTGCCGGTGTCGGACAACAGGGGAAACGTGATGCCGAGCTTCGCCGCAGCGGCGGCGCTGGTCGCCGGGGCGTCGTAGCTGATGCCTATGATCCGCACGCCCGTGGCTTCGATTTCCTTTAGATTTTTCTGCAACTCTTGGAGCTGTTTCTTACAGAACGGGCACCAGTCGGCGGACCGATAGAACACGAGCGCGACTTTGCCTTTCTTGAGCAGCGCAGAAAGAGCAACATCGTCGCCGGCGGCATTTTTCAGGGTGAAGTCGGCAGCTCTGGCACCGACGGCGAGGCCGGGCGTTACAGCCAAGTCAGCGGCCGAAAGTCCGGCGGCAAGCAAGAGTGCGGTGAAGGCGAGCGAGAGCAGTTTCATAAGTAAATCGGCGAGCGGTGGAGACGACGTTCGAGGCGCCACGCGGGGAATTATTCCCCGCGATACCAACGTGCCAGGCGCACGGGCGAAACTCCGAGGCGATAACCGAGGACGATGAGTTGGTTCAGTAGCGTCGTGCCGATGGCTCCGCGCCGTTGCCAACGACGGCCGGACGTGACGGCAGTCGCCGGCGCCATGGCGATCCGGCCGAGACGCTGGAGACGCTTCACCAACTCGTAGTCTTCCATGATCGGCTGGTCGGGAAAACCACCGACCCGGTCGAAAACAGCGCGAGAGACGAACAGCCCTTGATCGCCGTAAGGCATCTGGCTCCGGCGGGCCCGCTGGTTCGTGCCGCGCTCGATGAGTCTTCGCCCGGGAAACTCACCGGCAATCGCGAACTTGAAAGCTCCGCCAACCACGCCGGGTTGGGCGAGAATCTCCCGGACGAACCGCGGGAAGTCCGGCGGCAACAGGGTGTCGGCGTGCAAGAATAACAAATACTCGCCCGTCGCCATGGATGCACCCCGGTTCATCTGGCGTGCCCGACCCGGCGACGATGAGAGAAAAATCGCCTCGTGCCCGCGGGCGATGGCAGCCGTGCGATCGGTGCTGCCGCCATCGACGACGATGATTTCATGCGGTGCTCCGTATTGGACGGCGGCGAGCGTAGCGGGAAGTGGGTGCTCCTCGTTGAACGTCGGGATAATTACCGAAACGCCGCCGATGCCCGCAGCACGGGCGGCGGCCGTTGCCGTCCAAGTCGAAAGGTCATCCGGTACATCAAGATCGCGCAACGGGTCGAGCTGCACGACGTCGACGGGAATCGTGCGGGCGGCAGCGAGTGTTTGAGCGAGGACCTCCGGGCCGCCCCATGCAATGCCCTGAAACAGGGCCGGCAGAGGTCGTCGCATCCCGATCAAATAGTAACCGCCATCCGTCGCCGGTCCGACGACGACATCGGAATTAGCCAGCGCACAAAACGCCGCGGCGAGGTGCGCGGCGGTGAGCGCCGGACAATCGCCCCCGATCACCACGACCTGCTCGGCGCCGTCGGCCAAGGCGGCGCGCACGGCACGCTCCATGCGCTGGCCAAGATCACCCTCGCCCTGCCCGGTGATCGTGGGTCCGACACCAAGCCAAGCGCGGGCGGCCGATTCATCCGGAGCACCAGCGACGCGCGCCTCCACCATTATGTTTTTCGCCGCGGAGAAACGCGCGACCTCGCCCAAGGTGTGTTGGACCAGAGAGCGGTAGAGTTCGCACGCACGCCGTTCGCCGAGGGCCGGAATGAGCCGGGTCTTCACCGCACCGGGTCGCGGGAATTTCAGCATCAGAATAACCCGGCGGTTTGCACTCGGAACGTTGGCATCCACGCTGTCGACGCAGACCACGGACGGCCTTGAAGGCAATCCTGCGCCCACGATCGTTGCGCCGTCGTCAAAAAATCCGGAGCACCAACGACGGGAAGAGACCGAGTAAGACGAGGACCACCGCCGCAAAAACGAGCACGATGGCAGCGTCGGCGGGGACCGCGATACGGCTCGAGGGAGCGGCGGTGGAGGTCGCAGAACACGGCGCGGCGACCAAGGCCTGTTTCAGAATCACGAGGTAATAGTAAAGCGCCACGGCGCTCAAAAAGATGGCGAGCAGCGCGAGCCAGCCGGCGGGACCGGCGAGGCCACCGAGTTTAAGCGCCGCGGCGAACACGGTGAATTTTCCAAAAAAACCAGCGAGCGGCGGAATGCCGGCGAGCGAGAGGATGTAAAGGGCGAGGCAGCCGGCAAGGAGTGGGGAGCGACGATGGAGCCCAGCGAGATCGGTGACGCGCTGACAGGGGGTCGTGCGCTCGATGACAGCGATGACGCCGAACGCGCCGACGGTCGCGATGCCGTAGGTGAAAACGTAGTAGAAAAGCGGACCGTTGCCCGCATCGCCGGCCGCAATCACGCCCAAGAGCATCACGCCGGCGTGGGCGATGGCGGAATAGGCGAGGAGACGACGGAGGTTGCTCTGCGCGAGGGCGGCAAAGTTTCCGAGCAAAAGCGACGCAGCGGAAAGGCAAGCGACGATCGGCAACCAGCCGGGCACGCCCACCGCAGAAGAGACACTGCCAGAGGCGGGACCGAAGCCGGGCCAAAGAAGCCGAACAAAGAGGGTGAAGCCGGCGAGTTTCGAGGCGGAAGCAATCAGCGCCGCCGAAGAGACCGGTGCGCCTTCGTAAACGTCCGGCGCCCACAGGTGAAAGGGGGCTGCGGCGGCTTTGAAACCGAAGGCGACGAGCACCATCACCAGGGCGACCGCGAGCAGCGGGCTCGATCCGTGACGGACGATGTGCGCGGCGATCGCGGGCAACTCGATGGAGCCGGTGAGACCGTAGATCAGGCTGAAGCCAAAAAGAAGAAACGCCGCCGCCATCCCACCGAAGAGATAATATTTCAGCGCAGCCTCGGCGGACGCGGGGCGCGATTTGTCGAAGCCGGCGAGGATGTAGAGCGAGAGGCTCGCAAGTTCAAGGGCGACAAAGGCAACCAGGAGTTGTTGCGCGACAGCCATCAGAGTGAAGCCAGAGGTGGCAAACAGGATGATTGCAACGAACTCCGCCGGGTGGCGCGGGCGCGCGGTGCTGCCAGCAAGAGTCAGCGTGAGCCAAGCAAGCATGAGCACACCGAGGCGAGTGGCGGTGGCGAGTGTATCAAGCACCAGCACGCCACCAAAAACCGATGGCAAAGATCCGACCGAAAACACCGCATACATGGCGGCAATCGTTGTGGTGCAGCCCACGACGACCGAGGTGTAGAGCCGTTTTTCGAAAGATCGCGAGCGGCCGAACAAGAGGTCAATCGTGAGCACGACCAACGCGCCGCTGACGAGGACCGCTTCAGGTAGCATCGCGCGGAAGAGTTCGGTGTAGTTCACAGCGAACCTCCTTTCAGCGCGGCTTGCATCAGGGGCGATTGGAGCGCGGGGGTAATCCAGTCGAGGAGCACGTCAGGCTTGAGGCCGATATAAACGGTCGCGGCGAGGAGGAGGGCGGCGCCGGATTTTTCGGCGAGCGTGATGGGCTCGTAATGGTGAGGGGCGTCGGCGTGGGTTGGCTCGCTGGCGCTCGCCGCTGCGGCGGAGAGTTGGGTGGAGCCGAAGAAGGAGACGTGGATGGCGCGGAGCGTGAAGGCGGCGGCGACAAGAATACCCCCGCCGGCGAAAATCGCCCACGCGGGGGCTGTTTTCCATACGCCGATGAGGATAGTGAGCTCGGCCGGGAACCCGCTGAAGCCGGGCATGCCCATCGAGGCGAGACCGGCGAGGACGAAGGTGAGGGCGGCGAAGGGGAGAAGACGATACAGCGGGAGCTGGCGGAGATCGGCGAGTTGGCGGGTGTGGGTGCGTTCGTAAACCATGCGCCCGACGACGGCGAAGAGCAGGCCGGCGATCACACCGTGCGAAAACATTTGAAGGACGGCGCCGGCGACCGCCGTGGAGTTGGCGGCGGCGAGGCCGAGGAGGACGAAACCCATGTGGCTCACGCTCGAGTAGCCGATCACAAACTTAAAGTCGTCCTGCACGAGGGCGATGAAACCGGCGTAGAGAATGCCGATGATGGCGAGGGCCGCGATGGTGGGTTGCCAGAAGGAGAGTCCGACCGGAAAGAGCGGCAGCGCGACGCGGAGGCAGCCGTAGGCACCGAGCTTCATCACGACACCAGCGAGGAGCATCGAAGCGGCGGTAGGCGCGGCGACGTGGCCGGTCGGTGCCCACGTGTGGAACGGGAACATGCCGGCGAGCACGGCGAAGCCGGTGAAGACGAGGGCAAAAAGGCCGATCTGTTCGCCGCGGGAAAAGTGCGTGGCGGCGGCGGCGAGATCGTTCAGCGAAAAACTGGAGGCGGCACCGTGAGCGACGGCGGCGGCGTTGGCCCAGAGGAGACCGGCGAGGACGAGGGCGCTGCCGGCGAACGAGTAGAGAACGAGCTTCATCGCCGCGTGTTCGCGGGTAGCGGGCGAACCCCAGTTGGCGATGAGGAAGTATTTCGGGACGATCGCGATTTCGTAGAACACGAACATCGTAAAGGCGTCGGCACTGAGGAACACACCGAAGACACCGCCGATGAGCGCGAGGTAGAGCGCAAAGAATTCACCGACCCGGTGCTCGATGTTCCACGAGAAGAGCACACCGGCGGTGGCGGCGAGACCGGTGAGCACGAGCAGCGTGAGGCTGATACCGTCGGCGGCGAGATGGTAGCGAATGCCGAGTTCGGCGATCCACGGGAGGTCAACGATGGTTTGGAGGCCGGGTGAGGGCACAAACGTCGAAGCGGCCAGCAGCGTAAGGGCGAAGGACGTAACGGCGGTGATGAGGGCGATCCAGCGCGCGGCGGAGTTGGAACGTGCGCCCGCCGCAAGCGCGAGGAGGGCGCCGGCGAAGGAGACGTAGATCGTGAACGGGAGGGCGTTCATACAGACGAATGCGGGCACAGGGACGTGCCCACCCACCTCGGCAAATAACGTTTCAGGTTCTTCATGGCAGCGTGAGGTGGTCGGCCCACGAGGTGATGAGCGGATTGAAGAGGCCGGTGAGCAGGCCGGGGAAAAGACCGAAGACAAACATCAACGCGACGAGCGGAACGAGGGTCGCGAGTTCAAGGGCGGAGAGGTCAGCGAACGTGGTGGCGGTGACACCGGCGCGCGGGCCGTGGAAGACGCGTTGCCAGAAGGTCAGGAGGAAGAGGGCGGTGCCGAGGAGACCGAGGGTGGCGATCGCGGCGGCGGCGGGGTCGAGGCCGAAGACACCACGGAAGATCAGGAATTCGCCGACGAAGCCGTTGAGGCCGGGGAGACCGAGCGAGGAGAAGAGCGCGACGCCGCAGACGCCGGCGAAGAGCGGGGCGGCGGTGCGCACGCCGCCGAAATCGGCGAGGCCGCGTCGGCCGCCGGAACGGTTTTCGAGAATCCCGACACAAGCGAAGAGGGCAGCGGCGGAGAGGCCGTGGTTGAACATCTGCAGGAGGGTGCCGCTGAGCGCGGCGGAAGCGGCGGGGCCGGTGGGCGCGTTGCGGCCGGTGGCGTAGGAGACGGCGAAGAGCGCGAGGAGGCAGTAGCTGAGGTGGTTGACGGAGGAGTAGGCAACCATGCGCTTGAGGTCGGTCTGCTTCATGGCGGCGAAGGCACCGAAGACGACGCCACCAAGGGCGAGGGCGATGAGCCACGGCGCGGCGGTGTGCAGCGGAGTGGGGAAGATCGGCCAGAGGAGCCGGAGGAAACCGTAGACGCCCAGCTTCGACATGACGCCGGTGAGAAACATCGAAGCGCCGGTGGGGGCTTCGGCGTAAGTCGCCGGGAGCCACGTGTGGAAGGGCCAGAGCGGGACTTTGACGGCGAGGCCGAGCAGGACGCCGAAGAAAACGAGTTGATGGGCGCCGCCAGGAAGTTTCTCGGCGAGCGTGCCGTCGCGGGCGAGTTGGGCGAGCTGGGCGAAATCGAGCGTGCCCGTGGCGACGAAGAGGGCGGCGAAGCCGACGAGCATGAAGGCGCTGCCGCCGATGGTGTAGACGACGAATTGATACGCGGCACGTGTGGCGCCGGGACCGCCCCAGAGTTTAATGAGAAAAAACGCGGGGACGAGGCTGAGTTCCCAAAAGAGGAACCAGTGGAAGAAATCGAGGGCGAGGAAGACGCCGAGCGCGGCACCCTGGAGGAGGAGGAAGAGGGAGCCGAAAAGGCGCGGGGAGGAAGACGGAGAGAGGGGGAGAGGGGGAGAGGGGGAGAGGAAAGACCAGGAGGCGAGGAGGGCGACGGGGGTGATGATACCCGTGAGAAGGACGAGGAGGAGGCTCAGGCCGTCGAGGCCGAGGTGATAGTGGACGTTGAGGGCGGAGATCCACGTGTGGCGCTCGACGAATTGGGGCGCGAGGGAGTTGGGGTCGAACTGGGTGAGGAGGACGGCGGAGAGCGCGAGGGTGGAGAACGAGAACAGGAGGGTGAGTGCGCGGGTGGTAGCGGGGCTCGCGCCGCGCAGGAAGGAGAGGAGGGCGGCGCCCGCCCACGGGGTGAAGACGACGAGGGAGAGGAGCGGGAGTGTGCTCATGGAACCCCTCCAAAAATCGCGACGAGCGCGAGGACGACGAAACCGACAGCGAGAAAACGGAGGTAACCGTGGGCGTCGCCGGTTTGGGCGCGGGAGTAGGCCTGGCCCGTGCCGCGGAGTTTTTCGCTCGTGGCGTCAAAGCCGGCGTTGAGGCCCTGTTCGTCGGCCTCGCGGTTCACCGTGCCGGAGAATTCACCGAGGAGGGCGAGGAAGTGGACGATGCCACCCCAGACGTAGCGGTCGAACCAGTCGGAGGCGGTGGCGAAGAACGTGTTCAGGACGCCGCAGGTGGCGGCGTAGAGTTCATCGAATTTCAGGCGGGCGCCGAGGAAGGCGTGAACGCGGGGAGCGGCGGTGGCGAGCGGGTCGGGCGCGGTGGCTTTCGCGCGGAGCTTGCGGCCGTAAAGCGTCCAGCCGGCACCGATACCGATGGCGACGAGGACGATGGAGAGGACCAGGAGGCCGGCGCCTGCGAAGAGCGCGTGGCCGTGGACGGCGGTTTCACCGTTGAGGCGGGCCTGCAGCCACGGGTAGGCGGGCGTGCCGAGGAAACCGAGGACGATGGCAAAGCAGGCGAGGATGACGAGGGGAGTGGTCATCACGGCGGAATTTTCGTGCGCGTGTTCGGCGGCGGGGCTGCGGCCGTGGCCGAAGAATGTTTCCGCGATCAGGCGGGTGTTGTAGAAGGCGGTGAGGACGACGCCGATCAGCGCCGCGTAAAACGGGAAGTGGGAACCGGAGGTGGCGTGCGCGGCGTGGAGGATGGCTTCCTTGCTCCAGAAACCGGAGAAGAACAGCGGGACACCGACGAGGGCCATCGTGCCGATGGCGAAGGTCGCGAAGGTGAGTTTCATTTTCGTGGAGAGTCCGCCGAGTTGACGGATGTCCTGCTCGTGGTGGGCGGCGTGGATGACGGAGCCGGCGCCGAGGAAGAGCAGGGCTTTGAAGAACGCGTGAGTGAGGAGGTGGAAGATCGCGGCGCCCGGGGCGCCCACGCCGATCGCGAGCATCATGTAGCCGAGTTGGGAGACGGTGGAGAAGGCGAGGATGCGCTTGAGATTGTATTGGGCGACGGCGATCACGGCGCCGAGGAGCGCGGTGATGGCGCCGATCAGGGCGATCACCTGCAGCGCGTCGGGCGTGAGCAGCGGATAGACGCGCGCCATGAGGAACACGCCGGCGGCGACCATCGTGGCGGCGTGGATGAGGGCGGAGACGGGCGTCGGGCCCTCCATCGCGTCGGGGAGCCAGACGTGGAGCGGGAACTGGCCGGATTTGCCGACGGCGCCGCAGAAGAGGAGGAGGCCGATGGCGCTGGCGACGGTGAGACCGCCAACGGTGGCGGCGGAACCGAGGGCGCCGAGGGCGGTGGCTTCGAGGACGCCGTTACCGTTGTCGTAGAGCAGGAGGGAGCCGGCGGAATCGTAAAGCCAGAGGAGGCCGAGGAGGAAACCGAGGTCGCCGATGCGCGTGGTGATGAAGGCTTTTTTCGCGGCGGCGGCGGCGGACGGTTTGTGGAACCAGAAACCGATGAGGAGATAGGAGGCGAGACCGACCAATTCCCAACAGACGAAGAGGAGGAGGAGGCTGTTGGCGACGAGGAGACCGAGCATCGCGGCGGCGAAGAGACTCAGGAAACAGAAGAACTGTTTGAAATTCGCGTCCGCATGCATGTAGCCGAGGCTGAAAATAAAAATGAGCGTGCCGACGAAGGTGACCATCGTGCACATGAACGCGGTGAGCGGGTCGAGCAGCCAGCCGAGGCGGACGGTGTCGTTGCCGAGTTCGAACCAGGTAAAGTTGTAGGTGAGATGCGCGGCGGGATTCGCGAGCGCGGTGCTCAGGGCGGCGCAGGAAATAACGAACGACAGCGTGAGCGCACCGATGGCGAGCGCGGCGGAGAGGTTGCGACCGCGGCGCGGCAACAGGGAACTGACCGCAGCAGCGAGGAGCGGCAGCGCGGGAATGACCCAGAGGTGCTGAGCAGGGAGGCTCATCGAAGGAGAATGACCAAGGCCCAATGACCAATGTCCAATGACGGAGAGGGCGGGCGGACGGCTGAATCGCGTTCGAACGTGACGGACGCGGGTGAAAGCACCGCGCTACCTAGGAGATTCTTTTGATCCGTGTTCATCCGTGTAATCCGTGGTTAAAAAATTCATCCTTTGAGGCGATTCGCCTCTTGGAGGCGGATGCTCTTCTGGTGGCGGTAGACGGCGATGATCAGGGCGAGGCCGACGGCGGCTTCGGCGGCGGCGACGGCAATCGAGAAGATCACGAACATCACGCCGGTGGCGGGCGCGGGCGCGGGACCGTAGCGCCAGAAGGCGATGAAATTGATATTGGCTGCGTTGAGCATTAGCTCGATGCCGAGGAGCACGAGAATGGTGCTGCTGCGGGCGAGCGCGCCGATGAGTCCGACGCAGAAAAGCGCACTGGAGAAGAGGAGGCAGAGATGGAGCGGATCGAGACTCATGACGCGTCCTTGTTCGTTTCGTCGGGGTCTTGGGCGGCCAGGACGACGGCGCCGAGGAGGGCGACGGTGAGAAGAAGGCCGATGATGAGCAGGGCGGCGGCGTGGGTGCCCATGAGCTGCGTGCCGATGTCGCGGACGGTGACGGTAGGCGCGGCGGCCGTCGAAGGCGTCAGGCGCGTGCCGAAAATGGCGGTGGCGAGCACACCGAAGACGGCGACGCCCGTGATGACGGCGGAAACCGCGCGGGAGAGTGAATCGGGGGAGACAACGGTTTCGACGCGCGAGCGGCGGGTCAGCAACACGGCAAAGAGGACGACCATCGAAACGGCACCGACGTAGACGAGCACTTGGGCGAAGGCCACGAACTCGGCCCCGGCCCAGAGGTAAAAGGCCGCGATGCCGAACCAGCTCGCGACGAGCAAGAGCACGCTGTGGATGAGATTGCGCAGCGCCAGCGCGACCGCGGCGGTCGCGAGCGTGATGACGGCAATGATGACGAGCGCGGCGATCATGTGGCGGCGTAACGGTAAACGCGGGGGGCGACCCCAGCGCTGAGTTTGCGACCCATGAGGACAAAAGGTCCGACGACGACGAGGGTACTGATCAGCCAGCGGAGGATTTGCAGCGGGCCGGACCAGTGGAAGCTGAGGGACCAGAAGGCGGCGTTGGCGAGGTTGATGAGCGCGAGGGGGACGAGGAACTTCCAGGCGAAGCGCGTCAGCTGGTCCATGCGAAGGCGCGGGAACGTCGCGCGGATCCAGATGAAACCGAGGAGCAGCACGACGAGTTTTCCGCCGAACCAGACGTAGGACGGGATGAACTCCAAGTAGGGCGACGGGGAGTGCCAGCCGCCGAGGAACAGGGTGATGGCCATGCCGCTGAGGGCGATCATGCCAAAATACTCGGCCATGAAGAAGAGGGCGTATTTGAAGCCGCTATACTCAGTGAGATGGCCGGCAATGAGTTCGCTCTCCGCTTCGGGCAAGTCGAAGGGCGAACGGTTGGACTCGGCGAGGGCGGCAATCATGAAGATCACGAAGCCGGCGGCGCCCCACGGGGTGAACACGTGCCAATGCGGGATGAGATTAAATTTCCAACCGGCCTGCGCGGCGACGATTTCGGTGGTGGAGAGGGCGCCGGCGACGAGGACGACGGGCACCCAGGCGAGGAGGAGCGGGAGTTCGTAACTGATGAGCTGCGCAAGGGCGCGCATGGCGGCGAGGAGCGAGTATTTGTTACGGCTGGCCCAGCCGGCCATGAAGACGGCGAGTTCGGTGGCGGCGCCGGCGGCGAAAAAGTAGAGAACGCCCGCGTTGAGTTCGACCGGGACGAGGTGGCGGCCGTAGGGGATGACGGCGAACGTGAGAATCGAGAACGCGAGCAGCACGACGGGCGCGAGGAAGTGCAACAGGTGGTCGGCCCCGCGCGGCACGACGTCCTCTTTGGTCAGCGCCTTGACGCCATCGGCGAACGGCTGGGCGAGACCGAAGAAGCGGAGATTGATGAAGGGAATCGGCGTGCGGTTCGGGCCGGGGCGATTCTGGATACGGCCGAGGATCTTGCGCTCGGCGAGCGTGACGTAGGCGAAAAGCAGGCCGAAGACCGACAGGATGACCGCGATGGCGAGCAGGCTGTTGACGAGCCAGCGCCACGGCTCGGGGAGCCAGGACGTGACGAGGTCGCGGGCGACGAGCGGGAGGCGTTCGAGGAAGGAGTCGGACCACTCGCTGGCGCTCGCGGCTACACTGAGGAGGGGAGCCAAGCTCATGGGGCCTTCGGCGGCTTCGGGGCCTCCGCGCTGGGCGCGGCGGGCAGTTTCGGGGCGACGGGCGCGGCGGCTTTGACGGCAGCGGCAGCCGCTTTGGCCGCTGCGGCGGCGGCGGCTTTTTCTTCGGCGGCTTTGCGTTCGGCGGCGAGGCGGGTGTCGACTTCGGCGGCTTCGGTCGGGTGGATTTCGTGGTAGTAGCTATTGGGTTTCGCGAGCTGCTCGCGGTTGAGGAGGAGCGCGGAGAAACGGTCGGTCGTCGCGATCTCGTAAACCTGGTCCATCTTGATCGCGTCAAAGGGGCAGACCTCGACGCAGATCTGGCAGCTCATGCAGACGGAGGTATCGATGTCGAAAACGGCGGGGAAGAGCTGGGGTTTGCCGGTGGCGTCGGGTTTCTTATCCTTCGATTTCTCGATGTAAATGCATTGGGGCGGGCACTCTTTCTCGCAAATCTGGCAGGCGACGCAGCG
>Ga0209829_10000444_pt1 | contig 38091 bp, 32 predicted proteins | sample C_140205_EF_Meta_FD_187311 | JGI IMG/M metagenome (GOLD analysis project Ga0209829, IMG submission 187311) | Freshwater microbial communities from Lake Croche, Canada to study carbon cycling - C_140205_EF_MetaG (SPAdes) (version 2) | ecosystem: Environmental > Aquatic > Freshwater > Lake...
ACTTACATATCCACTTATTTCTTGACCCAATGTTAAAGGGGTTGCATCCATAAAATGGGTACGACCTATTTTAACTATTTGCATAAATTCCTTACTCTTGGCTTCTAAAGTATTTTTTAAAGCAGTGATACCAGGAATGGTCGTTTGTGTTAAAATTTGATAGGCAGCAATATGCATCGCAGTAGGAAAGGTGTCGTTAGAAGATTGAGATTTATTAACGTCGTCGTTGGGGTGTAAGAATTTTTCTTTATCACTTAAGCTTCCTCCTTTAATCACGTGTGCACGGTAAGCAATGACTTCATTTAAATTCATATTGCTTTGCGTACCACTTCCTGTTTGCCATACTACCAATGGAAATTGATCATCTAATTTACCTGCAATAATTTCATCACATACTTGGCCAATTAAATCAGATTTTTCTTTAGGTAAAACGCCCGCATCTAAATTTGTTAAGGCGGCGGCTTTTTTTAAATACGCGAATGCTTTAATAATTTCTTTAGGCATTCTATTTATGTCCTGTGCTATTTTAAAGTTGTCTATACTTCTTTGTGTTTGAGCACCCCAATAAACATTGGCGGGTACTTTTACTTCACCCATCGTATCTTTCTCAATTCTGTATTCCATAATGGCAAATTTGGTAATGCAAAGGTAAGAAAGGTGTGATTAATTCCCTTTGAATTCGGGCTTTCTTTTCTCTATAAATGCGGTGATGCCTTCTTTGGCGTCATGTGTTGTAAAGCATTCTCCAAATAACTTGGCTTCTAAGTCATAACCATTTTCGGCCTCGTTCCATGCAGCGTTGACGGCTTTAATGGAATTGCCCACCGATAAAGGTGCTTTTTCATGACATACTCTTAATATAGAGAAAGCTTTGTCTAGTAATTCTGTTTGCGGCACAACATAATTTACCAATCCATAATTCATGGCTTGGGTCGCATTAATGGTTTTGCCAGTAATTACTAATTCCATAGCTCGACCTTTCCCCACTCTTTGGGTAAGTCTTTGTGATCCACCATAACCTACCATAATACCCAAGTTTACTTCGGGTTGTCCAAATACGGCACTTTCTGATGCAATTATAAAATGACAGGCCATCGCCAATTCACAACCACCACCCAGCGCAAATCCATTGACACAAGCAATGACTGGTTTTGGGGAATGTTCTATTTTAAAAAATACATCCTGACCTCTTTTAGCAAGGGCGGTAGCATCTGCTTTAGATAAGGATTCAAATTCTTTCACATCGGCGCCTGCTACAAAACTTTTTAAACCTGCACCCGTTATCACTACGCTTTTAATTTCTGGAAATTTATATACTCTGTCCATGACCGCATCTAAGTCTTTCATGACTTGCTGATTCAATGCATTTAATTTGTCAGGACGATTGATGGTAATGATCAGTGTGTGATCTTCCATTTTTGTAAATAAAGTTTGAAAGGAGGACATAGCAGCAATTTTATAAGTTTAAAAAAGCAATTTATTTTTCTCTCGCGGCAACCCAATCTTTGATATAGCTAGCAATATCGGCCGTATTGGTACCTGGTGCAAACAAAGTTCCAATACCCATAGCTCTTAATTGAATGCTGTCTTCTTCGGGAATAATTCCACCGCCTGTTAATAGTACATTGGTCAAACCTTTTTCTTGCATGAGCTGATACACTTTTGGAAAAACAGTCATGTGTGCCCCCGATAAAATACTAATACCAATAGCATCCACATCCTCCTGTAAAGCAGCTTGCACCACCATCTCAGGGCTTTGACGTAGGCCAGTGTAAATCACTTCCATACCTGCATCACGGAGTGCAGTAGCTATAATTTTAGCTCCACGGTCGTGACCGTCCAATCCAACTTTTGCTACTAATACTCTAATGGGTTTCATTGCTATTAAGTTACATTATTTTCCTGAAAGTAATTGCAAACTGTGTTCAATTCTTGCGATCGTATCGGGTAATTCAATGGATTCGATAATGTCAAAAACACCAGGGCCAAATTTACCTCCCACCAGCATGATTCTTAGCGGCAATAATAAATCGCCTGGTTTAATTTCATGCGTTGCAGCCAAGGTTTTAAAATGAGTTTCTAATTCGGCAGCCAAAGGTTTACCTTTCATTTCTTTCAATGAATTTGAAAGGGCTGTAAAAAAAGCTTGCTTCTTTTCTTCCCATTTTGGTAAAATAGCGGCCGTATCAATGCTTTTAGGCGCTGCAAAAAAGAAACTACTTTGCGTAATAAAATCGGTAAGTAAATGACAACGGTCTTTTACCAAGCCAATGACCTTAATTAAATAGGAACGCTCGTGAATTTCAATATTGGCTTGATCAAAGAAGGGTTGTAATAATTCGGCCAATATTTTGTTATCGGTTTTCTTAATCCATTCTTGGTTGAACCATTTTGCTTTTTCATAATCAAACTTAGCACCTCCTTTATGCACTCGCTCTAAATCAAAAGCGGCAATCAATTCTTCTATCGTAAATATTTCTTTGTCTGTACCATCATTCCAACCCAACATGGCTAAGAAATTAATGAAGGCTTCGGGTAAAAACCCTTTTTCTTTAAATCCAACCGTAGTTTCTTTGGTAGTGGGGTCGGACCAATCCATGGCAAATACAGGGAAGCCTAAACGTTCTCCATCCCGCTTGCTTAATTTACCACTGCCTTCTGGTTTTAATATCAATGGCAAGTGTGCCCATTTAGGCATTTTATCCAATCCAAATAGGTACTTCCATAATAATATATGTACGGGTGCACTTGGCAACCACTCTTCCCCTCTAAATGCATGGGTAATTTTCATTAAGTAATCATCCACCACCACGGCTAAATGATAGGTAGGCATGCCATCTGCTTTCAATAATACTTTATCATCAACAGTGCTTACATCAAAACGAACTTCACCTCTAATGATATCGGTAAAAACGACTTCTTCTTCATCAGGTATTTTTATACGAATTACATGCGGTGTATTTTTTTTCAACAATTCACTTACTTCATTTTCAGCTAAGGAAATAGAGTTTTTCATTTCCATTCTGTGCGCACGACTGTATTGAAAATTAGGCACCTGTTTCCTTTTCTCTTCTAAATCTTCTGGGGTATCAAATGCGTAATAAGCAAAACCTTTTTCAATTAGCGTTTGTGCGTATTGGGTATAAATGGCTTTGCGCTCACTTTGTCGGTAGGGGCCATAAGCACCACCATGCAAAGGACTCTCGTCTGGGGTTAGTCCACACCAATTTAAAGTGTCTAAAATATACTGTTCGGCACCGGCTACAAAACGGGTTTGATCGGTATCTTCTATTCTTAAAATAAACTCCCCGCCATGATGCTTTGCGAATAAGTAATTAAACAATACAGTTCTTACCCCGCCTAAGTGTAGGCCGCCTGTAGGGGAAGGTGCAAACCTGACTCTAACCTTTGAATCCATGCTCTTTTTTATTTACACAAAGATAATATTCAAATGGGCAAAAGAACTATTTATCTTTGGGTATGTATTTAGTAAAAACACCATTTTGGCTACGCGCTTTGTATCCGGGTTGTACCTGGAGAATGCCTAGTACAGATAAGGTGATTTATTTAAGTTTTGATGATGGGCCGCACCCCGAGGCCACTGCTTTTGTTTTGGATCAATTAAAAAAGTATGATGCCAAAGCAAGTTTTTTTTGCATTGGTAAAAACGTACTTTCTTATGCCAATATCTATGAACAAATTATTCAAGAAGGGCATGTTGTAGGCAATCATACCTACGATCATTTAAATGGATGGAAAACAGATACAGCAACTTATTTGGAGAATATTAAAAGTGCGACTAATTTAATTGCGTCCAATTTATTTCGGCCACCTTATGGAAGAATAAAAATAAATCAATTAAAAAAAATTGCAGGTGATACAACCTTGCCACAACAAATTATTATGTGGGATGTCTTGAGTGGCGATTTTGATTTGAAATTAACTGGTGAACAATGCGCACGCAATGTAATAAAACATGCACAAGCTGGATCGATTGTGGTGTTTCATGACAGCGCCAAAGCATGGGGTAGGTTACGAGTAGCTTTGCCTGCCGTACTAGATTATTTTTCTCATTTGGGTTATCGATTCGATGTCATTCAGTAAGCCGTTAGAGGCAAAAAAAAGGCCAAGGTAGAAACCCCAGCCGGTATAATCCGTACCCTATAAAAAACAAAGTTTAATGTCTGTACTAATAAGACCATTGTTGTCTACACTGCTAAAACGACTTATTGGAGGGTTTATTATGTAAAACGTGAAAAATAGCTTTTTTTTGCATCATGCGATTCATAGACACCCATGCCCACCTTTATTCTGACCCTATTAAAGACCATTTAACCGGGGTGCTTAAAAACGCCTTGGACAATGGCATTGATACTATTATTATGCCTGCCATTGATAGTAGTACTTTGGAGGCGATGTTGGCGGTGGAAGCAGCGCATCCAAAAAATTGTATGGCCATGATGGGGTTGCATCCTTGTTCGGTGAAAGAAAATGTGAATGAGGAATTGGAAGTGGTGCAATCTCAATTACAAAAAAGAAAATTTATTGCCATTGGTGAAATTGGTTTGGACTTTTATTGGGACAAGACTTTTACTGCACAACAAGAACTTGCTTTTACTACACAAATGCAATGGGCTTTGGATTATTCATTGCCTATCGTAATTCATACGCGTAATGCGATGGGCGAAACCATTGAAGCCGTAAAGCCTTTTGCTAAAAAAGGGTTGCGTGGCATTTTTCATTGCTTTAGTGGTAGTAAAGAATCGGCCGAACAAATTATTGCCATGGGTTTTCATTTGGGTTTAGGCGGCGTACTTACTTATAAAAATGCTGGAGTGGCAGAAGCTATTAAAGACATTCCAATGGAGTGGTTGGTATTGGAAACCGATGCACCTTATTTAGCGCCAGTGCCATACCGTGGTAAAACCAATGAACCTAGTTACATGATTCAAGTGGCAATGAAGTTGGCGGAAATTAAAAATATTCCTTTGCATGAAGTGGCGGAGATGACTACGAAAAATGCAGAAGGGGTGTTTGGAATTGTAAAAAAATAAAAGAGCAACCTTCGAGTGCTTTTCGGATTGCCGTCGCTTTGCTCCGGCAGCCCGGGGGGTCTGAAAATAAAATAAATTAAACGTACGGCTGCTTTGCAGCCTTTCGTTTTTTTGTAACTAACTGCGAGATTGAAACAAGTTTCATCTCTTGTTACCTACAAAAAAAACGCCCCGAGTGCTCGGGACGTTTTAATTTATTTCTATTTTGCAGAGAGGAAGGGATTCGAACCCCCGATACGTTGCCGTATACACGCTTTCCAAGCGTGCTCCTTAAACCACTCGGACACCTCTCTATTAGGGCAGCGAAGTTAAAATAAATACTTGAGTTTATTGGCCTTTAATGCTCTTTTCTATTATGATCCATCCGTTCATTGTATTCCAAAGGCTCGTTTTTCCAATGCTTATTATAAGAGACAAACCAACCCAACCAAATAGACCTTGATAAGCGCATAATTAAGGGTTGTGTGAAAAGTAGCAATACAATGGCAGTGCCCATCCAGTAAAAAATTCGGTTGTCGTCCAAGTCAAAAGTCATGCCTATCAATACCTTCCAAGCTACAAAAGTGGATACAAAATAGGCCACCGTTAAAGCATAACTCACATAGCCTGTCCCGTAATAAAATCCCAATTCGATTTCTGTGGGCTGCCCGCAAACAGGACAATGTTCGTTCATGGTAGTGATGGCAGATAGATTGTAGGGATTGCTGGATACAAATAATTTTCCTTCTCTACACCTTGGGCAGCGATTGTTGAGTGTACTCCACAAATAATTTTTCGGCATGCCGCAAAGGTATTAAATAATTAAGCAAGTTTTGTAATTAATGAAAGTGGGCCCAAGGCTAACCAGCTGCAATTAAGTTTTCCATTTGTATGCCCCTGGACCCCTTGATTAAAAAGCAATGGTCCTTGTAATCTTGAGTATCCAACCAATCTTTGGCAGCCGCTACATTTTCAAAATAAGTATAGTTGTGGGTGCAGTTTTCAAATTCATTGCCTACTAAAATTACTTTTTCAAAAGGGTAGGCGTTGATTAAATTAATTATTTGTTGATGTTCTGCTTGACTGCTATTGCCCATTTCACGCATGCCTCCAATGCAAAGTATTTTTGATGGACTTGCTAAGGCTGCAAAATTTTCAATGGCTACTTTCATGCTACTTGGATTGGCATTGTAGGCATCGAGGATCACTTGGTTGTTTTTCCAGTTAATTAATTGTGAGCGGCTATTGGTAGGAGTATAATTTTCAATGGCTGCGATAATTTTTGCCGCGGGTACTTTGCAATACAAGCCAATGCTAATGGCGGCTAACACATTGGGAATATTATAAGCGCCTACTAAATTTGTTTTTATGGTTTTATTTGCTAGTTCTGTATCTGGTGCTTTTGTAATGTTTACTTGCAACAAACCTCCTTGGTTGCTTGATGCCTTACCTTGTAAGCTACCAGTGTTGGTTCCGTAGGTAATGATATTTTGTATGCCTTTACTCATGCTGTTTAAGTAATCATAATCACTATTTACAAATGCAGTACCCTGCTGTTGTTTTAAATAATCAAACAATTCTCCTTTTCCTTTTTTCACACCTTCCTCACTCCCAAAACCTTCTAAATGTGCTTTGCCACAGTTGTTAATTAATCCATGTGTGGGTAAAGTGTAACTGCAATAACTTTTTATTTCATGTAAATGATTGGCACCCATTTCGATGATTGCAAATTGCGCTTCTTTTTTAACACTTAATAATGTTAGTGGCACCCCAATATGATTGTTTAAATTTCCTTGGGTAGTGTAAATAGTATAATGACTACTTAATACTGCGGCTACCAATTCTTTGGTGGTGGTTTTTCCATTGCTTCCAGTAATGGCAATAAATGGAATGGTAAATTGTTGACGATGATGTTTTGCAAGTGCTTGCAAAGTGGTTAAAACATCTTTTACTAAAATCATTCGATCCAAGACAGCTGCTGATGCGATGATGGGTTCGTCAACAATTGAAAATGCAGCACCTTGTTCAATTGCTTTTACTGCAAATTCATTTCCATTAAAATTGGGGCCTTTCAAAGCAAAATACAAATCCCCTTTTTGTAATTTTCTGGTATCGGTTTGCACTTGAGGGTGCAACTTAAAAATTTCGTATAAAGAAGTAATGGAATCAAGCTGCTTCATAATGGTAGCAGTTTTAGCTGTTTGCCGAACTTAATAAACAAGTGGCCATGGCTACCAAACCTTCTTCTCTGCCCGTGAATCCCATGGTTTCTGTAGTAGTAGCTTTGATGGAAATATCTTTATTGCCTATATGCAAAATACCTGCAATACATTCTTGCATGGCCAGTACATAGGGTTTAATTTTTGGAGACTCCAAACACAATGTGGCATCTATGTTTATGATTTGATATCCTTGTGCCGTAATTAAGTCGTAAGTTTTTTGCAGTAAAATTTTACTGTCAATATTTTTATATGTAGCATCGGTATCAGGAAAGTGGGTGCCAATGTCTCCTAAACTTAAAGCACCTAGTAAAGCATCGCAAATAGCATGTAATAAAACATCTGCATCACTGTGTCCTAAAGCGCCTTTGGTATGCGGAATTTTAATGCCACCAATCCATAAGTCTCGGCCAATTACCAATTGATGAAAATCAATGCCAGAGCCTATGCGTAATTTCATTTAACTTATTTTTTAAATAAGTTAAATGGGTTGTACCAATGCGATTTTTCTTCTGAAGCACCTGGGCTGTCTATGCCAAATGCAGAAATAGCGCATCTAAATCCAATGGTGCTAGAGGATTTGTCTTGGTCTAAAAATCTTCTGGTACCAGGGTTTAGCCAATAAGGGCGATCTTTCCAACTTCCTCCTTTGTATACTCTTGATTTATTGGAAATTAAAGTATTGGTATTGGTTTCGTAGCTAGCAGTATTGTTGTCATCTCCATCCAATGCATTGTTGCCTCTATATGGATTAAAATCATCCATATCAATGGTGTTCATTGGTCGATAGATATCCGCCACCCACTCATTTACATTACCACTGATATTGTAAAGTCCAATTTGATTTTGTAAAAAACTATTTACTCTAGAGGGGAAGCCAGCGCCATCATTTGAATAACCTACCATGCCCATGTAATCACCACTTCCATTTTTAAAATTGGCTAAAAACATGCCTTTGTTGCCTGTCTTTTTTCCAGAAGTAGTAGTTCTTAAACCATCATTGCCATTAGAGCTCCAAGGATAAGGGCTGTCTGAGCTTACTACATTGGCATTGGGATGTGGGGCATTCGAACCAGATTTGGGAAGATTAAAACCAGATATATAATTTTTTCCACTAGATACTTTTGCAGCATATTCCCATTCTGCTTCTGTTGGCAATCTGTAATCTGGAATCATTACATAATCATCTATTTTTTTAGATCTATTAAATCCGGTTGAAGAAGTATTTGTTGTTACGCCATTTGCACTTGAAGAATCTGATATGGAATTAACGATTCCCATTTTACCTACATAAGGTTTTTTGGGATCAATCAATTTGTATTTTAATAAAGTTTGTTCATTGGATCTGTCTGTTTTCCATCTGCAATAATCATTGGCTTGTTCCCAAGTAACACCCACCACTGGGTAATCATTAAACACAGAAGATCTAAAGTAACCTTCAATCATAGGGTCGTTGTAAGACAAGTCTGATTTCCAAACAGCCGTATCTGGTAAAGCGGCTTTCACTATCGAATCTCTTCCTAATGGGATAAATATTTTTTCCAACCAATGAATGTAAGTGCGGTATTTCTTATTGCTCACTTCATATTGGTCTATTCTAAATGAACTTACGGTAACTCTTCTAAGACTATTGTTCCAATCGCCCATAATATTCTCTTGATTCATACCCATGGCAAAAGTGCCCCCACGAATAAGCACTGTTTCGGCATAGGGGTCCTCGGATTTAGCTTCTATTTTGATGAAATTATTTTCTTTGTTATTGGAAGGCGATAATAAACTAGGCCCTAATAATAACAGACCAAAAAACAGTAAAATACTATTTATAAAATGCATAGTAATTATTTATTCAAAAATGGGGTTAAGTGATAGTGCGAATATAGCTTGTTTTTTAATCATTTATTCACTTGTAAGTATATTCTTATGTTACTAAAACCCTAATTTTAGTGTATGATAAGGGCTGCCCTAGTATTTTTTTTAATTATTGTGTTTTTTCCTTCTATTTTAAGTGGGCAAAACTCCCCTTTTTCATACGGAAAATGGGTAAAAATTGCAGCTACCAAACAGGGAGTATATCAAATTACGGGCACCCAACTTAAGGCCATGGGATTTACCATTCCTTTTACTTCCAGTCAAGTGCAGTTGTACAATTATAATCTCACCAATTTAACCGAAAAAGTGGAGTCAAATCCCTTGGTTGGAATTACTGAGAATTCGATTTTGGTCAACGATGGGGGAGACAATCAATTTGACGAAAAAGATTTTTTATTATTTTATAGTGAAGGGCCCATTCAATGGAAATATGATGAAGTAAAAAATTTGCCAGTGCATTATAAAAATGCCACTAGCGATTCTGTTTTTTATTTTATTACCCTAGGAAGCAATGGAAAAAGAATGGGTAGTGCAACTAAAATAAATTCAACTCCAATTACTATTGACAACTACGATGAAAGATGGTTGATTGAAAAAGACAGCATTTCACTTTTAAATAGTGGTAAATTATTACTAGGAACGCCTATGGGGCAGGGCAATGGAAAGCAGAGTCAACTTAATTTTCCATTGAACATGACAGGATTACTTTTGACTAGTCCATTTAAAATAGTGACGCAATATGCTGCCACTGCTTATCAAAGCACTGCCAATTTTAATTTGTTATTGAATGCAAATGTGGCAAGATCTAGCACGGTAAATCCAGTTTCTGGTTATTTGTATGATGACGCCGCCAATGTAGTAACGGATACTTTTACTTATTCGCTCAATGCCAATACCAATTTAGTGAATCCCGTAAATGTTACGGTTGCTTTTTCAAGTGACAATGCTACTGCAACAGGTTGGTTGGATTTTGTTGAAATGAATGCCAAAAGAAAAATTGGCTTTTGGGGTAGCAATGCTTTTGGGTTTAGAAATTATGCTATAACCAAAACTAGCAATGCGGCACAATATCAATTACAAAATATAGATTCCAGTACCTTAATATGGGATGTTACTCATCCAGAACAGCCTGTGGCCATCACCATCAACTTTCAAACCACAAGTTCGGGAAATTTTATTCAGTCATTAGACACCCTTCGTGAATTTTTTGCCGTGAAACAACAAGGATATGAAACGCCCACATTCAGTGGAGTGATGGCCAATCAAAATATAATAGGAACCAGTGTGCCCGATTATATTATCCTTTCTCCCAGTAATTATTTGAATGCCGCAAAAAAACTGCGTGATTATCATGCATTGGCACATGGATTAAAAGGGCTGGTGTTTAATATCAATGAAATTTTCAATGAATTTTCTGGGGGACAGCCAAGTCCTACTGGCATTAGAAATTTTATTCAATACTTATTTAACCAAGCAACCTTAAAACATCAAAATACACCACAATATTTATTGTTGATGGGGCTATCCAATTTTAGCAATAAAAGTTACAACAGTACCAATCAAATTCCTGTTTTTGAAAGCGCCGCTTCTAACAATATTTTGTCCAGTTTTCCTTCGGATGATTATTATAGCATCCTAACACCCAATGACAATATTAATACACCCAACTTAATATTAAACAGCGCATTGGCTATTGGTAGATTACCAGTAAGATCTGTTTCCGAAGCAGATACGGTGGTTGAAAAAATAATTAATTATCAAAAAAATAACAACGGGGGTGCTTGGAAAAATAAATTGACTTGGGTTGCGGATGATGGAGATTACAACTTGCATTTGCAAGATGCAGAAGCCATTTCAAGCAATTTACAAAAAAAGGCAGCTGCTTGGAATCAAAAGAAAATTTATTTAGATCTGTATCCCGTAAACAATAATATTGCAGGCAATACGTATCCTTTAGTAAATGCGGACATCAATCAAACCATGAACAATGGCAGTTTAATTTTAAATTACACAGGGCATGGAAATTATTCAAGACTTGCAGAAGAAGCCGTTATTTCACAACCAGATGTGCAACTTTGGAACAATGCAGGAAAGCTTCCTTTAATGATTACCGCTTCTTGTGATTTTGCACCTTATGATCAACCACAATTAAGTCCCTTTGGATTTGATGCGCTTCTAAAAAATTCAAAAGGGGTAGTGGCTTTGGTAGCAGCCAGTAGATTGGTGTATGCGTATAGCAACAAACAAATTAATGATCTGTTTATACAAAAATTATTGGTACCAGATAGCGCAGGTAATTTTTTAACCATTGGAACTGCTTTGCAAAAAGCCAAAATGGCCGCATGGGCACAAGGGGAAGACCATATCAATACTTTTAAATTTACTTTAATGGGTGACCCAGCCATGCAGCTGGCCAAGCCAACGGATCAGGTAATTTTAAATTCCATCAATGGAAAAACATTTGCTGGCGTAGACACTTTGCAAGCAGGTAATAAATATACTTTAACTGGCATGGTGCAATCCAATGGGCAAATTAAAAACAATTTTAAGGGCAGTTTAGAAATGGTATTATATGATGCAGTCACTATTAAAAAAACATTGGGTAATATTAGCACAAGCATTCCCGTGAATGTATCCATGCAAGAAAATATTTTATTTAAAGGAACGGCAAGTGTTACCGCAGGTCGTTTTACCATTGATTTTATGTTGCCTAAAGAAGTGACTGCCAATCAAAGCGGTTTAAAATTACAATTAAATGCTTTTAATGATAGTTCAGATGCCATGGGAATTTACAATCAGCTTTTTGTAAAACCGGCTGTTGCACAAAATTACTCTGACACGGTAGGACCTACTATGCAAGCTTTCTTAAACGACAGTAATTTTATCAACGGAGGATGGGCGGCGGCTCATTCAACCCTCTATATTAATTTAAAAGACGATGCAGGCATTCAAACTTCTGGTATTTCTTTAGGGCATGACATTACTTTATTAATAGATGGAGATACTAAAAATGAAGTGGTACTCAATAATTTTTATACAGCTGATTTTAATACGTATCAAAAAGGCAGTATCCAATATGCGTTGCCTACTTTTTCCATTGGAGCGCATCAATTAGCAATCAAGGCCTGGGACCTATTAGGCAATTCAAGTAAAGACACGATTCGTTTTATAGTGCCTGATACGACTGCATTGCAATTAAATAAAGTGACTAATTTTCCTAATCCTTTTACTACTTCAACTACTTTTAGCTTCGAGCACAATCAAATCGGTATTCCTTTGGTAATAGGCCTCACGCTATATGATAACCAAGGGGCCGTATTATTTACAAAACCTTTGTCTGCTCAATACAAAGCCAATAGAGTGAATTCTTATTGGGATGGAACCAGTGCCAATGGGCGCTTATTAAATCCGGGGATATATTTTTATAAAATCACGGTAACTAATAGCAAGGAGACGAAAGAGTTGTCTAATAAATTAATCAAATTTTAACGGCTGCTAAATAGGAAATTAGTACCTTTAAATTTAATATATTGAAATTGTTATTATCATGATTCAGCTCAAGTACAAATCATTTATTTTTTCTTGCATCGCATTATTTTTAATGCAAAGTAGTTGGGCGCAAATTAATATTCAAAATACGGCCGTACCTTTTATGCTTATTTCTCCCGATGCACGTTCGGGGGGTATGGGTAATTTATCATTGGCCATGTCTCCTGAGTCCAATGATCTTTTTGGCAACACGGCCAAGCTTCCTTACATGGACGAAAAGCAAGGCTTCTTAATTAACTATACGCCTTGGTTAAAGAGCCTTGGTTTAACAGATGTGTATTTAGCCAGTGCTGGGTATTATAAAAAATTAAATAGCATTAGTGCCATCAATAGTTCTTTGCGATTTTTTAGTTTGGGTAATATTGATTTTACGGATGAGTCTGGTAATACTTCCCTTCCATCGCAACGTCCTTCTGAATTTAGTTATGATGCTGGCTACAGTGTTTTACTTACCGATAAATTAAGTATGGGCGTTACTTTAAGGTACATTCATTCTAAATTGGTTTCTGGACCTATTCAAACTACTTATTATCGAGCCGGTAATACCTTGTCTGGAGACATTAGTTTGTTTTACAAGCAAAATGAAGATCTACAAGGGTTTCATGGTGGCTTATTGCTTTCCAATTTAGGAGGTAAAATAAGTTACACAGATGGCGATCATAAATATTTTATACCTGCTAATATGGGTTTGGGTGTTGCCTATTTAAATAAGTTTGATGCCGAAAATTCATTGGAATTTGGAGTGGATGTGAATCGATTGTTGGTACCCGTGAGCCCTGGCAGCGATAAAACAGAAATAGATCATTATTTTACTCAGTCAGTGGTTTCTAGTTGGTTTAATTCTTTTACAGCAAAAGAGGGCATGCCGCTAGGCGAATCTATTAAAGCTTCTACGGGGTTAGAGTACAATTATATCAATCGTTTTTATTTAAGAGCTGGTTATTTTTTAGACAACAATAAAAACTTAGGCAATATGCAATATTTCACTATAGGTGCAAGCTTTCAATACGAATCTTCTAAGTTTAATATTTCTTATTTAGTGCCTTCTGGAGGAGGCATTTTAAAAAATCCACTCTCCAATACCATCCGTTTTGGAAGTATTTTCTACTTCTAGTTGAATTGAACCATTTCCCTGGTTTTTTACCTATTTTTGTTTACCATGTATATTGCTATTAAAATTGTCAACAAAAGTCATCATCCATTGCCTGATTATGCTACTTCCGGATCTTCAGGGATGGACCTTCGTGCGAATTTGGATGGTCCGCTGCAATTGCAATCCATGGAACGTCTTTTAATTCCCACTGGTTTATTTATAGCCATGCCAGAAAATATGGAAGCGCAAATTAGACCCAGAAGTGGATTGGCCATTAAACAGGGGCTTACTTGTTTAAATACGCCAGGCACCATTGATGCTGATTATCGCGGCGAAATAAAAGTAATTTTAATTAATTTATCTACCGAGGTGCAAACCATTCAAGATGGCGATCGAATTGCACAAATGGTTTTTTGTGGAGTTGAAAAAGCGATTTTAGAATCGGTGGATGAATTGGAAATGACACAAAGAGGGGCAGGCGGATTTGGTCATACCGGCAAACAGTAATGATACCATGAAAAAAATTATATTATTTATTGGAGCGGTTGTTTTTTTTACGGCTTGTACTACTTATCGAAAAGTGCAAGTGATTAAAGATGCGCTATCAAAAAAAGATACCATTCAGGTACAATTGCTTTCCGAAAAATCAAAAGTGGATTCATCTGCAATCGTAAAAAGCATTGTTGATAAAATTGAACAAACAAAGATTGATTTTAAGACCATGAATGCTCGATTCAAAGTCGATTTCGAATCTGCATCGAATGCCGATAATTATATAGTGAATCTTAGCATTATTAAGGACTCCACTATGTTTATTACCATTAGAGGTGCCATGGGAGTAATTGGATTAAAAGCGCTGATCAACAAAGACAGTATCATTTTAATTTATCCGTTGAGAAAAAATAAAAAAATAGAGCACAAGGCTTTTAGCTATTTAGAAGAAGTAATAAAAATACCTATTGCCTTTAACACTTTGCAGAACCTGGTAATCGGGAATCCCATTTTTATGGAGCACACGAAAGTGGTATCCTACAAACAAAATAACAATAAATTTGAAGTAGGTATGATAGGAAGCTTATTTAAAAATTTAATTGTTTTAAATGAAGATCATACCAGAATACTTGAACTAAAATTGGATGACATTGATATTGCGCAACATAGAACTTGTGCTATTTCTTATAGCAATCATGTGTCAGTAAATCAATTTCAATTTCCAATGAACAGGGAGTTGATTGTTTCGGCGCAATCGCGTTTAGTGGTGCGTATGGAAGTGAAGGAATTTGATTTTAATGAACCTTTAAAATATACATTTAGTATACCTAAAGCTGGGAAAAAGAAATAAGTAAAATAAGAGTATGATGAAAAGGGCGTTACTGTTGATTGTTTTTTTAGGAAGCATGTCCACACTTGCTTTGGCACAAGACAACTTGTCCAGAGACGATTTGCAAAAAGAATCGCAGGCCATTCGTAAAGAAATTGACGAGTTAAATTTATTATTGGTACAAACTAAGAAAAATAAAAAAAATTCATTGGGCCAATTGGCTGTCATTCAAAGTAAAATTGCTAAAAGAGAAGCTTTAATAAAAGGCATTGCTCGACAAGTTAAAATATTAGATGACGCTATTTACACCAACCAATTGGATGTTCAAAAATTACATAAGGATTTAGATACTTTGAAAACCAAGTATGAGAAAAGTATCATTTTTGCTTATAAAAGCAGAAGTGGGTATGAGTATCTTAATTTTTTATTTTCTGCCAATAGTTTTAATGACGCTGTAAAAAGAGTTACTTATTTAAAAAGTTATCGACAAAATAGAGAAGCGCAGGCGCATACCATTGACTTGTCTCAACAAGATTTGAATGTAAAAATAACTCAACTGGGTTCGAATAAAAAAGATCGATTAAAAACCTTAACAGTTCAAAATGAACAATTAAAAGTGTTGGTAGATGATCGTAAAGAGCAAGATAAAATAGTAAACCAGTTAAAAAATAAAGAGCAAGAAATTACCACACAAGTGCGTCAGAAAGAAGCACAAAGAAAAAAAATGCAGAATGCATTATTGACCATTATTAGACGTGAAACTTTGGAGGCGGAAAAGAAAGAAAAAGACAGATTGGCTAAGTTAAAAGTCGCCAATGAATCTGCGGCAAAAGCCAATGCCAAAGCCAATGTGGAAGCACCTGCTACTATAAAATCAACCACAAAAAATTCCAAAGGCATCAATGCCGAAGGCGGATTAACTAGTACTACGGACAATCGTCCTTATTCTGCATTGGAAACTACCGAAGAAGGCAGAGAGGCATCTATTTCTTTTGAGATCAACAAAGGAAATTTACCCTGGCCAGTGGACAAAGGAAATGTATACATACACTTTGGTGTGGAGAATATTCCTGGCACTAAATTAAATCGAAAAAGTGATGGCATCGAATTGGCCTTGCCCAAAGGAACTTCTGTTAAAAGTTTGGCCAACGGAATTGTAAAATATACAGGTGATATCAATGGGGATCTTACTGTATTTGTACAACACGGTAAATATTTTTCTACCTATACCCACTTAAGTAGCATCAATGTAAGTGTTGGCCAGGAAGTAAGAGCTGGAACTTTGTTGGGCAAGTCGGGCATTAACTTAGACGGGGAAGGCGCTTTACTTTTAATGATCAATAACGAAAAAGGGGTATTCTTTGATCCCGAAAATTGGTTAAAAAATAGAAGATAATTTTTGCGATTCTTTTTTTATATTACAATCTATTAATTGATTGTTATGTCTAAATACATCTTATCCTTTGATCAAGGTACTACTAGTAGTCGTGCAATTTTATTTGATCATCAAGGTCAAATTCACGCCACATCACAAAAAGAGTTTACGCAAATTTTTCCTAAGCCAGGTTGGGTCGAGCACGATCCTTTAGAAATTTGGAGTACGCAAATGGGTGTGGCCACCGAAGCCATTAGTTTGAAAGGGCTTTCGATGAATGACATTGCTGCCATAGGCATTACCAACCAAAGAGAAACCACCGTAGTGTGGAATAAAATAACAGGACAACCAGTTTACAATGCCATTGTTTGGCAGGACCGACGTACTTCTGATTTTTGCGACGCATTAAAAAAACAAGGAAAGGCAGCGCTGATTCAAGAAAAAACAGGCTTGGTCATTGACGCCTATTTTTCTGGTTCAAAAGTGAAATGGATTTTAGACAATGTTGCTGGCGCACGTGATTTAGCCAACAAGGGGGATCTTTTGTTTGGCACTATTGATAGTTGGTTGGTTTGGAAATTGACCCATGGCAAAGTACATGTTACCGATGTCACCAATGCCTCACGTACCATGCTTTTTAATATTCATACTTTACAATGGGACAAAGAGTTGCTAGCTATATTGGATGTGCCCGCTACAATGTTGCCACAAGTTAAAAGTAGCAGTGAAGTGTATGGCCATACCAATCAATTATTTGCACATCATGAAATTCCAATTGCAGGTATAGCAGGAGATCAACAATCGGCTTTGTTTGGACAAATGTGCACAGCGCCGGGCATGGTTAAAAATACCTATGGCACTGGATGTTTTATGTTGATGCACACCGGAGAAAAAGCAGTGAGTTCAAAAAATAATTTATTAACAACCATCGCTTTACAAATCAATGGACATACTTATTATGCATTAGAAGGCAGTGTATTTATAGGAGGCGCTGTTGTACAATGGTTAAGAGACGGGTTGCATTTAATTAGAAATTCATCGGAAGTAGAAGCATTGGCAAAAGAAGTGGACACTGCAGATGGTGTTTACTTAGTGCCTGCATTTGCAGGACTAGGAGCGCCACATTGGAACCAACATGCTAGAGGAACGATTGTAGGTATTACAAGAGGGACTAGTTCGGCGCACATTGCACGTGCTGCATTAGAAAGTATTGCTTTCCAAAGTTATGATTTGTTAAAAGCCATGGAAGCAGATGCTGGTATTCCTATTGCCGAATTAAGAGTGGATGGTGGTGCCACACATAATAATTTACTCATGCAATTTCAATCTGATATCGTGAATACGAAAGTAGTGCGTCCTACCATGGTAGAAACTACTGCCTTGGGTGCCGCCTATTTAGCGGGCTTAGCAGTGGGCTTTTGGAAAGACATAGAAGAGCTCAGATCCAAATGGCAAATCGATCAAATTTTTGAGCCTTCCATAAAAGCCGATCAAAGAGCGCAATGGATCCAAGGTTGGGAGCGAGCCATTAAAGCAACCAACAATTGGTAATCAAAACTTATTTTCAATTGCGCTTTTTATAAATTTAATGGCTAACTTAATTTATTATTTAATTTAAATAAAAACACATGACACCTTTTGTAGCAGAATTACTTGGAACCGCATTGGTCGTAACCATTGGAGATGGAGTAGTAGCCAATAATATTTTACCCAATACCAAAGGGAACAACGGAGGTTTAATTACGATAGTCTTGGGTTGGGTTATTGCCGTATTTATTGGGGTATATGCTACAGGCAGTATTAGTGGGGGCCATTTAAATCCTGCTGTTACCATTGCTTTTGCCAGTGCTGGAAAATTTAGTTGGGCCTTGGTCCCTTCTTATATATTGGCACAAATATTGGGTGCTATGTTGGGTGCCTTTATTGTTTGGATGATCTACAAAGATCAATTAAACGAGTCTACCGATAAGGGGGCACAATTGGCAGTTTTTTCAACCGGACCTTCTATTCGCAATTTGCCTCAAAACTTTATTGTAGAAACCTTGGCCACCATGGTCTTTTTAATAGGGATCTTTTTCCTTAAACCTGCTGCTACGGATTTAGGCGCTTTGTCTGCTTTGCCTGTAGCCTTATTGGTGGGTGGAATTGGTTTTGGTTTGGGCGGTCCAACTGGTTGGGCCATTAATCCAGCCAGGGATTTAGGTCCTAGAATCATGCATTTTGTCCTTCCCATCAAAGGAAAAGGGAGCAGCGATTGGGGTTATGCAGCGGTGCCAGTTTTAGGCCCCATTGTGGGGGGAATTTTAGCCGCTTTTATCTACCTACAATTTTTGCAATAAAGCCACAAAGCCTTACCTTTGCAACCGAAATAGAATATTATGGTAACAACAGGTAAAATCAAACAAATTATTGGCGCTGTAGTCGATGTGCAATTCCCTAATCAGAATGCACTTCCTGAAATTTACAATGCCCTTTACATTACAAAACCCAATGGTGAAAAACTAATTCTTGAAGTGCAACAGCACTTAGGAGAAGACAGTGTAAGGGCCATTGCGATGGATGGTACAGAAGGTTTGGTAAGAGGCATGGTCGTAACTGATACAGGCAAGCCTATTTCAATGCCCATTGGTGACGATATCTATGGTCGTTTGTTTAATGTAACTGGTGATGCCATTGATGGCTTACCTCAATTAGACAAATCTAACGGACGTCCTATTCACGCAAATCCTCCAAAATTCGAAGACTTAAGTACTGCAACAGAAGTGTTGTTTACAGGTATTAAAGTAATTGACTTAATTGAGCCTTACGCAAAAGGGGGTAAGATTGGATTGTTTGGTGGTGCGGGTGTAGGTAAAACAGTTTTGATTCAAGAATTAATTAACAATATCGCAAAAGGACACGGAGGTTTATCCGTATTTGCGGGTGTGGGAGAAAGAACACGTGAAGGAAATGATTTATTGCGTGAGATGATTGAGGCAGGCATCATGAAATATGGTGATGATTTCAAACATAGCATGGAAGCAGGTGGATGGGATTTGAGTAAAGTAAATATGAAAGATTTAAAAGAATCAAAAGCTACTTTTGTATTTGGACAAATGAACGAACCTCCAGGAGCACGTGCGCGTGTGGCTTTGAGTGGTTTAACAATTGCAGAATATTTCCGTGATGGAGATGGTACAGGAAAAGGAAAAGACATTTTATTTTTCGTTGACAATATCTTCCGTTTCACACAAGCAGGTTCTGAGGTATCGGCTTTATTAGGTCGTATGCCATCAGCGGTGGGTTACCAACCTACTTTGGCTACAGAAATGGGATTGATGCAAGAGCGTATTACTTCAACCAAAAATGGTTCAATCACTTCTGTACAAGCGGTGTATGTCCCTGCGGATGATTTAACCGATCCAGCGCCAGCAACTACTTTTGCGCACTTAGATGCCACCACCGTATTGTCTCGTAAAATTGCCGATTTAGGTATCTATCCTGCTGTGGATCCATTGGATTCTACTTCAAGAATTTTGACACCAGCTATTGTGGGTGATGCACATTATGACACTGCGCAAAAAGTAAAAATGATTTTACAACGTTATAAGGAGTTGCAAGACATCATTGCCATCTTAGGGATGGATGAATTAAGCGACGAAGATAAATTAATTGTATCTCGTGCACGTCGTGTACAACGTTTCTTGTCACAACCTTTCCATGTGGCAGAGCAATTCACTGGTTTGAAAGGGGTATTCGTTTCTATTGAAGATACCATCCGCGGATTCAATGCCATCATGGATGGCGATGTGGATGCTTATCCAGAAGCAGCGTTTAACTTAGTAGGAACCATTGATGATGCCATTGAGAAAGGAAAGAAAATGATGGCTTCAGCTTAATTAAAAATTTCGATTATTTAAACAGCGTTCATGTTATTGGAAATATTAACACCAGAAAAAAAACTATTCAGCGGCGATGTACAAGGCGTTCAATTGCCAGGCATTGATGGTTTATTTGAAGTATTGGATAGGCATGCTCCTTTGGTGAGTGCTTTGGGTGTGGGTCAGGTGAAAGTGTTAAAAAAAGGGATGGCTTCAGAAATGTATGCCATTCAAGGCGGTTTTGTAGAAGTGATCAACAATAAAGCGACTGTTTTAGTAGAAGGTGTTTTATAGCCTTCCAGCTTGCTAAAAATGAGCTGTTAATTTCAAATATTTGTCCCGGTAGCCTTAGGTAGCCGGGATTTTTTTTATATTCACATACCCAAAACAGGGTTAGCTGCTTTTCAATATGAAAAAAACATTCCCAATCATATTTACTTTAATAGGCCTTTCTATTTTGGGTATTTTATTTATTCAAATTACTTGGCTGCAAGGGTTGCTTATTTTATCAAAAAATCAATTGTCTGATAAGTTGAACCAGTCGGGCGTAATGGTTTCCAATGAAGTGGCTAAAAAAATGAACAGTGGCTTGTCTTTTCATTTACCAAAAAAAGCATTGGGCCTTAATGACGATTATCATTTGCATAATTTTGATGAAACCACTATAGCAGACATCTACAGTAAAGATGACATCTATCAAAAAATAAAAATTGCCTTAGAGAAATATGGATTAGGCGACGTTAGATTTGAGTTTGCCGTAGCAGATAAAAAAGGAAATATTGAATTTAAGAGTAAGAAATTTGAAGATGTTTTTTCGGACGAAATAAATACTTTACAAAGTAGGGTATCTGTGATTCCTCAAGATGTCATAGAGCCTTCGGGTCCATTTGAATCCATTATTATTGTCATGCCCAATGTAAGATTGTATTTATTGCATTCTTTGCAATGGGTCATCATTGGGGTCATCTTATTTATACTAGTGGTATTGACTGCCTTTTTTATTACTATCAGATCATTGATGACACAAAGAAAACTGGTAGAAATTAAAAGAGACTTTATCAACAACATGACGCATGAATTAAAAACACCATTAGCTACCATCTCTTTGGCAGTAGATGCATTAAAAAGTGCTAAAGTAAATAACGATCCAACATCGGTTGAATATTTTAGCAATATTATAAAAGAAGAAAATGTGCGAATGAACAAGCATGTGGAAACCATTTTACAAGCAGCACAATTAGACAAAAAAGAAAATGAATTAAACAAACAACCTACGGATGTGCATGATTTAATTTTGGGGGTAGTGGATAGTTTTAAATTACAATTAGAAAGCAAGCCTTCCCATGTAGAAACCTATTTAGAAGCAGATCCGGCTGTGATTGCAGTAGACGAAGAGCATTTATTACATGTATTGTCTAATTTAATTGACAATGCTATTAAATATGCGAAAGAGCGTATTGACATCATTATTAAGACGAAGTCGGTTAATAATAAAATGTATATCACGATTGAAGACAAAGGCATTGGGATGAATGCAGATGCAACCAAGCATATTTTTGAAAAATTTTATAGGGCTCATTCCGGCAATGTACATGATGTAAAAGGCTATGGCTTAGGAATGAGTTATGTCAAATGGGTAGTGGACTCTCACAAAGGAAGCATTCAGGTAAAAAGTGAAATGGACAAAGGCACTTCCATTGAAGTGGTGTTACCTATTAGTTAGTGAATCCAAAACAAAGAACCGTCGCCATAACTTAAAAAACGGTATTGATTGTCAATAGCATGCTCATAAATGCTTTTCCATTGGTCTCCAGTAATCGCGGCAATGATCAGTAAAAGGGTAGACTTGGGTTGATGAAAATTGGTAATCAAACCATTACAAAGTTGGAAGTTGTAACCCGGTACAATCATCAATTGCGTGGTGGTAATTAGGTTGCTAATTTTTTTGCATTCCATCCAATCAAGTAAGGCCTTTAAAGCAGCTGTATTTGAAATGTTTAAATGATTCAATTCGTAAGCATCCCATTGTAGTAATTTTAAATCCATAGCGGCCAATTGTTCGGCGCTTGCTGTTTTTTTGAGTTGAATTATTTTTACGCCCAACCAATAAATAGATTCCATGGTCCGCAGCGTAGTAGTACCCACAGCGATGATTGGCGCAGGCTTTTGATTGTTTCCTATTTTCTCTTTTTCAAATTCTTTTTGCAATAAAAATTCAATCAGCGTTGTAGGCACTTCAAAAAATTCTGCGTGCATGGGATGCTCCTCAATGTTTTCAGTTTTAACAGGCAAGAAAGTACCTGCACCCACATGTAAAGCAAGAAATTGGCAATCTATTTTTTTGGCAGCCAAAGAGGTAAATATGGCTTCATTAAAATGTAGGCCTGCTGTAGGAGCAGCCACGGATCCTTCTTCTAAGGCATACGTAGTTTGGTATCTGTCTTTGTCCTCGGCGGTGGCGGCTCTTTGAATATAAGGGGGCAATGGGATATTGCCAATCTGTTCAATAATTTCAGAAAAATGAAATGGTCCCTCCCAAGAAAATGCTATTAAAAATTGACCATCTAACGCTTTTATTTTTTTTGCATAAACCGTCATTGGTTGATCATGCAGTATTAATTTTTTTTCAAGCAATCCTGCTTTCCATTTTTTTGCACCTCCTACCAAACAAATCCATTCTACTTTTTGTGTGGCTTGCATGGCTATAGCTACTGGACTATATTTAGCGCTTGGTTCTAAACAAAAAATTTCTATGATACTATTTTCATTGGTCCTATTAGTACTTGTTTCATTTTTATTTTTTTCAAATAAAATTCTTGCTGCAATTACTTTGCTATTGTTAAAAAGCAAAGTAGATTTTTCAGGAATAAATTCAGCGATATGCGCATAAGTGCTTTCTGCAAGTAGGGTTTGATCCCAAACCAAAAGCTTACTATCCGCTCTCTGGGTAGCAGGGGTATAGGCAATACAATGATCGGGCAAATCATAATCAAATGCTTGAATGGGAAGCTTTGGACGTTCAGTCATGCCCTAAAGGTACATATTGCCTTGATTTTCATCCTAATTCACCTGTTTTTCACATAAAATAGGGGCTTTTCCACAGCTATTCACAGCATAGGTATATCAAATCCTTCAAAAATAAAGGGGATCTCCCTACTGCATTGATTTTCAGCTTGGTTTATTACTTGTGGAAAACTAGAACCCCTATTTTAGCCTACGAAAGTGGGAAATTGTGTTAATTTGTGTGAACAAGTGGTAAAAATCACTTTAATTATTAACAATGACAGGCTTTCACGGAGAATATCAATCAACCATCGACGCTAAAGGGCGCTTTCACTTACCTGGCAGTCTTAAAAAACAGCTAGCAGAAGGGGAGAACCATTTTATTGTAAGTAGAGGGTTTGAGAAGTGCTTGACACTTTATCCGTTGAAAAGCTGGCAGCATATTTTAGATAGAATTAGTCAGTTAAATGATTTTGATCCAAAAGTGCGTCAGTTTAGACGACAATTTTTGGGAGGCGCTACTGAAGTGGAATTAGATGGGGCAGGTCGCATATTATTGCCTCCCACTTTAAGAGAGTTTGCTTTGCCAGGTAAAGAAATTGTGTTGGCTGCCGCATTGGATCGTTTCGAAATATGGGATGCAAGTAAGTACAAACAGCTCTTTGAGGATTTCTCTGCAGATGAATTTAGCAATTTGGCGCAAGAAGTAATGGCAGGAATTAAAAAACAAGATTAAGTAAAACAGATGCAAAATCAACACCTTGATTCCATCGCATCTAAAGCAATTGCTTCTTCTTATCACACCCCCGTCTTATTTCAAGAAACCATGGCGTATTTAAATATCCAGCCTAATGGTATTTATGTGGATGCCACATTTGGAGGAGGGGGGCATAGCAAAGGCATCTTATCTCAATTAGGACCAGCAGGTCGTTTAATCGCTTTTGATCAGGATGCGGATGCAAAAAATAATTTGCCCGATGACATGCGCCTTCTTTTTGTTCCAGAAAATTTTAAATACCTACAACGTTTTTTACGCTTACATCAAATTACACAAGTAGATGGTGTCTTAGCGGATTTAGGCGTGAGTAGCCACCAATTTGACGAAGGTGGTCGAGGTTTCTCTACCAGGTATGACGGTCCTTTTGACATGAGAATGGATCAACGGGGCAATACTACCGCAGCTGATGTAATAGAAAATTTTACAGAAGCCGAATTGCATAAAATGTTTGAACAGTATGGCGAAGTGACCAATTCTAAAACCTTAGCCAAACACATTGCTACGCAACGCAAGCATGTGAAGCTAGATACAGTTCAGGATTTTAAAACATTCATAGCCCCTGCAGTTAAAGGAAATCCCAACAAATATTGGGCACAAGTTTTTCAAGCCATAAGAATTGTCGTGAATGAAGAAATGGAAGTGTTAAAAGAATTTTTAACGCAATTGCCTTTGGTCATCAAACCAGGCGGGCGTGCGGTAATAATCACTTTCCATTCTATAGAAGATCGTTTGGTAAAAAACGCTTTTCGTGTGTCGCAAGAAGAAGAAAAAGATGCCCATCCTTTTCTTTCTACAGAAAGAGAAGTTTTTTGGAAAATCATTACAAAAAAACCTGTAGTGGCTTCTGAAAAAGAAATGAAAGAAAACAATCGAAGCAGAAGCGCAAAATTGCGCGCTGCGGAAAGATTATAAGTTGTATGACCGAACCTATTAACCCTACCACTAAGACTACTTTAAAAAGTATGCTTAACTATCAGTGGATTGTCATGAACATTAGTTTCTTTTTGTTCCTGGCATTAATCGCCATCTTATACATAGCGAATGGGCATCTTACCGACAAAACCATTCGAAAAATTAATACCACTCAAAGAGAACTTAAAGAATTACAATTTGAATACAAGACATTAAAGTCCGATTTAATGCGTCGTGGCAGAGCTGTTGAAATTCAAGATAAAGTGGCACCTTATGGTTTAGGTGTAGCCAAAGAAATGCCAATACGATTGGTACAGGAAAATAAAATTCAAAATTCTCAAAATAAATAATGGACGTAAAACGCGACATATTATGGAGGGTTTATTTGAGCTACATCGTAATGGTGTTGGTTTGTTTACTCATATTAGGGAAAGCCTTTTATATCCAACAGGTACAAGGAAAATATTGGAGAGGCCTAAGCGATAGTCTGCATCAAAAAATTATAGACATACCAGCCGATAGAGGTACTATATATAGTGAGGATGGTCAAATGTTAAGTACCAACATTCCTCAATTTGATATTTCAATCGATTTTAGGGTTACTCCTTTGCATGAAAAGAGCGGTCTTTTGTTTAGAAGCAATATAGATTCTTTAAGTATTTGTTTGGCGAATTTATTTAGAGATCAATCGGCCGATAAATATAAAAATGATTTAACTAAGGCGTATGAAGCCAATGAGGGAAATTATGAATTAAGAAAAAAAATCTCCTATCGTCAATATTTGGCATTGGTAAAATTTCCGTTGTTTAAATTTGGTAGGTACAAAAGCGGGTTGATTGCAGAGGAAAAAAATGTGCGTTTAAATCCGTATGAAAACATTGCTTATAGAACCATTGGACTTGCCAGAGATGAAAATAAAGTAGGATTGGAAAAATCATATGATACAGTCTTGAATGGCCGAAATGGTCGTCAGTTGGTTCGCGCTATTGCTGGCGGTGTAACCGTTCCAGTGGAAGAAGGCTTGTTTGAAATTGCACCAGAAACTGGCAAAGACATTGTAAGCACTTTAGATGTTTTTATTCAGGAGGTAACAGAAAATGCATTGAAAAAAATGATGATTGGCAATGATGCCAAATCAGGTGTGGCCATGGTAATGGAAGTAAAAACTGGTAAAATTAAGGCCATTGCTAATTTAGGAAAAATAGGAGATGGTGTTTATACCGAAGATTTAAATTATTCCACCAGAGTCACAGAGCCAGGATCTACTTTTAAATTGGTTACTTTATTGTCGGCTTTAGAGGATGGAAAAGTAACCTTAGATTCTAAATTGAATTTAGAAGGAGGTGTGTGGAATTATGCAGGAAGAACCGTTAAAGATGCAGAAGCACATGGCAAGCATGAAGCTACCGTTTTAGAAGCTTTTGAAGAAAGTTCGAATGTTGGTATGGCCAAATTGGCTTTGGGTTCTTTCAATGATCATCCTGCCAATTATTTTAAATATTTAGCTAAGTTAAGATTGGATTCTATTTCGGGTATTGATTTAATGGGAGAAGGCGCCCCCATTATACACAGACCAGAAAGTAAAATGTGGTCCAATACTTCTTTGCCTTGGATGGCTTTTGGATATGGTATTGCCATTGCGCCAATTCAAACGCTGACCTTTTATAATAGTATTGCTAATAATGGTGTAATGATGCGTCCTTATTTAGTGAATTCTATCAAGGAAGAAGGAAGGGTTTTAAAAACCAATAGTCCTAAGACTTATAATTGGACAGTATGTTCTCCCAATACTTTAAAATCATTACATATTGCATTAGAAGGAGTTTGTACCAATGGAACTGCAAAAAAATTATTTGCCAACAGTTTGTATAAAGTAGCAGGTAAAACTGGAACCGCTTTGGTAGCCGATGGTGCTAGAGGGTATGCGGATGCAACTTTTCAATCTTCCTTTGTAGGTTATTTTCCTGCAGAAAATCCACAATATACCATCGCGGTTATTATCATCAATCATCCGCATGCTGCCAATCATTTTGGGGCTTCTGTTGCTGGCCCTGTATTTAAAGAAATTTCAGATCGTTTGTATTCTACTTATATCCAAAATAAAATAGGGGTGACGCCTACTTTCCCAATCAAAGATAGTCAGTTGTTTAATTATAGCTTGTCTAAAATTTCTTTACAAACCATTTCTAAAAATTTAGCCATCACTTATCAAGATTCCTCTGAAGCGCGCAATGAATGGGTGCAGTTAAAAGGAAAAGGAAAAACAATGAATGCCGCCAAGGAAATCATTGCCGATAGCACCATGCCCAATATCAGTGGGATGAAATTGCAGGATGCTTTATGGATTTGCGAGAAAAAAGGGTTGTTGGTGAAATGTATTGGAAAGGGGAAAGTAATTAAACAAAGCATTGCACAGGGTGAATTAATAGCGAAGGGACAACAAATTCAAATTGAATTAAATTAATGAAAGCACTACAAAATATATTATTTGGTGTTAAATTAAGAGAAGTGGTAGGATCCACGCAGCAAGAAATTGCCGATTTGCAAATTGATTCTAGAAAAATCACTCCAGGAGCGGTGTTTGTTGCAATTAAAGGAGCCCTTTCCGATGGACATTCGTTTATTCAAACTGCGATTGAAAAAGGTGCAAAAGTTATTGTATGTGAGCAAAAACCGACTCAATTAAATGAAGCCACTACTTATATTATGGTTGAAAATGCGCAAGCGGCAGTAGCCATTATGGCGCATCAATTTTATGATGAACCTTCCACCAAATTAAAATTAGTAGGGATTACTGGAACCAATGGTAAAACTACGGTAGCCACTTTATTGTTTAAATTATTTACTGCGCTAGACTATACCTGTGGCTTAATAAGTACCATTGAAAATCATATTGGGAAAAAGGTTATTCCTGCTACGCATACTACACCCGATCCAATCCAACTAAATGCTTTGTTGCATCAAATGGTGGAAGCGGGATGTACCCATGTATTTATGGAAGTGAGTAGTCATGCCATTCATCAGCACCGTATCACTGGATTGAAATTTGTGGGTGGAGCTTTTACCAATATTACCCACGATCATTTAGATTATCATCAAACTTTTGAAGCGTATTTAGCAGTTAAAAAAACATTCTTTGATCAGTTGCCAAGTACTGCTTTTGCCTTGACCAATCTAGATGATAAGAATGGTGGTAAAATGTTATTGAATACCAAAGCAAAAAAATTAACCTATGCTTTGCATGCGCCGGCCCATTACAAAGGAAAAATATTAGAGAACCTGCTCAGCGGCTTGGTCATGAACATCAACGACATAGAAGTACATGGTCGATTGATAGGAACTTTTAATGCATATAATTTATTGGCAGTGTATGGCATTGCTATGGAGTTGGGTGAAAAAGCACAAGAAGTATTGGTGATTTTAAGTGCCTTAACAGGAGCAGAAGGTCGATTCGATTACATTGTAAGTCAAGAAAAAATTATCGGCATTGTAGATTATGCTCATACGCCAGACGCTTTAGAGAATGTATTAACCACCATTGCCAAATTGAGAAAAGGAAATGAAACGGTTATTACGGTGGTGGGATGTGGTGGAGACAGAGACAAAACCAAGCGACCCATTATGGCGCAAGTAGCATGTGATTTAAGCAATAAAGTATTTTTTACCAGTGACAATCCTCGTTCAGAAGATCCCAATGAAATTATAAAAGATATGGAACAGGGGTTAACCAGCGCTGCCAAAAGAAAGTACATCAATATTGTGGATCGTAAGGAAGCTATTAAAGCAGCCATCAGTTTTGCAAAATCAGGAGACATTATTTTAATAGCAGGCAAGGGACACGAAAAATATCAAGATATTAAAGGAGTGAAGCATGATTTTGATGATAAGCAAATTTTAGAAAAACTATTTAATGAATTAGCTAAATAATCCAACTATGTTGTATCAATTATTTTCATGGGTAGACAAACATTTTCACATTCCTGGTTTAGGGGTATTCCAGTTTTTGACGTCTAGAATTGCCATGGCTATTTTATTGTCATTATTTATTGCAACGGTGTATGGAAAGAAAATGATTTTGTTTTTACAGAGAAAACAAATTGGAGAATCGGTGCGAGATTTAGGATTGGCGGGAGAGCAAGAAAAGAAAGGAACACCTACCATGGGAGGCATCATTATACTCTTAAGCATTTTAATTCCCACTTTATTGTTTGCCAACTTAGATAAAGTGTATATCCGTTTAATGATTTTATGTACTGTTTGGTTAGGCTTGATAGGTTTTTTAGACGACTATTTTAAAATCAGAGCCAGAAAGCAAGCACAAGCACAAGGAGCGGCTTATAAAAAACAAAACAGCGATGGCTTAGCGGGCATTTCTAAAATAATAGGTCAAGTGGGTTTGGGTATTATTATTGGCGTTACCCTTTATTTTAGCAACGCAGTTACTGTGGAAAGAGAAATCATTTCAAATACAGTTGCTGCTAATTTACAAAAAGGAGAAAAAATTGCGAAAGGAGCAGATGTGGTTGTAAGAAAAATCAATGGCGTAGAAAGGTATTTTGTAAAAGTAAAAACGCCCATTACTACCATTCCATTTGTAAAAAATCATGAATTCAATTACAGTAAAATAATAAGTTGGATAGGTCCTGGTGCCGAAAAATATACTTGGATCGTGTACATACTTATTGTAACGTTTATTATTACGGCGGTATCTAATGGAGCCAATATTACAGATGGCTTGGATGGATTGGCTGCAGGGGTAAGTGCTATTATTGGCGCAGCCTTAGGAATTTTTATTTATGTAAGTGGTAACTATGTTTTTGCCGACTACTTAAATGTAATGTACATACCCAATTTAGGAGAGTTGTCCATTTTTGTGGGCGCTTTTGTAGGTGCTTGTATTGGATTTTTATGGTACAATGCTTATCCGGCGCAAGTTTTCATGGGAGATACTGGAAGCTTGGCATTGGGAGGCATCATTGCTTCTTTGGCCATCATTGTTAGAAAAGAATTATTGATTCCTATTTTTTGTGGTGTGTTTTTAATTGAAAATTTGAGTGTCATTATTCAAGTAAGTTATTTTAAGTATACAAGAAAAAAATATGGAGAAGGCCGTCGTGTATTTTTAATGAGCCCTTTGCACCATCACTATCAAAAGAAGGGTTTTCATGAAAGTAAGATTGCTGTTCGTTTTTGGATCATTACTATATTATTGGTTGTGGTTTCAATATTAACCTTAAAGACAAGATAAGCATTGGCAAAAAAATTAGTCATATTAGGAGCAGGTGAAAGTGGAGTAGGCGCTGCTTTATTGGCCAAACAAAAAGGGTACGATGTATTTGTATCTGATGGTGGCGCTATTAAACCTCATTTTCAAAAAGAATTAGGGGACAATGCTATTTCATTTGAGGAAGGCGTTCATAGTGAAGCTAAAATTTTATTGGCGGATGAAGTGATCAAGAGCCCAGGCATTTCTGAAAAAAATGAAATGGTTAAAGCCATACGTGCCAAGGGCATTCCCGTAATAAGTGAAATTGAATTTGGATACAGATACAAAGGAGCTAGCAAAATTGCTGCCATCACAGGAAGCAATGGCAAAAGTACTACCACTGCCTTGTTGTACCACATTTGCAAATTGGTCAATGAAGATGTGGCAATGGTGGGCAATATTGGTTTTTCCTTTGCACGTCAAATAGCACTAGCTCCAAAAGCTTTATACATTATTGAAGTAAGCTCTTTTCAGTTAGATGACATCCGATATTTTAAACCTGAGATTGCTATTTTATTGAATATTACCGAAGATCATTTAGACAGATACGATAGCAAATTCGAAAACTACATCAAAAGCAAGTTTAGAATCATCGAAAATCAAACCCAAGAAGATTATTTCATTTATTGTATAGATGATGAAGTAATCGTTAAACATTTAGAACTACTAACCACAAATACTAACCCACTACCATTTTCTATGAAACAAGAAGTAAAAAAAGGAGGCTACATCAAGAACGATCAAATGATGTTAAAAATCCAAGAAGAACGTGTTACAATGAGCATTTATGATTTTGCCTTAAAAGGGAAACACAATGCTTATAACACAATGGCAGCAAGCATTGCAGCCACTACCTTAGGCATTCGAAAAGAAAAAATTCGAGAAGCCGTAAGCAATTTCCATAGTCTAGAACACAGAATGGAATTTGTTGCCACTGTTAGAGGAGTCGATTTTATCAATGACAGCAAGGCCACCAATGTAAACAGTACTTGGTATGCCCTAGAAAGCATGCAAAAGAAAACCGTTTTAATTTTAGGCGGTGTTGACAAAGGCAACGACTATCAACTAATTGCAGAATTGGTAAAGGAAAAAGTAAAAGCCATTGTTTGCATGGGTACTGACAATAAAAAAATCATCGAATTTTTTAAGGACTTAGTGCCTACCATTATAGAAACCGACAGTGCCAAAAAAGCAGTTAATGCTTCTTTTAAATTAGCAGAAAAAGGAGAATTGGTATTGATGAGCCCTGCTTGTGCCAGTTTTGATTTGTTTAAAAATTACGAAGACAGAGGTCGTCAATTTAAAGAGTCTGTAAAAGAATTATAATTATGTTTAACGAAACCACTGACAAGTTATTTTCACAAATGCCTAGTATCGGAGGCATGAAAGAACATTTGGATCAAAGAACCAGAGGTGATAAATACATATGGGGGTTGGTTATTATTTTATCATTGATATCTATATTGGTAGTATATAGTGCTACTGGCTCTTTGGCCTATAAAATGTACAGAGGAAATACCAGTGTGTATTTGTTTAAGCAAGTTGTTTTTACTTTAATAGGATTGGTGGTTATTTTTGGATTGCACCGAATTAATTATACGGTGTTTTCAAGAATAGCAACCATACTTTTTATGTTGTCCATTCCCCTTTTAATATATACTTTATTTTTTGGCGCTAAAATAAATGAGGGTAGTAGATGGATCAAGTTGCCCATCATTAATTTAACCATCCAAACCAGCGATTTGGCTAAGTTGGCTTTGTTTATGTACTTGTCTAAAATGTTAAGTAAAAAACAAGAAGTGATCAAGGATTTTAAAAAAGGATTTTTGCCTGTTATTACGCCTGTACTTATTATATGTGCACTCATTATGCCAGCCAATTTGTCCAATGCTTTATTAACAGGAGCTACTTCTTTATTGTTGATGTTTATTGGGAGAGTAAGCATCAAACATATCATGCTAACTATTTTAGTGGCGATGGTGCCCATTGTGATTATTGTAAGTGTCGCCATGGCCACCCATGCTAATAAATCGGTGGATGGCAAACCCAAAGTGGCAGAAAAAATGAAAAGTTTTGGACGTTTTGGAACTTGGGTTAGCAGGGTGCAAGATTTTATGTATGCGAATGAAAGAGAAGTACCTTATCAAGTGCAACAAGCAAAAATTGCCATTGCCAATGGGGGTATTTTTGTTGGTTTAGGTCCAGGCAACAGTCGCCAAAGAAATTTTTTACCACAAGCTTACAATGATTTTATTTATGCAGTCATTATTGAGGAATATGGATTGTTAGGCGGGGCGTTTATTATTTTCATCTATTTGGTTTTTTTATTTAGATGTATACGCATTTTTAGAAAATGTCCTTATGCTTTTGGTGCATTTTTAGCATTGGGATTAAGTTTTACTTTAATTATACAAGCCGTAGCAAATATGGCGGTGAATGTAAATATTGTGCCCGTAACGGGAGTCACTTTGCCTTTGGTGAGTATGGGTGGAAGCTCTTTTATTTTTACTTGTTGTTCCATAGGGTTGATTTTAAGTGTAGCGCGCAATGTGGAACAAATGGAAGGAAGAGCGCCATTAGAAACAGAAATTGAAATTCCGAACGAAACTGAAACCGAAAACAATGAGCTTGAGCCAGCCTAATAAACAATTGCGCATCATCATCGCAGGTGGAGGAACCGGAGGGCATATCTTTCCGGCCATTGCGGTTGCTCAAGCTTTACAAGCGTTAACACCTAATGTGGCAATATTATTTGTTGGTGCTTTGGGAAAAATGGAGATGGAAAAAATTCCTAAAGCTGGATATACGATCAAAGGCATTACCATCGCTGGATTCAATAGATCTAATTATTTTAAAAATATTTTGTTGCCATGGAAGCTCATTAGAAGCTATTTTCAAGTGAAATTGATTTTTAAAACTTTCCAACCCAACGCTGTGTTTGGAGTGGGGGGGTATTCTAGCTTTCCAGTTTTAAAATATGCACAAAATAGAGGGCTACCTACTTTTATTCACGAATCCAATGCCTTTGCGGGAAAAGCGAATATATGGTTGGCAGAAAATGCTACGCAGATATTTACTGGAACGAAAGGAATGGAAACATTTTTCCCTGCAGCTAAAATAATGGTTACAGGAAATCCAATTCGAAAAAACATCATCCACCATGCCTATACAAAAGCGTCTGCTTTAAAAGAATTTGGTTTAGACCCTTCTTTGAAAACGGTATTAATTGTAGGAGGAAGTTTAGGAGCAAATTCTATTAATCAAGTGATCGAAAATAATGTTGTTAATTTTTTTGAAAAGAAAATACAATTGATTTGGCAAATCGGAAATTTAAATGTGAGTGGTTATTACAGCGCTGCACAAGGTTTTGAGAATGTATTTGTGAGTTCTTTTATTGACAATATGAGTGCTGCTTATTGTGCTGCAGATATTGTTATTAGCAGATCAGGAGCAATGGCAGTAGCGGAAATTTGTACGACAGGGAAGGCTTGTATTTTTGTGCCTTATCCTTTTGCTGCCGAAGATCATCAAACCTTTAATGCCATGGCTTTGGTCAATCAACAAGCGGCTTTAATGGTAAAAGACAAGGAAGTAAGCACCAAATTATTGTCTACGCTTTTTAGTGCATTGGAAAATGAAGCGGAAATAAAAAACATGGAGCAGAAAGTAAAAACTTTTGCTTTTTTACATGCAGATACCACCATCGCAGAACAAATTTTAAAAAACAGTCATTATTAAATTATATGAATCCGTTAACCCATTGTAAAAATATTTATTTCATAGGCATTGGAGGCATTGGTATGAGTGCTTTGGCCAGGTATTTTAATACACAAGGGATAGTGGTTGCTGGGTACGATAAAACGCCTACCGATTTAACCAAAGCTTTAGAACAGGAAGGAATCGCCATTCATTTCGAAGACGATCTCAATAAAATTGATAAAGCAGCCACCGTCATTGTATACACTCCAGCCATTCCAGCCAATCATAGCGAATTAAATTATTACAGGGACAACGGCTATTTGGTAGTTAAGCGAAGTGATGTATTGCAATGGATTACTGAAAATGCTTTTACTATTGCCATCGCAGGTACGCATGGAAAAACTACTACCACTTCCATGACGGCACATATATTAAGGCATACTGGCTATGGGTGCAATGCTTTCTTAGGCGGCATTGCTTCTAATTATGGCACCAATTTTTGGAGTCATGAAAAAAATGTGGTCGTGGTAGAAGCAGATGAATACGATAGAAGCTTTTTAAAATTGGCGCCCAATATAGCTGTGATTACGGCAGTGGATCCAGACCATTTAGACATTTATGGTACGGCCGAAGAAGTGTTAAAAGCTTTTGGTGAATTTTCAGATAAAATTAAACCAGGTGGCATTTTGATACAAAAAAAAGACACCCATTTTAATACAGATGCTTCCCATAAAAATATATTGTCTTATGCCTTTGATCAAAAGGAAGCATCTTTCCATACCCTTAATTTAAAAGTAGTGGAAGGCTCCTATCATTTTGATGTGGCGCATCCAAAGGGGGTATTAAAAAATATGGTATTGAATATGGGGGGCTTGCACAATGTAGAAAATGCAACAGCCGCCATTGCCATTGCCATTAGCCTTGGCATTGAGGAACAGAAAATTATTCAAGCAGTCGCTGCTTTTGCAGGTGTAAAAAGACGATTCGAATACAAAGTGAAGACCGCTTCTAAAGTATTGATAGACGATTATGCACATCATCCCGAAGAATTGAATGCACTCATTACTGGAATAAGAAGCATCTTCCCTGGTGAAAAAATGGTATTGGTTTTTCAACCCCATTTATACAGCCGCACCAAGGATCAATGCGAAGGATTTGTAGCGACCTTAGACAAGGCCGATGAAGTGATATTGCTTCCTATTTATCCAGCCAGAGAATTGCCGATGGAAGGAGTAAGCAGTGAAATGCTTTTAAACAAAATGACTTTGACCAATAAAAAAGTAATGAGCAAAGAGCAATTGTTTGAATGGGCGGCAAAAACCCCTGATAAATTAATAGTGATGGCAGGGGCGGGCGACATTGATGTTTGTATTACAAAAGTGCAAGAAATTTTTACCGATAAGGCATGAAAAACTGGAAAAAAATACTAGGCAATATTTTATGGAGCATAGCAGCTGCGCTATTGGTATTCCTATTTATTGTATCCTGGAAAGCCAAGGAGGAAAAAAAATGTGCCAGTATCAATGTAGAGTTGGTTGGTGAAAATACAGTAGCCCTTTTTATGGATGAAAAAGAAATACTCGAAATTATTCATGAAAAAGGAATCAAGCCGGGCATGCCTATTGGTGCCCTGAATTTAAATGCATTAGAAAAGAATTTACAAAGTATAAAATGGGTAAAGCATGCTGAAATGTTTTTAGACAATCAACAAGCATTGCAAATAAAAATAGAACAAAGAATTCCCGTTGCTAGAATTTTTACTGCTGCTGGTACTTCTTTTTACATAGATAAAGAAGGTACAAGACTGCCTTTAAAACAATTGACTGTACTGCGTTTGCCGGTTTTTACAGGATTCCCTTCAGACCAAGAAAAAATGGCTAAACCAGACAGCTTATTGCTCAGGGATATTTTACATTTTACCAATGCCATTCAACAAGATTCTTTCTTTATGGCACAAATTGCTCAAATTAATATTGCTTCTAATGGAGATTTTGAAATGATTCCAAGTTTGGGAGATCATTTGGTATTAATAGGGTCGGCTGAAAATGTAGAAGACAAACTAAATAGGCTGTATAGTTTTTACAAACAAGTTTGGGTGCAAAGTGGGGTGAATGCATATCAAGTATTGGATTGCAGATTTGATCATCAAATAGTAGCATTGAAAAAAGGGATGCAACCTATTCAATTCTCCAGCGCAATTTTGGCGGTTGACTCCTTGGAGAATTTTACCAGTGCTGCCATCGATACGGCCAAAAAAGTAGATACGGCTATTAAAAAATTGGCGATTCAGCAGGGGAAAACCAACCTTCAACCAACGGCCATTTTGGCCCCCAAGCTGGCGCCTAAAACTGCCCCCAAAACAGCCTCTCCTTCTGCCCTTCAATCAGACGTAAAATCAAAGCGTAAAATTACGGGCCAGACAAAGGCAAAAACAACGGTAAAAAAGAACAATAAAACGAACAATAAATCGTTAAATAATCAGAAGAAGTCTGCGAAGGCCATCCTGCCCAAAAAGACCGACCCTAAAACAACTAACAACTAAAAAACAACAAAATGAGTCAGCACGATTCTCCAATCATTGTAGGTCTGGACATTGGAACTACTAAAATTGCTGCCATTGCAGGAAGAAAAAACGAATTTGGCAAATTAGAAATCTTAGGATTTGGGAGAGCCAATAGCAATGGTGTTCAACATGGCCAAGTTTTAAACATTGATCAAACCATCAAAGCCATTCAGCAAGCGCTACAAAATTGTCAATTAAGCAATCCCGATTTAGAGGTCAATGAAGTGTATGTGGGTATTGCTGGTCATCATATTAAAAGTTTGCAAACCAGAGGGGATCAAGTGCGTCAAGATGCCGAGAATGAAATTCAAGCTTGGGAAATTGAGCAGCTTATCAACAATCAACGTAAAACCTTTATACCTGCTGGTGATCAAATCATCGATGTCATTCCACAAGAATTTCATGTTGACAACAACCAAAATATCAAAGACCCTATTGGGGTTAATGGCGTAAAAGTGGGTGCGAACTTTTTGATTCTAACTGGGGATAGAAATGCCATTCGAAACATTAATCGTTCAGTGGAAAGAAGTGGGTTGGTAACAAAAGATCTAGTGTTGCAACCTTTGGCTTCCGCCAGTGCGGTCATGAGTGATGTAGATTTAGAAGCGGGGGTAGCTATTTTAGATATTGGTGGAGGTACCAGTGACCTTGCTGTATTTTATGAGGGCATTTTAAAACATACTGCCGTGATTCCTTTTGGCGGTGAGAATATTACCAATGATATTAGAATGGGCTTGGGTGTTTTGAAAAGTCAAGCAGAAGCCATGAAGGTTCAATTTGGTAGTGCTTTGACCGATGAAGCAAAAGCCAATGCCTATGTAACCATTCCAGGTTTAAAAGGAATGCCTGCCAAAGAAATAAGTGTAAAAAGTTTAGCTGGAATAATTCAAGCTAGAATGAGTGAGATACTTGATTTTGTTACTTACCATTTGAAACAAGTAGGGATGGATAGCCGCATGTTAAATGGTGGTATCATTTTAACTGGGGGCGGTTCTCAATTAAAGCATCTAATTCAATTAACCGAATACATTACAGGATTGAATGCAAGAATTGGTTTACCCAACGAACATTTGGCGCCCAATCACATTGATGAATTGAAAAAACCAATGTATTCAACTTGTATTGGCTTAATCTTAAAAGGATACAACGATTACGAACAAAATTATAAAGTGTTTGCAGAAACCTTTAAGAAAGTGGAAGTGCCAAAATCATTAACGGTTGCTGGAACTGCCAATAGCTTGACCAGTCAAAAAGTAGAAATCAAAACACCGGTTACTACTTTAACTCCAGAGCAAATTGAAAACAGAAAGAGCAAATTTTGGGATCGTTTCAAGAATAATTTGATAGAAATATTCAGTGAGGAAGAAGACAAATTATTGCCTTAAAACTTACCCACATTGTGGTCATAAATAACAAATAGAATAAATTCTAAAAGCGGTAATTTCGACATAACTAACTAACAACTAACCATCTAACTAACCCATCTAAAAACAAAAAAATGATTCAATTTGACTTGCCAAAGCAAAAATCATCCATCATAAAAGTCCTAGG
>Ga0209829_10000445_pt1 | contig 38073 bp, 28 predicted proteins | sample C_140205_EF_Meta_FD_187311 | JGI IMG/M metagenome (GOLD analysis project Ga0209829, IMG submission 187311) | Freshwater microbial communities from Lake Croche, Canada to study carbon cycling - C_140205_EF_MetaG (SPAdes) (version 2) | ecosystem: Environmental > Aquatic > Freshwater > Lake...
GCGAAATCATCTTCGAGAAGACCTGTGCTTGTAAGTGTCATCAACAAAGTTGCAACAACAATCGTAAAAACAGGAAGAATATAACTGGTTTTAGCTTTCAGGCATGTTGCAAGAAAATAGCATAAAACAGCAAACGGTAAAATCAAAGTGACACAATGATGCTTCCATGTTCGTTCACTAAACAAAAGCATACCAAGCACAATGATTGCAAATTCTGCAGCCAAAGCCCAACCTCCACGGTTTTTCTCGGGCGTTCTGCAACAAAGAATCACACCTAAAGCGAAAAGCCCAAGAGATGCCTTAAGAACTAATCGAATAATCGGAACAGGAAGATCGAGCACATTGTGATATTCCAATGGGGTATAAACCCCTTCCACATAATCGGAAAAGGAAGGACTGTGAGTAAAAATTCTATACATAAGGCCAGGAAAAGACTGGTTATTGTGTTCGCTCCAAACTTTCCCTTCAACAACAAACGGATAGACCATCTCGGTATACCAAGAATAAAGCTGTTTCTGGTTTTCTTCAAACCCCAGAACTAAACTTGGAAATACTCCAGGCCAAAGGAACAACATTAATCCTAAAGTGATTCCAAAAAGCATGTTCCATGATCGCTTCCAAAAGAAATAGGGAATGAAAAGCGCGGGTGTCACTTTGCAAGCTATAGCCAATCCGATGCATATGCCCCCAGCAACATCCCAGCGAAGAGTGTAAAGATGCAAACCAGCAATCACAGCAAACAGAATAAAGATATTCACATTTCCATGCTGTAAATCACCGGTGATCGGTCTCAGTGCGAGCAATACCGTCAACGCCTGCGCCCATAAGGGAAAGGCCATTCCGTTCTTCTCAATAAAATTAAATATCCAATGAAAACAAAAGATGAGCATTGCTACCTTCATGTAATACCAAAGCAATGCCATTACCATTGGTGGCATCTTAGCTAATGGATAAAGCAGAATTGCCATGATTGGGGGATTTGGATACTGATACTTTTGGGAAAGATCTTCCCCGGTATCTAGGCCAAGGATCTGAGGCTGCCAGCGCTGGATCGCTGATCTCTTTTCCGACACTTTCATGGCATATTTGATACTTTGGCCTACAAAAAACAGGGTAAGAAATACTAAAAACCAAGCCTTGGCACTTAAACCAAACCATAACTTGGGTTCTAATACTGGCGGAATTTCCTTTGCTTCCATGCCCAAATGACTCTCCTTGTTAACGATAAATCTGGTAAGATAGGTTAAGGTAACGTCAAAGAAGAGGTTTGGGCAATATCAACCCTTGGAAATAATTTCACCAAGCTTCACATGGGCAAGACTCTCGAAACGATTTTTGCTACATTTACCAAACTTGAACCTCTGATATTTAAACCCCGATTGCAGGATAAACCATGATTTCTAGTCTAATTTTGATTTTTTCCTTGTCGCATCTTACGGTCCATCAAGAATCTAAGGCACCTTATTCGCCTACCATTTCGAAAGAATCTGATGAGGCGCAAAAAGCCTTAAGTGGATTTAAAGTCCCTAAAGGATTTAATCTTGGACTATTTGCTGCAGAGCCTCATCTAGCTAATCCTGTTGCATTTACCATTGATAATAAAAATCGATTTTTCGTTGTTGAAACTTTTCGCTTGCATACCGGAGCATTGGACATTCGTAGCTATATGAAATGGCTGGATGATGACCTTGGATTAAAATCTGTCGAAGATCGTACTAAACTCCTTCAGAAGATCGCTGCTGAAAAACCGCACGACTTTCAAAAAGATCACGATCGCATCAAAATTATCATCGACCGTGATGGCGATGGTAAAGCTGACTTTTCAGAAGTTTACGCGGATGGTTTTAATAGCATCCCAGCGGGAATCGCTGCAGGCATTCTTGTTAGTGGCAATAAAACATGGTTCACTTGTATCCCAGACCTTTGGTTACTTCAGGATACACAAAATAAAGGCAAAGCTGACTCGCGAACCTCTTTGCACAACGGCTTCGGCGTTCATATTGCTTTCATTGGCCACGATTTGCATGGCTTAACCATGGGTATGGATGGAAAAATTTACTTCAGCATTGGCGATAGAGGCACCAATATCACCAATCCTAAAAACAAAATAAACCTGCCTAACATGGGAGCTGTTTTTCGTTGCGACCAAGATGGATCAAACCTCGAAGTGGTTTACAAAGGACTTAGAAATCCTCAGGAACTTGCATTTGACGCTTATGGTAACTTATTCACGGTCGACAACAATTCAGATGGAGGCGATCAGGCTCGAGCTATTTATTTAGTTGAAGGCGGAGACAGCGGATGGAGATTTGGTTACCAATTCATTGAAAAACCAAATGCTCGAGGCCCATGGAACGCTGAAGGCCTTTGGAAACCTCGCTTTCAAGGCCAACCCAACTACATCATTCCTCCCATGATCAATATGAGCTCAGGCCCCTCAGGCCTAGTTTACTACCCTGGTACCGGGTTCTCAAAAGAATACGACAACCACTTTTTCCTTTGCGACTTCAGAGGCGCGCCCGCCAACAGCGGCATCTGGTCCTTTTCCTTTAAAAAAGACGGTGCGGGATTTTCCATGCAAAATCCTAAACAATTCCTTTGGTCGATCCTTGCAACTGATGTTGATTTTGGCCCAGATGGCAGCATGTATGTATCAGACTGGGTCAATGGCTGGAACAAACCAGGCAAAGGCAGAATCTACAAACTTTCAGATGAAAAAGAATCTTCAAGCACTATTACAAAAGAAGTCAAAACATTACTGGGAGAGGGTTTTGAAAACCGTTCTGATAAGGAACTGGTCAAGTTACTTGAACATGTAGACCTTCGGGTTCGTAGGGAATCACAATTTGCACTTGCTGCAAAAGGCTCTAGCTCCATAACTAAATTTGCTTCGGTCGCCAAAGGCGAAAGCTCACTATTTTCCAGAATGCATGCAATCTGGGGCCTTGGCCAAATTGGCAGGAAAGAAGGCGATTCCGTGATCCCGGTGCTATTGCCTTTGCTTGAAGATAAAGACCCTGAAATTCGAGCTCAATCTGCAAAAGTGCTAGGAGAGCTTCGTGCAAAAGATGCCCGCAAGCCTCTGCTTGCAATGCTCAATGATTCGGAACCCCGAGTACAATTTTTCGCATCCCAAGCTTTGGTAAAACTGCCTTCAATTGAAAATCTACCAGGGCTAATTGATCTGCTTGATAAAAACCAGAACAAAGATGTTTACATACGCCATGGTTGCGTGGTTGCACTTGCAGCGATCAACGACGCCAAGGCATTAGCAGGATATTCAAAAAACAGTTCTCTAGGAATTCGGATGGGGGCAACTCTTGCATTAAGGCAGCTTGAAAGTGAAGAAATAAGTAACTTTCTAACTGATACAAATCAAGAAATAGCAGACGAAGCAGCCCGAGCAATCTATGACATCCCGATTACAAAATCCTTAAATGATTTAGCAAAAACAATTACTGTTGGTAATACAAAAACAGCACATAATCTGCGACGAGTTCTGGCTGCAAATCGAAGAATTGGAACAAATCAAAACGCATTAGAAATAGCAAAGCTAGCCGCTAGCCCGCAAACCCCCGTTGAAATACGAATGGAAGCCTTGGAGTATCTTGAAAAATGGGGTGATGAGGATAAAAGAGATTTCGTTACGGGTTTAGCTAGGCCGACACAGGCAGCAAATAAAGCCGACGCTATCAATGCATTAAAAACGAACCTGCCCGCGCTTCTTGGTTCAGAAACAAAGATAAGCAAAGAGACAATCCGAGTTGCAGCATCTCTTAAAATAGATGAGATTATTCCAGAATTAATCTCATCCCTTAAAAACAATTCTCTTGATGGAAAATTTAGAGCGGATTCACTTAAAGCTCTTACTTCCTTGAAGGCCCCGGAAATAAAATCTCTTGCTGAAACGGCTTTGACCGATTCTTCAGATCTAGTGCGAGCCGAGGCTATTCGTGTTTATTCCAAGATTGAACCAACTTACGCTGAAAATACTGCTGATACGATCCTCAAAAAAGGTTCATTAAAAGAACAACAAGCTCTTATTAGAATTCTTGGTGAATCCAAAAGCACCTTATCAAAGAGCAAACTGAAAAGTTTGGTGCAAGAAGCAATATCAGGAAAAACGCCACCTGGCATTATGCTTGAAATTGGTGAGGCTGGTTTAAAAGCAGGCGTTGAAGATTCTAAGTCCTTAATTCAAGAAGATATAACTAAGCCAAATCCAATGGCTTTTGCACTTGAAGGGGGAGACAAAGACGCAGGGAAAAATGTTTTCTTCCAAAAAATTGCGGTCGCATGTCTTCGATGCCATAAACTCGAAGGGCAGGGCGGAGATGTCGGCCCAGAACTTAATGGAATAGGAAGCAAACAAAAACGCGACTACCTGCTTGAATCGATTATATTGCCCGAAAAAAACATTGCCAAAGGATTTGAATCATTAATCATCGTGCTATCGAATGGCAAAACAGTTACCGGCATTTTAAAGCAAGACAATCCTAATGAAATTGTCTTAATGGATTTCGAAGGAAAATTGCTGTCGGTAAAAAAAGCTGACATCGAAGAAAAGAAAATAGGCAAGTCTGCCATGCCTGCTGACCTTTACAAACAATTAAGCAAGCAAGAACTCCGAGATTTAGTGGAGTATCTAGCTAGTCTAAAACAGTAAGTTTAAGGAAAAGGATGCTAAAGAGAGATCTAATTCTTGGGACAGCAGGCCACATTGACCATGGAAAAACAAGCCTTGTAAAAGCACTTACAGGGGTTGATTGCGATCGATTGCCTGAAGAAAAATCTCGGGGTATTACCATTGATCTGGGCTTTGCAAATCTTGATTTGCCAGGTTTCCGAATTGGAATTGTAGATGTTCCTGGGCATGAAAAATTTATCAAGAATATGCTTGCTGGAGCCACTGGCTTTGATATCGCTCTTATCATTATTGCAGCAGATGATTCCGTGATGCCTCAAACAAGAGAGCATTTAGAAATACTTAAATTTTTAAAAATCAAACATGCGATTGTAGCTTTGACCAAATGTGATCTTGGTGATTCAGACACACTCGAGGTCGTGGAAATGGAAATCCGCGAACTGCTCGAGGGGTCATTATTTGAAAACGCCCCGATAATTCAAACTTCAGCAACTACTGGGAAGGGAATAACAGACCTTAAGAACAAAATCGCTGAGATTTGCTCTGGTATTGAAGTAAAAAAAACGCAGCAATTTTTCCGTCTGCCAATTGATCGATCCTTTGCAATTCACGGGTACGGTGCAGTTGTAACTGGGACCGTATATTCAGGCATGGTGAATGAAGGGGATGAGTTAGAACTTTTCCCTCAACAAAAAATAGTCCGAGTTCGTTCATTACAATCTCACGCAAAAAACATCAAAGCATCCTCAGAGGGTCAGCGTTGTGCAATCAATTTGGCTGGAATCGACCATCATGAAGTAGTGAGGGGACAAGAACTTGCCACGCCAGGATCGTTGTACCCAGCGAAAATTATTTCCGTCTTACTGCATTGCGCCAAAGATAGAAAAAAGCCATTAAAGCACCGATTGCCTGTCAGATTGCATCTTGGAACTTCTGAAATCCTTGGGACCTTATCTTTATTGGAAGATGATACTATTGCACCGGGAAAACCCGGTCTTGCTCAATTGTTTTTAAAAGAACCAGTAACAGGTTCCTGGGGGCAACCTTTTGTAATCCGAAATAGTTCTGCCACAGCAACACTTGGTGGTGGAAACATCATTCAACCCTTTGCAGGAAAAATCCGCAGGAGACATTCGCACTCCATTGAAATGCTGAATAATCTAGCCTCAGGGCCAGAAATCTCAAAATTAAAAGCTGCGGCGTGGTTTGCAGGTTTTAAAGGAATTAATGAAGAATCATTACCTCTGTTTACCGGTATTGATTCAAGCGCCATCAAAGAACAATTAAAAGTCGGATTGGCAGATGGAGTGTTATTTGAAATCAACACATCCGCGGGCAAAAAAAAGCTTATAGACAATCAACTGATCACTGATTTAAAAACAAAAACAATCGCTATACTTGAATCACTCCATTTAGAAAACCCGTTATTATCTACACATGAACGCCAACTCATCACCATGGAATTAGCCTACGTAGGTGACGATCAATTGGTTCAGGATTTGATTGACCAGATGATCAAGCAAAAAATATTGACTGGAAACAAAAGGCGGATTGGGCTAACTGCTTTCAAACCAAAGTTATCAAATAATCAAAGAAAACTTCTCGAGAAAATCCACACCGCTTATCAAGAAGCAAAGTTCGCTCCGCCAACCATGGAAGATTTCATCAATCACCTTGGAGGGCAAAAAATTCAACTGCAAGAACTTTTTAACCTTTGCGTTCTCGAAGGCAAATTAGTGTTCCTCCAAGATAATCTGTACCTCGAATACGAGGTCGAACATGAAATGCGGTGCATAGTTTCAAACGCGCTTAAAAATGGAAAAGGTATGACTGTTGGGGAAATACGAGATTTGTTACAAACTTCCCGAAAATATGCTGTGCCTTTCTGTGAACATCTCGATAACATCGGAACAACAAGAAGAGATGGCGACCTAAGATTCCTTCCCTTAAAACAGCTAAATAGCCAGCAAGAAAAATTAGATCATGACCAATAAAAACCTCCGCAGCCTACCAGCCGTTCATGTTATTCTAAAAACACCTGCCATTCAGGAGCTTATTCAATCTCTTGGCCAAGAAAATGTTGTTGCAGAAATCAGGCATTATCTCGATGAACTTCGAAATCTATTAAGCAAGGACTGCAATCAAAATTTAGAAACTTCGCCTGAATCCATTGGGGTGGAAGTAAGCAATCGACTGGCTACGCAATATAAACCAAAACTAAGAAAAGTAATTAATGCGACCGGCATTGTTTTACACACCAATCTTGGTCGCTCGCCAATGGCGGAAGAAGCTGCTAAAGCTGCATACATGGCTGCTGCAGGTTATATCAATCTTGAAGTAGATATTGAATCGGGAAAGCGATCATCCAGGCAAGATTCTGTAAGAGAATGGATTTGCAAGCTGCTTAAATGCGAATCAGCCACGGTTGTAAATAATTGCGCAGCTGCAACTATCATTGTTTTAAAAGCTGTTGCTGAAAACAAGGAAGTAATTATTTCCCGGGGCCAATTAATAGAAATAGGCGGCAGTTTCCGGCTTCCTGAAATTATGAAAATCAGCAACGCTATCATGAAGGAGGTTGGTTCCACCAATATTACTCGGATCAAAGATTACGAAGATGCCATCGGAGCCAACACCGGCGCTTTGATAAGGGTGCATACCAGTAATTACAAAATCAATGGCTTCACTGAATCTGTAACAATTGAAGAGCTAATTGCGCTAGGGAAAAAGCACAATATACCTGTAATTGATGATGCTGGCAGCGGAGCGGTAGTACCGCTTAACTGCAAAGGTTTTGGTGAAGAACCAAACCCTGTTACCAGTATGGCACTCGGTGCAGATTTGACTCTATTCAGCGGTGATAAACTGCTAGGTGGGCCCCAAGCTGGTATTATCGCAGGCAAAAAAGAATGGATTAATAAAATCGAAAGCGATCCTCTTATGCGGGCCTTTAGGCTTGACAAAATGAACCTCGCAGCACTCGAACAAACTTTGTTGCTTCACCTTAATTCAAGCACGGTAAGCGAAAAAATTCCAACTTTAAAAATGCTCTCCATTTCAATGGATGAATTACACCAAAAGGCTCTGCAATTAGAATCCAAATTAATACAAATCGGTTGTTGCGATAAGATTCAGGCAAAAATAAGCGAAGGGTTTGCAGGGGGCGGAACTTTACCAGACCAGCAAATGCCTACTTGGGTGGTCGACTTTTCATCTCCACATCTTGATACACAAGCCTTATCACACAAACTGAGAACTTCCCAACCTTCGCTATTTACTCGAATAAAAGATGACAAAATTGTTTTAGATTTACGAACCCTGAACAACGATGAAATCGACATTGCAGTTCAAGTTATTCTTAATGCTCTAAAAACAATTTAATTGCAATCAGCAATCAGTGGTTCGGCTAATTCACTTAAATAAAACAACTTACCCGGCAAAGTTGGCATAAACGAACTTGGTATCCATGGGGTTGGTTCGTGTAGCAAACTCATTCGCAATGAAAGGCCCTGCCATTGCATTCCCCGGCCAAAAGTTCCATCACAACCCCCAATGATGCTATCCGATTGCAAAAACAATCCTGGTCCAATTGTATTGGCAAATGCTGGAACTAGGGTCGTTCTACTTTTAAAACTGGTCAAGGCATTTTGTTCGATGGTTAAAGGGTGAAGTTTGGCTCCTAAACGGTGAGTTTGCAACTTCCACTGTTCAACCGAATCAAATTCAGATGCGAAATGTGGTTCCCAAAACGCAATATGACAAACCCTGCCTATTCCAAAAACCGTGACAAGTTTTGCACCCTTGGTTTTTAAAGCCTTTATTTTTTCGGCATAGGAAGGGAGGTTATTTTTCAAAGCAAAGTTTCGCTGATTTTTTGGAACTGTAAGGTGCCCTAACGGGCCATAAAATGCTTTTTCCATTGCAAACTGAAATGCCCCGGAATTATCAGAAGGCAGAGTATTTCCTTCTGCATCGGACCATTCGTCCATGTTAAATCCATGAACATGCGAGCAATCCACATTCCATTGGCTTAAAAAGTAAACAGCCCAGCGGTACATTCCCATGGGGCCTACTGGCAGAATCATGGCAAGATCACGTCCATTTCTTCGTGCATTAGATATTTCTAGAGCAATTTCGTGCCCCATAAAAACATCGAAATCCGATAGATTTTGACATGCAATTGGCTGAAATCCGGGACTCCACCAGCTCTTTTTGGCATGTAATTCAACACCAGATACCTCTGCTAGACCATCTATTTTGGCTAAATCCCAGCCCTTTGGAAAAAAACCTTCCATCAATGAATTTGAAAGCGTGGTTAACAGGTTCATATTCGAGTCCTTTAAGTTATTCCAAATTTTTACCAGAAATATTCAAAAACCATAGAATTTCTTGTATGATATTTTGCTGTAGAAGAGAATACTGTATATATACTTCCACGAATATGATTTTAGTGGATTAGGTTCTAACTCTTTGGAGGATTCTCGATGTCGAGCGTGAGATGGATAGTTGGAATTGCTTTTGTTGCTTTGGTTATCCCTTCGTTAGGGGCCCAAGAAAAATCAACAATCAAATGGAAATTTGAAAAGGAAAAAACCTTTTATCAAAAGGTGGTTACCAAAACCGTTCAAAAGATGAAGGTGACTGGTACAGATATCAATCAGGAACAGAACCAAACATTTTTTTTCAGTTGGACTCCCGTCAAGCAAGACGGAGACAATTGGGAACTTAAGCAGAAGATTGAAGGCGTAATTCTGAACATTGATATTGGTGGAACCAAAGTTCAGCATGATTCAACTAAAGAATCTGCATCAACAACACCATTGTCTGATTTCTTCAAAGCTTTAGTAGGAACTGAATTTTTAGTTACAATTAACACGAAAGATATGAAAGTCACTAAGATTGCGGGCCGAGAAGAATTTGTCAAAAAATTGGTTAATTCTAACCCACAAATGCAACCTTTGCTTGATAAGATCCTTAGCGAAAAAACCATGGTAGAAATGGCTGAACCAACTTTTGGCGCAATTCCTAATATTGAAGTCACAAAAGGCGATAAGGAAAAAGGCACTTGGAAGCGTACAACCTCCCTTGATATGGGACCTATCGGAAAGTACGACAATTCCTATACCTACACCTATGAAGGCCAAGACGAAAAGAAGATGGACAAGATTTCTGTTAAGGCGGATTTAGTTTATACCAAACCTGTTACCAGTAATGCAGGCGGATTGCCATTCAAAATTGATTCTGCAAATATCAAAACAGCATCATCAAACGGCCTTATTTTGTTTGATGCTGCAAAGGGCAGAATTGATCGTTCCAGTATGAGCCTTAAGATTACTGGCGACCTTACCGTTGATATAGGTGGGCAAAAAACCAAGATTGAGCTTGAGCAGACTCAGGAAACTGGTGTTGAAACTATGGATGTAAATCCTATTTCAGTTAAAGCTCCTACCGTTACTCCAAGCCCAGCTCCAGCCCCAGCTCCAAAGCCTTAATAATAGTAATTCAAAAAACAAAGCCCTGGATTATTCCGGGGCTTTGTTTTTTTCCTCTCTCAACTTTTCAATAACCCCTTGCATATCGGGTGGAATTGAACTTTTCCAGCTCAGAATTTTGCCACTCGTAGGGTGTTCAAAACTTAGAAAACAAGCATGCAATGCTATTCGATCGATTCCACTAGGATCTGGCTTAGGTCGGCCGTTTAATGGCCTATCATAAATCTTCTCACCACATAGTGGGGCATTTGCTTCCCCCAAATGAATTCGCACTTGATGCGTTCTTCCTGTTTCCAATTCGCACTCAACAACAGAAATATCCCCAAGTGATTCTATTTTTTTAATATGAGTTACAGCTAACTCCCCATCCGGATCTTTTACGGAGCTGCCTCGACGACCATCTCCTCTATCGCGGACGAGTATCGACCTGATTTCTTGATCTTCGATCTGCCCACGAACCAAAGCGATATAACGCCTGGTAAATTTTTTCTCTCGCATTTGCTTCCCGAGGGAACTTTCAGCTTTTTTATTTAAAGAAAAGACTAATACGCCACTGGTTTCTTTATCCAAGCGATGAACTGCACGGACATAAGGAACCTTTTTTTTGGTATGAACAGAAAGAATATCAGGCAGGATATCTTGCAGAGTAGAAGGCATAAACTTGCGATCTCTTTCCGAAAATTCCTTTTTATCTTGAGCATGATGTACCGTAGTAAGGCCACTGGGTTTTTCAACAATGGCGATATCATCATCAAAGTAAATAATTTCCGGCATAGCAATAACTACGCGGGCTTCCGCTTTTTTTTGATTGGTTTTCAAAGGTTTATGAGAGGGCTTTAAGAACACCCGAGCCCCGCCCTTAAGTTGCAATTTGGGGTCTCTCACCTGCTTTTTATCGATAAAAATGCAACCCCCAGCTATCAACTGGTTGCAAGATCCACCGTCAAGCTTAAGCGAAACTTTCAGCCAAGCTAAAAGTTGAACGCCTGCATCTTGTTTTCGCACATAGTAATTTCCCGGCTTCATAATACCTTCTGCTGTTTGATTATTGCGTTATGGTTTAAAATCTGACGAAGGCAGGTTTTCAAAATATCTGACTTCAACAAGTTCTGCATCGAGAATTTTTTTCCCATTTCTAAAGGACTGGATTTTAACAGGTCTTTTAAAACCGCCTAGTTCTCTGAAGTCTGAAAAATAATCTTCTTGTACTACTTTCTTATTTTCAAATTCTCGAATTTGCTCTGTTTTCACCAGAAGGCCTGTTTGCCGATCAAAGAACAAAAGAATATCAGGTTTGGACACTTCTTTCACTTTGATTCCATGAAGGGCCAACTCTCCAGCTTTAATTAAGCCAAGATCCGTAATTTCAAATTCTTTTCCAGTAAGTAATGGCACAAGCCTTATGATTTTCGCAAGCCGCATAGTTTCTTTAATTTGGATAGCTACGGGTTCTTCAGCTTTTTGAGGTTGCCCATTCAAATTAACCAAAACCTTATCTTTGTCTAACACCTGAATCACAATGAAAGATTTACCTTTAACCGTAATTTCCTGAACTGTTTTTAATTGATCAGGTAATTGAACCGTTGTTTCACCTTTAAATGTGGCGTCCACTCCTGCAAACTGAATTGCGCCCTTCATTTTCACACGGTCGGCCCTATGTGTTGAAAGCTTAGTATACCCGCCATGGGCTTCAATGGCTTTATTAAGAACTGCAAGAATCGGTTCTGGCAAGGTGGAATTTTGGGCTTCCAGGTTGTTTCCATTTGAAACACCCGCCACTATCAAAACGAACAAGCAAAGAGCTTTAATTTTTGCAATCATGCAAAGCCTCGAGTCAAATAAAGAAAAGCCATAAGATAAGTAATATTATCAGTTCTAGCGTTAAAAATGCGAGGCCAAGAAGATGGATACGATTGAAATTTCCAGCAAAAACCGTTGTGAATTTGTAAATATAACCCGCTTGGTGGAAACGAGCCTTGGTGAAAGCAAAATCAGGTCAGGAATCGGGGTAATTTTCTGCCCTCATACCACCGCGGGGCTAACAATCAACGAATGCTGGGATCCCGATGTGATTCATGACACCCTCCATTGGCTCGAGAAATCCATCCCAAAAAACATGGCTAAATTCTTACACGGGGAAGGAAACAGCGATAGTCATATCAAAACGGGCCTTTTTGGGAATTCTTCTCATGTAATCGTGGAAGACGGAAGAATCATCCTTGGTCAATGGCAGGGCATCTTTTTATGCGAATTTGATGGCCCACGGACTAGAAAAGTTCATGTTCAGTGGGTCGGTATATAAATATAAATTAAATCAATGTTTGACTGCGGTAAGCAAATAAGAGGGATTTATCGCCTCGAATCGCAAAGACTCATATTGATTTAAGCCACGAGATATCTGAACCATTAGCACTTCGAACTCAGGGTCAATTTTTCGCATTGTATTTACACAAACATACAGATTTTCTACAGACCCAACATTAACCACCATTCGCCCTTGAGGAACTAAGGTCTCAAAAGCTGCGTCCAGCAACCCGGTTACTTCCTTGCCTATTCCGCCAACAAAAATGGCATCCGGCCTTGGTAACCCCTGAAAAACCTCGGGAGCAATACCATGAATTGCTTTGATATTTCGAATGCCCATTTTTTCTGAATTGGCAAGAATCAAGTGGTAATCAGCGGCATCCTGCTCAATCGCATAGACCATACCCGAATAACAAAGTTGTGCGGCTTCAATGGAAACAGACCCAGAGCCTGCACCAATGTCATAGACAACGCTAGTTGGTTTAATGGAAAGCCTTGAAAGCGCAATGGCCCTGATTTCAGATTGAGTAAGTAGCCCTGTTTTAGGCCTGCTCTGGGCAAAAATATCATCAGGATTCCCAAATAGCCTAGGAGTACAAGATGTTGCAGGAATATCAGGGCGACCCGGTTTACGTTTAAGAATAAGCACATTGAGTGGATCAAAATCCATGTCTACAATTTCTGAAAGTTCTGCCTGAGTGACTCGCTCATCCTTACCACCTAGATTCTCACAAACAAAAACTCTGAAGTAATCTATTCCCCTTGCTAGCAACCTCTTTGCAATCTCACCGGGGTTTTCAACCGTGTTGGTAAATATCCCCACAGTTTCAGACACTCTGATTTTCTCAATTACTTTATCCAAAGACTGATTTTGTAAGCTCGTAAGATAGGCGTCATCCCAGCTTTCCTTAACTCGGGCAAAAGCCATTTGCATACTGCTTACATGCGGGTGCACTTCAAAGCGGTCTTTGCCGATTTTTTCAGATAAATATCGTACTACGCCATAAAATAGAGGGTCGCCACTTACCAGAAGAGCAACTTTTTTGCCGACATCAAGTTTTTGTAAAGATTCAGATAATTCTTGAAGGTCTGGTCCATTTTTTCGCTTTTCACCTTTAAGACTTTCTACCAAGCGAAGTACATTTTCCGAACCAAAAATAATATCACACCCAGCCAGAATATCCCTTTCAAGGGTAGTCAGGCCAAACAATCCATCGCTACCAATTCCAATAACATGTATCTTCTGTCCCATGTGAAATTCCTGAGTAAGAGACTGATAAACCAAATGGAACTACAACGCTGATAATATCCGATCGCCGGGATATACTTTATTCAAAAATGCATTCATATGAAAAGCAATTTCTTCAGGGTGACTATAAGGCAATAAATGCCCACCACCCTCAATCACCACTTTTTCACCATGCGGGAACGCCTCGTAGAGGGTTTTCCGAATATTTGGGCCAATCAAAGGATCTACTTCACCATCAATTAACAGCACAGGTTTTTGAAAATCTGAAGCTTTTTGCCTTAAATCAATTTGATTAATAGCTGCTGCAAGCCTTCCTGTAGTGCTAAAATATGCACTACTTACACTTTTAACTAATCTTTCCCACCGGTAGGATGGTTTTCCATGAAATGCATGATAATGCTGATTTTTCATGACAAATTCAAGGTATGGAAAAGTTGCACCATTAAATGGAAAGAGGCTTGCAAAAAAAGCAGTCCATCGCTCAACAACATTAAGTGGACGGTACACAAAACCACCTTGCAAAATTAATCCCGAAACAGATTCGGGCGTTTGTGATGCTAGATTTATTGATAATGTAGAACCAAATGATGAACCAAAAAGAACCACTGGGGAGTTTACTTTTGTTTTTATAAAGTCTTTGATGAAATCAGTGTAAGCGTCTAATAAAGATTGATCTTTAGTACTACTTCCCAAAACTACTTTGGGGATATCCAATCCGATGCAACGAAATTTATGTGAAAGAATACTTGCGATTGAAACAAAAGCATCTTTAGAATCTGCCAAACCATGTATAAAAACAATAGTCGGGCCCTGACCCCAAGAAAAGTAATTGATTTTACCCTTGGTACTCTTGAATTGATCAAGGGTTGCCAAATTTAGATAGCGATTAACATCTTCCAAATTATTAGCTTCTTAAATGAGAAAACAAACCCTATTTCTTACTTGCTTGCAGTCTGTAAACCTGGAGAAATTGCAATTTTTTTGAGTACCACAGCGTCTGCTGTTTTCCAAATAATAACTTCTCCATTCCAAGCACCACCAGCAATTAAAGAACCATCCTTATTAAACGCCAACGAAAGAACCTGATCTGTTAAACCTGCAAATGTTTTCACCGCTGCACCAGATTCAGCATTCCATGTTTTAATAGTATTATCTGAACCACCCGTAGCGATAAGATTAGCTTTTTCATTACCTACAACTTTAAGAATTTGGCCCGTATGAGCGCCAATTACGCGAACTTGTTTACCTGCTCGATCTCCCTCAAGCCCAAAAAGCCTGAGTTGTTTATCATCTCCTGCGGAATAGCAATTCTTACCATCTGCCTTGAAAAATACACCATAAACAGAATTTTGGTGGTCTGGGAAAGTCGCCACTGATTCTTTGGATGCAAGGTTCCAAACCTTAGCAGTTTTATCTCTACTGGAGCTGGCGAGAAACTTACCATCAGGTGAAAAAGCTGCTGAAAAAACCCAATCAGCATGATTTTCTATGGATTGTTCTAGTTTTGCATTTTCAATACCGGAACTAATATCCCAAACATGTAGAAGACGATCGCAGCCACCTGCTGCAAGTTTTTTACCATCGCTGCTAAGGGCTAGGCAAAGTACCTCGTCATCAGCATCCAAAAGCTGTTTGAGCATAATTTTTTTATCATTGACCCCATCCAAGAAAGTAATGCCATCGGTTATTTTACCTGATGAAGAAATATCATAAGCCCGAACATCGCCTTCTTCACCTGGTCGGCCTCCAGCCACAACAAGTTTGCCATCGGGAAGGAAAAGGAAAGCCATGGATCGACGGGCCCGGGTATAAACCCTTTTCTCTAATTTAGCTGTTTCAACATCCCAAACTGTGATTTCATGATGGCCACCAACAACAATTTTTTTGCCATCTGGGGAAAAGGCAATAGCAGTTGCAGCAACGGGGAAAGAATACTTGGCAGAAGGAACTGGAGGCTTCCAACGGAGGCGTAATTCTTTCAATAGATCAGCTTTTGCATCAACTTCCTTGTCGATTTTTGCGCCTTGTGCTACCCATTGTTCCAGAATCTTAATTTTTTCAGGGGAAAGAGCATCACCGCTTTCTTTTGGTGGCATTCTTGATTTGTCGGTGGCTTTTAAAACATCGATAAAGTAACTTTCGTCTGGTTTACCAACCACAATCGGGTCATCTTTAGTTCCGCCATGCCTTAAAGCCTCGTATTTGGTCATATCAAGCTTACCCTTAGGGTTTTTGGAACCATGGCAAGCAAAGCAATTTTCTTTCAAAATGGGGGCAACATCCTTGATAAAGCTTATGTTTTGAGCATTTGCATTGCTAGAAATCAAAAAGGCAAAAGCAACAAGCATCAATTTTACAATTTTCATGTTGGGATCCCCAAGTTCATAAAACGAATAAAACCATATTAAAGCCTTAATTATTAGCAGATTTGAGGTTGAAGAATCATCCCCAAAATCAAGGCAGGTACACTATTGTAACAATTTTTAATGGAACATTACAACATATATGGCAAAGTTCTTTTAAACAATGTTATTGTGCCAATGTAATTGAACCAATGTTTTGAAACTCTGGTGATTTTCTGAAGGATTCAGATTGTGCCTTAAAGTTTTAGGAGTTGCACCAGATGCAAAGTTTTTTCGCTGTTATCTTGATTTCAAGCTCTATTTCGCTGTTAACTGATCCCATCATGTGGTTAACAGCTCTCAGCATCTTGCTATTACTATTTATACCAATTTTTTTCCTTGTAAAAAAAGGTTCTGGCTCTCCCAAAATTACCATTCATGGAATAGAAAATATTCCAACGAACGGTGGTACAATATTCGTGGCGTCCCAAATCCGATTTGATGAGCAATTCGCCCTTCTTAATTTACCCGTAAAAAAAATACTGGCCCTCGATATGTCTGGATTGGAAGGTCATCCAGTTCAAAACACAACTTATCACAAACAGATCCTTTATATTCAGCCGATGCTTGGGCTTAGAGGCATTGTAAAAGTTTTAAAGGAAGCCAGGAATATTCTTAAAAGCAATGAAAATATAGCCGTTGTAACGGAATGGTTTAAAACCTCTGGCGGGTTTGAAATCGATTCCTACCGAATTATCCGAGCATTACTTAAACAAGCAAAAGCTTTGGTTGTCCCCATTCATCTTGAGCAACCAAAGGGCAGTAATTTTACCATCAGGAAAAAAGGTGTTTTCAATCGGAATATCATAACCAACGAAACTCACTGGCATATTTTCGCAGGCAAAGCTTTCTCCACATTAGAAGAAGCTAAAAACCTAAAACTTTTGATTCAGGATCTTTCCGTACAAGCTGCAAAAGTAACACACAACAACCTTCCTCTTGTTCATATTGGTTTTGCACAACAAGCATTAAAAACTCCTGAAAAGCTTTGCTTCCCCGACAACACCAATCCCAAATTAAACCTTAATTATGGCAAGGCATTAGTTGCAGTAAGTTGCCTAGGAAATCAACTAAGGCGCGAACTTCAAGGTGAAACAACCATAGGTATTTGGCTTCCAAACAGCACAGGAAGCGCCCTTGCTAACATTGCTCTAGCAACCATCGGAAAGATTTCCGTCAATCTAAATTACACAGCATCGCTCGGAATTTTAGAGCATTGCATAAAAATATCGGGAGTAAAGACCGTTATCACAGCCAAACGGTTCACCAGTAAAGTTAGTTGGCCCGATATCCAAGGTATCCGATTGCTTTACCTAGAAGATATAATGCAAAGCATAAGCCCAACTCAAAAAGCTTTAACTTTTATAGCCAGCAAAATTCTAACCCCTGCATTGTTTATTAAATTCATTTTGAAAGCCCATCAACCGAATCCCGATGAAACTTTAACACTAATTTTTTCTAGCGGGAGCACAGGAAATCCCAAAGGCGTAATGCTGACCTACAACAATATAACTTCCAATGCTTGGTCAACCATTAAAGGTGCAGATGTCGATTTCACCGATTGCCTTTTGGGGGCGCTGCCTTTTTTCCATAGTTTCGGGTACACCGTTTCCATGTGGACACCAATTCAAGTAGGTGCATCAATTGTTTATCAACCCGATCCAAGGCAAGCTCGTGATATTGGCGCTGCATGCAAAAGCTATCAATGCACCGCATACTTATCTACAGCCACATTCCTTCGCTTCTGCTTAAAAAAATCTGATCCTGATGATTTCAAATCACTACGCATATTGATTTGTGGAGCAGAAAAACTGCCTGTTCAACTTGCTAAGGATTTCGAATCCAAATTTTGCATTCTTCCTTTAGAAGGGTACGGTTGCACCGAATTATCTCCTGTTGTTTGCATTAATAAAGGTGATATTTCCATTCCTGGTGGGACGATTTTAGGTCAGATGGCGGGTTCGATAGGCCAAATCATTCCTGGGGTTTCAATTAAAATTGTTGATCCTGACACGCTCGAAAATCTACCCCCAAATCATGAAGGAATGGTATTGGCAACAGGTGCAAATGTCATGAAAGGTTATCTTAACGACCCAGATAAAACAGCTTCTGTAATTAAAGATGGCTGGTACATCACCGGGGATATGGGCAAAATCAATTTGGAATCCTATGTCACGCTTACAGGAAGATTAAGCCGATTTGCAAAAATTGGCGGCGAAATGGTACCTCTTGAACGACTTGAAGATGAGTTGCATGATTTAGTCCAATCATCGGAAAGGGTATGCGCTGTCACGTGCGTACCAGATACCACTCGTGGCGAGAGAATTATCGTACTCTTTCTTCCTGAAATTCTTGAAGGATTCGGGATTGATGTCAAAACATGGATTAAGAAATTATCTGCAAGGGGATTACCCAATCTCTGGATTCCTTCGGAAAAAGACTTTTGTCCCGTAACCGAGATTGGTGTTTTAGGAAGTGGAAAACTTGATCTGGCGAGTTTAAAAGCAAAGGCTTTGGAAATCTCGGTTGGCAAAGCGTAATCCAACAACAACAGATTAAAAACAATGTCTAAAAACTGCAAAATAGTACTGGTAAGGCCTCAATTTGCGGGGAACATTGGATCGACTGCAAGAGTGATGAAAAACATGGGTTTTTCCCAACTTGTTTTGGTATCGCCCAAAGCAAATCATCTGGATGATGAAGCTAAAAAATTCTCCTGCCAGGGCGAAGAGATCCTGCACAATTCAATCCAAGTTAATTCAATCGAGGAAGCTTTGCTTGACTGCACTTTTGTAGCCGCAACATCCAGCCAAACCAAAGGGTTGGTGCGAGGCGCAATAACAAAACCAATTAGGAGTGCAGCCAAAGTTTTATCAAACGAAATCAATCGTTCGAAAATCGCATTAATTTTTGGCCCCGAATCTTCAGGGCTGACTACCTATGAAATAAGTTTATGCAATTTACTAATTGGTATCCCTACCTCAGATGATTACCCCGCACTTAATTTAGCTATGTCCGTCGCTATCACACTTTATGAAATCAGAATGGCACTAGAAGAAAAAACCGAAGACACAATCAAGCCAATCGAATTAGCTTCTTGGAAAATGCAGCAGCAAGCTTTTGACGCTTTAAAATCATCACTAGAAGAAATTCACTTTTTGTTTGGCCCAAAGGCCGGGACGCTTTTTACTGGAATCAAGAACATGATATCCCGTGCCAACCCTACCACACAAGAAATGAAATGGCTCATCGGCCTGAACAGGCAATTATCGTGGTATAAGGCAAAAATCAGAGACCAAAACTAAATATCTAAATCATCGACCACTGCGCGGGCGGCATGCTCCATAATAAACTTAAAGCGGGGTGCAGCATCTTTACCCAAAAGATCAACAAAAGTTTTATCAGTTTCAAGATTTGAATCTATTTCAACTTTAAGCAAGATCCTGCTCTTTATATCCAGCGTAGTCATCGCAAGAACACTAGGATCCATTTCACCTAAACCTTTAAAACGCGATATTTCTGGCTTCGCATTAGCCCTTAATCCCAAAAGAATTTCTTCTTTATGGATATCATCACGAGCCCAAAAAGTTTCTTTGCCCACATCAACCCTAAACAATGGCGGTTGCGCCAAAAACACATGCCCCTTACGGATTAATTCTGGCATATGGCGAAAAAAGAAACCCAAAAGTAATGTCGATATATGATGACCATCTGCATCGGCATCCATCAACAAAATAATCTTTCCGTACCGTAATCCAGAGAGATCAAATTTCTCTCCTGCACCCGTTCCAATTGCAGTAACCAAGTCATTTAACTCGGTGTTAGCCATAACTCTTGAAAGCGGCAATCCTTCAGAATTCAGGATCTTGCCACGCAGGGGCAAGATTGCTTGCACCTTACTGTTACGGCCTTGCTTGGCGGACCCACCTGCTGAATCACCTTCTACGATGAATAGCTCTGAATCATCCAAATTTGTTGACTTACAATCAGAAAGTTTCCCTGGAAGGTTCAACCTTCTAGATGTTGCTGATTTTCGTTTTACTTCGGAAGCTGCTTCGCGTGAGGCTAGCCTAGCACGGGCCGAAAGAACAATTCTTCCAACGATTTGGTCCGCAGCAGTTTTGTTAAAATTAAGCCATGCTTCCAATGCTGGTCGCACAAAGCTATCCACTAAAGCGGTCAATTCTGGGTTATTTAGTTTTTCTTTAGTTTGGCCTTGGAACATAGGCTCCCGAACAAAAACCGAAAGAATTCCAACCAATCCTTCACGAATATCTTCAGCGGTAATTGCAATACCTTTAACTTTAATATCGTGAGTTTCCATAAAGTTGCGAATGGCTTTGCCCACACCATTTTTCAAGCCATTTTCATGGGTACCACCCGAAGCTGTACGGATACCATTAACATAAGATCGAAATGATTCATCGGTTGATTCAGTCCATTGGAGGGCAACCTCCATCTTTTCGCCTTCCTTGCGACTAACCGTAAAAATGTTTTCTGTTACCGGAGGTTTTTGGCCATCGACAACCAACTTTGAAAGAAATTCGGGAATGCCACCAGGGTGCGTGAGATCAAATGTTTCACCAGAAATCTGATTAATAAAAATGATCTTCATCCCACTGTGGATGTAAGACATATCATCGAGGTGCGACTTGATCCAATCGGGTTCGAATTGTGTATTCCGGAATATTTCCGGGTCTGGTTCAAAATAGATTGTAGTTCCAGTACCTCGGATTGCGCCTAGCTTTTCAAGTTCCCCAAAAGCTTTTCCCTTTTTAAATGTCTGGCGAAACTCTTTACCATCTCTTTTAATATTAACAACAAGTTTTTTCGAAAGGGCATTCACCACTGAGGCGCCCACGCCATGCAAACCGCCCGAATGAATATAGTTATCGCCTTCACCAAATTTGGCACCCGAATGCAATGTGGTTAGGATAAGCTCAAGTGCAGGCTTTTTATGTTTGGGATGTATATCGACAGGAATCCCACGCCCATTATCAACAACAGTTACTGCATCGCCGGTTTTATGAAGGGTCACGGTAATTGAATCAGCAAACCCGTTCAAATATTCATCAACAGAGTTATCAACAATTTCCCAGACCAAATGGTGCAACCCTTTAGGGTCAACACCGCCAATATACATTGAAGGCCGTTTCCTTACCGGTTCGAGTCCTTCCAGAACCGTAATGTCCTTGGCGGAATAATTACTATTAGCACTACTCATAATATCTTTTCCGTTTCACACATTAATTAATCAAACAAACCTTTAGGTTTACCGGGCTTTTGCACTTCTGCATCTGCAATTTCATCCCAATTGACCAACTCAATCGGAGGAACAATAATCTTTGCAAACTCAGATCTTTTGACAGCTTCAAAACCTTTACCACCCCTAGTTACAACTTCATATTTACTCGGCCGAAAATCCAAGGTCTTGCCAGTTGTTGTCTCAACCTGCAAAAAATCATCTTTGCCTGATATAACAACTCCACCTAGGCAATGGTCATCATCTCCCAATTTAATACCCATCACACCTTTGCCAACCCCCGATAAAATATTCACTTCATCAATCGGAAAGTGAATGATATGGCCAAACTTCGATGCAAGCATCAAGCTTTTTTCTTTATTAACAATAAAAACGTTTACAACTCTGTCATTTTCATTGAGCCGCACATACATTCTACCGGTTTTAGTTGAAGCTATTCGATGCGGCATCAAGGGTGTTCTAAGAACCTGACCCTGAGAAGTTACGACAAGAACAAACGGAGGAATTGGATCATCGCCCTTACCTGGCTTCGAAGGTTGGGTGAACCGTTCGTCCGTAGTAAGCATCATGATTATTTTAGCTCGATCATTCAAGCGAAAATATTTATTGATGGGCTCGCCATAGCCAGAACTTGCAGGAATCTCATTAGCTCTCATTGTGAAGGCAGCACCATCATCACTAAAGAAAATGATTTGGTCTAGGGTGCTTGCGGGAACCACGGCCAAAACTTCATCGCCTTCCCTAACGCGGGTACCTTCAACCGAAGCAAGTCGGCCAATTCTTTTGACCCAACCATCGCGAGTAATCACAACATTGGTATTTTCGCGTTGAATATAAGCTTCGGGATCAAACTCAGTAGCTTCATCAGCATCCCCAAATTTTGTCCTTCTTTTATCAGCAAACTTTTCGCCAAGTTCTGCTAGTTCAGATTTCACTACGCCCCAAAGTTTGCGTTTAGATGCAAGAATTTCTTCAATACGATCCGCTTCCTTGGTTTTCTCCCGTAACTCGTCGGTGATCTTTTTAATTTCGATTTGTGCAATCTTGTACAACTGGGCTTCTAATATCGCATCAGTTTGAATGTCATCAAGATCGAATGCCTTCATCAATTTTTCAGCGGCATCAGCTTTACCTTGACTCTCACGAATCATCTTAATTGCACGATCCAATGCATCAAAAATAATCTTGAACCCTTTAAGGATGTGTATGCGCTTACGCAATTGTTCAAGATCAAATTCAAACCTACGCTTAATGGTTTCATAACGAAAATCAAGGAACTGCCTTAATATTTGGCATATTCCTAGTCGTTCTGGCCGGGTTCTTTCTCGACCATCTGCATCTTTGATTGGAATCAAACAGGTAAAGTTGCAGGCAAAATTATCCTGGAGTTGTGTGTGTCGATACAAATAAGCCATGATCAGATCGGGGGAGGATTCCGCCTTAATCTCCAGAACGATCTTCACACCTTCTTTTTCGCTAGATTCGTCAACTACATTTAATAGTTGAGGCACCTTTCGTTCAATAATTATCAAGCCGATATCCGAAACTAGCTTGCCCTTATCAACACCAAAAGGAATGGAATAAACAATGATATTTTTTACTTTATTGACTTCTTCAAGTTTCCACTGCCCTTGAATTTTAAGGCTACCAGACCCTTCCTCATAAATCTTTGTGAGGGCAGGGCGGTCGATCAAAATTTTGCCACCTAATGGAAAGTCAGGTCCTTTTAGCCGATCCAGCAGCTGTGAAGTGGTTGCTTCTGGATTCTCGATGAGATGTATACTTGCCTTAATTACATCGCCTAAATTATGAGGTGGAATGTTTGTTGCCAAACCCACCGCAATTCCAGAACTACCATTAACCAGCAAATTAGGAAACTGGGCGGGCAATACGATCGGTTCATCTCGGGTATTGTCGTAATTAGGCCGAAGATCAACGGTACGCTGCTTTAATTCCATCATTAGATGTTCAGAAGCCAGGGCAAGCTTTGCTTCAGTATAACGCTCTGCTGCAGGGGCATCACCATCGACCGAGCCAAAGTTGCCCTGACCCACAATCAAGGGTACCCTCATTACAAAATCTTGCGCTAACCTTACCAAAGCTTCATAAGCTGCCGAAGTTCCATGAGGGTGATAATTCCCGGTTACATCCCCCACAATCTTGGCGCATTTCCTTGGCCTACCATCAAAGGTTAATCGCAAATCATTATACATTGTATAAAGAATGCGCCTTTGAACAGGCTTAAGCCCATCCCTTACATCGGGAATGGCACGCGAAGTGATCACCGATAGTGCATATATTAGATAACGGTCGCGGGTTTCATCCTTGAGAGCGACAGTTTGAATATTTTCTGCCATGTTATAATACCCCATCATACAGGGACTTGAAACGCTGAAGCATTCTAACAACTGATTGGTGAGTTACCATCTTACAGCTAAAAAAAATCAACTCCGGACAATCTTAATGCCCGGAGTCAATATGTTATTTACGATTTTCTGCTAGTCTGCCAAGGGATGTTATTGGGCAGGGTAAGATTTAAGCATTTCAACCATCTGTGCACTGAAGTCATCAGGAATGGTTTCGAAACTAGAAATCTTAACAAATTCAAGCATTCGCTTGGACTTGGGATTCTCACTTGCAGACAGCATTCCTTTTTTGAAACTATCTCGGATATTTTTATCAAGTTTCTTAGGATTATACCCTATTACTGCGGGAATAAACTCTTCAGAAATCATAACAACCCTCAATTTTCCAGCAGTTCCTGGCTTTTGGGTTTTAAAACTTTCCCAAGGTGCGGAGTCAGTAAGAACAGAATCCACTTCACCAGCAGCTAGGCCATCAAAAGCATCCTCAGCATCTGCATTATTATTAATCTTTGAGAAAAATTTTCCAGCACTAGTATTTGCTGGTAAAATTCTATGTTCCATGAACAATCTGCAATGCTCTCTATTGCCTCTTGCAAATGAAACGCTTTTACCTTTCAAATCGTTTACAGACTTGATTTCAGAATTATCAGCCACAACTACATAGGATTTTAAAGGCGCTTTATTATTAACTGCAAGCATCAATGGTTCTAATTCGGGGTATTTAAGTTTTGCCCAAGCAAACTCAAAACCATGGAAAACACCAACTTGAATATCACCATCGCTAAGCTGTTTTCCAAGTTTGTCATAACTTGGCGTCATCACCAAATCGCCACTTAATCCAGTTTGGCTTTCCATTACTGCGCTAAATGGCTTCATAAGGATTTGCAAAAGGGAATCAGGGGTATCTTTAAAGATAGTCCTCATCATTCCAATTCGAACAGATTTCGGTTTTTCGGCTGCTCGTACTTGGCAAATGCCATAAAGCAATATGCCTAAGAGGGAGAGAGAAAACAGCCAGAATTTACTTCGCATAACTTTCCTTTGGGGTGATAAATCAAGATGTAAAATCAATGGAGGAATAACGATAAACAAGGTTACGCGCCCAGTTTATTTTTTGGTGATCGACGGGGCAACAAATCCGCCACCGCTTACTCTCTCAAGAGCAATCAGTGCCAAAGTTGCCTTATAAATTGCTTCATTAGCAGCAATTCGAATGGTGTTTGCTTGGATGCCAGTAGTAATGACTTCATCTAAAGTGATTTTCCCGCCACGGGGATCAAATCTCTCTTTAAGTGAAGCAGCAAGTTTTTCAGCTTCTTCAGCAGATTTGATGTAATTGGTTGCACGGTTCTTGTTTTCAATCCAGCGCAGATAGGTGTTTTCTGCTTCAAGCACAATTAAGCTTTTTGCTTTATCAGCAACAACTTGTGCGCGCTCATGTAGAATCTTTGCTTGATTCACGCGGGATTTTTTAGACCCGTAAAGATTTCCAGGCATTTCTGGGGCAATCGCACCAGGTCTGTAATTTTCATCCAATGAAGCTATAGGCAAAATATTTGCATGAATATCAGAACCGGATGCAAAGGTTTTGCCAGCAAAAGCCCTGATTTTATCTTGGGCTTTTACTTCCAAACATGTAGCATCCACTGCAGATTGAGCTTGTAAAATTTCTCCTCTGCGAGCTTGCGCATCCGCAATCACAGACTCTCTATTAACTTGAACATCTGCAAGAACTAATATTTTATCTGCTGTTTGTAGATCCCAATTAATATCTGTTATACCAATCGCTTCCCTCAATGCGGCCTTAGCCCTAGGAACACCCTGGACAGCTTCTTCTTTTTTCCCGTTAAACAAATTCATGTAAACATTAATCTGGTCGATCTGCTTTTTTGAAACATCATTTCTGGAACCAGTCTTTACAATTTCCTTGGCGATATCACCAAGGGTATTAAGATCATTAATCCCTCTCTCTGCTACATCAAGCTGCTGGTTTGCATAAATGATTGAAACATAGGTGTATGCAATCGAAAAATTTAAATCTAACTCTGATTGAGAATAATTTGCTGTAGCAGCAGTCATTCCTGATTGCGCTTGTTGCTTGCGAACAGGTAAATCTTTTGAAATAATCGATAAGAATCTCATCTTATTGATCGCATCTTGCTTTTCGGCAACTCCCTCAATGCCAAGTTGTGCGGCTTTAATTGAGGAGCTGTTGGATCGGCCCATTTCTCGAAGCTGTTCAATATTAAAAGTGGGAACTTTATTTGCATTTTTTGCAATAACAGTAGGCGTATCCTGAGCTAAAGTAATTTCACCAGCTATTGCAAATTGCATTGCTACAAGAGCACCGCCAATGATCCATTTAATTGAGCCGGAGTTTAACCTAATTCGATGCAACATAAAATGCTCCTTGTTAGCTCAATTGTTTGTTATTGTTCACAATTTCAATCGAGAAATTTTGATCTTCTTCATTTTTAATCGACTTAATAAATGACCATCTGAAATGAGGTACTGAATTCAAATACGGTTTTTTAAAATATCGTTCCGTATAAGTGGATTTGGAACTTAGGAGGAATTAGATAAAATAAAAGGTCAGAGTAGAATGACTGATGTTTATTCATTAAGCTTGTACATGAATGATTTACTTTTACTTTTCTGAAAGATTAGCTAATGGAACTCGAATTATCTTCCGCTTGCAGAAGAGCCTTGGATTTAGCCTTCCACCTCGCCTTAGAAGAAGGAAAGATGGAACCTGACGCAAAACATTGCATCATTGCATTGCTAAACGATCCTGAAGGGCCGGTAGCTAATCTTCTTAAAGATTTTGGTTTTCATCCAAACAAGCTTGAACCTTCAAAAACAGCCAACAATATTGAAGCAAGTTCTTCGGTTTTCGAATCTGCTAAAAAACCTTATATTAGTAACAAAATATTACGGATTTCAAAAAAGGTTCTCGCAGAGCAAGAAGGCACCAGTTTAGGGTTTCTTGTATATCTTGTTGAAGATTTTAATAACACCCAAATCATCTTAGAATCGCTTGGAGTTCAATGGGAGCAACTGACTAATTGGATTGACCAACAACGCATGGCACCCCTGGTTCTTGATGTACCCCTAGATTTAAATGCCACCACCGAGATCGATTCTTGTTTGCGAATTCTAGATGCGGCAGGAAATCGAGTACGGGAAGGGTTCAGGGTAGTCGATGATTACTGCAGGTTTATCTTGAATTCTGCAGTATTATGTTCAATTACTAAAAAACTAAGGCATGATTTCAACGAAGCACTTCAGTGGATTCCTGCAACTCTTCTTATATCTCAGCGAAATGTTGAAGAAGATGTTGGAACTACGATTCACACCAATCAAGAATTGACCAGATTAAATGACCAGGATGTTTTTAAAGCAAATATTAAAAGGGTCCAGGAATCTTTACGGTCTCTTGAAGAATTCGGCAAATTAGAATCCCCGGATTTCGCGATGGCAATCGGCGAGATAAGGTATAGATCCTATGATCTTGAGCAAAGAATTTTTCGTTTTCTAGATTTATCTGGAAAACTAAATAACATTAAAATATACGGGCTTTTAGGGACTGAACACCTTACGCCTACGTTCTTGGACACGCTGGATTCGCTTCTTGAAAACGGTTTGGACATGGTGCAATTGCGAATCAAAAACATGCCCGACAACAAATTGCTGGACTACGCATTTGAATTAAAAACACTTATCGCACAAAATGGAAAAACGCTCATTATTAATGATCGACCAGATATTGCCAAAATTGTTGATGCTGATGGGGTACATTTGGGGCAAGATGATTTGCCTATTAAAGAAACAAAATCAATTATCGGCCGAAATAAAATAATTGGCATCAGCACTCATAACGAAGATCAACTTCGCACTGCTATTGATAATGGTGCTGATTACATTGGTGTTGGACCGGTTTTCAATTCTAAAACCAAAACTTTCAGCAAGCTTGCAGGCTTAGAATTTGTTCAAGAATCAAGTGCCATTTGCACAGTTCCTTGGTTTGCAATTGGTGGAATTGACACCCATAATATTAGCCAACTTGTTAAGTATGGCGTTAAACGGATCGCAATAAGCAACTCCCTATTCAACGCTGAAAACCCTATAAAAACCCTTAAATTGTTGAGAGAAGCATTAGTTAATCGTTAAATAAACAAAAAGAGCCAGTCTTAACTGGCTCTTAAAAATAATTAATCAAATCCAACTAAAATTAATCAATCATGAAATAGTCTCGGGAACTTCTTACATAAGGATGTGTAGGAAACGACATTCCTGGATATGCTTTTGGTTTTTGATTCATTGCACTAAAAGCTGGTAAAGGGCCATTGCAAGGAGCAAAAGGCGGGGTTACACAATAATTTGGACCATAAGTCACGCCATAACAATTCGTGTAATAAAACCCTGGTCCCATCATGTCTGGGGCTGTAGGTATGTAATAAACAAAGTAGGGCGCTTGCTGTTGTGGATTTATTTGCCCAGGAACGGGCATAGCTTGTGGGGCATTTACTTGGGGTTGTTGAGCAAAAGAATTTGAAACAACTAAACCCAATGCTAAAACACTCGTTAACAACTTAAATCGCATAAGTCCTCCCATCCGTGGAAACATGGTCAATGAAAAAACTTAGCACATTATAAAGAATCGATGGGGTTTGCTTTTTTTTATTAAGACAATCCAATCACACGAATCATGGCAAAATCCATTTAATCGCTAAATAAATAAAAGAAGCCACCGAGATATACTCGATGGCTTCTTGTTAAATTACCCAAGCTAGCTTAGTAACCAGCACCTGGGGCATAATTTACGGGCATCGGGGGGAAGTTTCCACCGGCTGGCATTGCGCCACCGGCTGGCATCACTCCGTAACCCGCAGGCATTCCGCCACTTACTGGAGGGCCACCTACTGCACCGTTTGGAACAGCCCACTGAAGACCTGGGCTTACAAAAACGGGTGCATAATTTACCCGACCGTTTGAACCACAACCAGGTCCGCTATTAATTTGATAACCATGATTTTTGTAGTAAGCTACCCAATCAATGTTATCTAGAGCGCCGTAGTATTTTTCCATCGCATTATAATAATCGTGCCAGAATTTCTGAAGACGTTCTTCTTCAGGGGTTAGGCATTTATATCGTTTTGCAAAAATGTTGTACCAAGGTTGCCAGCCGCTGTACCCTAAGGAACCCCAGCTTGCATGAACATTACTTGAACCCACTGCTAAACCAGCTAATACACCAAAAATTAAGGCAAACCGCTTCATCTCCGACTCCTTTACAGAATATGAAGGCTTATCGCTGTCGAAATCCATTTCGACCCCCACCTTAAGCGATACGCCCGAAGGCCTGCGGCATTGCCAATCTGTTATTCGCCGCATTTCACTAATAATCAAATCGGAAGAAATAACAGGAACAAACGGAATAATTAAGATTTGCTGAACAAATTCTCTAATAGGAAAGCCTAAGAATTGGAATACTCAACCCACTCAACCTAAGTTTACAAAGGTGGGAACTTAAGATCTAGATGAGTGAAGCTTTTGCTGGATACTTTGAAGAAGAAAATTGAGATCATATTCTAAATTGGCAAATTGCACACGGGAATCAAATTTGATCAAAGATTCAATCTTTTTTTCGCCTGCAATTACAGTGCTATGATTTCTATTGCCAAAGTAACTGCCAATTTCGCGATAAGTGAAAGAAGAATTTTTCCTAGCTAAATACATGGCAAGATTGCGGGGGAAAGACATTTTTTCTTCCCTGACTCCAGACTTTAGTGCTCCCGGTGCCAATAAAAGAAAAGTACTAACAACTTCATCGATATCTTGCAAACTTATCGATTTAAATACGCACCGGATAAAACCGCCGACAATAGACCGAGCTAATTCCATTGTGGGAAGCACTCTATTTATTCTTGCGGAATTAGACAATTGCTTTAGTACACCAAGAACTATCCGAACATTGCCACGAACTTCTTTACTCAAATATTCAGTAACCTCTATGGTTAGCTCTTGGTTCGACAACATAGACCAATAACGCTTTATTAAAGCAATACGCAATGAATCTTCAGGCACACCAACCGAACAAATCATGCCAGACATTAATCGGTCTAACAGTTCGGGCATTATCTTTTTCGCCATTCGTGGATGACAATCCATTCCTGCAATAATACTGCCACCTTTTTGAGTAATTACATCAAGATTAAGCATCAACTCTTTTTGAGTCGCAGGTTTATCAGCAAGTAAGTGAACATCATCAAACACAAATAATGAATTAGAGCGAATTTTAGCACGAAATGCAGGCATACGATTTTTGTGCATAGCTACAACAAACTGACTGGTAAATTCTTCTGCGCTAATAAACTCTGCAGGTAATAAAGGAAAAGAATTTTTAAAAGCCCTGAAGGAAGATTCTAAAAGATGGGTTTTTCCACATCCTTGCGGGCCAAAAATAACTAACGGACTGGTATCGGCTCTTTTTTCAATACTTAAACTACGAGCCATTTCAAAAGCAAGCTTATTCGATTCCCCAACAACAAAAGATTTAAAATCAAGCCAGTCGCGCTTTATAGCTTCTTTTGTTCCTGGAACATTCATTAATTGAATAATGCCATCGGATTTATCAACATTTAACTCAGATTTACCCAACAGAATACTATTTTGAATAGAATCAACAGCATCTTTGAGCTTTGGTTGCGACAAAGTTTGCTGGGAAATTTGGAAAACAATTTGCTTGGATCCCAAGAGGCAATCTTTAACAGCATCTTCGATATCTTTACGAAACTTACTATTCAACCATTCAAGAAAATGATTATTAGGCACCAGAACAATCAACTTATCGTCGTTTAATACGAAAGAAACAAGCTTCCCAAACCACAGGTCAAACCGTGGTTTTCCGATACGTACAATAAGTAGTTTCTCCAAGGTTGGAATATCCAACTCTTGAATGATTGGGGTAATCATGCAACTCTAATATAAATCAAATGAACCTAGAATGATCAGAAACAAAAGGGGTTGGGAAACCACGTTTGCTACCTTCAGAGATTAGTAATTTAGACACTGAAATTTTTTAAGCAATTCAAATTTTTAAATCTTTTAAAAGTTCTTTATAAAGGTCGCTTTTCCTCGAAAAAAAATCACCCTTCAGTTAAAAATAAAATTCTCTTCTTTCTAGGTTTCATTCCAAATCGCAGATATAAATTAAGCGCAGGAAAATTCCCTTCATCAACAATGACTGTTAAATTTTTAACTTTATCCCTTGCAAGTATTACTAATACTTCTCCAATCAATGCACTTCCTACTCCTCTTGATCTGCATTCTTCTGCAACTCCTAAATAAGCAATTTCAGCTTGATCCTCATGCTTTACAACCATTACAAACCCCGCCATTACTCCATCATTCATCGCAACTAAAGACCCATTTGCATCCAGTAAAGGGTGGAAAAACAATGAATCAAAAACTTTGGTGACATTTCTGAATTTTAGTCCTTCGGGGCAATCTAAAGAATTTATTGAACTACGCTGAAACAATTCATTTGACTGCTGATATGAAAAATCACGGAATGGTAACAATCGGAGTTTCATAGTTGCTTTAAAATTTGGAGCAGGAGTTCCAATACTGAAACCAAGTTCAAAAAATGTAGTTATAAATCGCATTCCAGCTGCAAGAAATATATGCGTTATTTTTTCAACAATCACATTCGTTTCGATAAATAATTGCTTACCAAAACCTGATGTTGATTCGAAAATAGCTCCAAGGCAACCACTTATTGCCAATTCCATATCTGCGATTAAATCTGTTGAACAATTTTCTGAAATGAAAACATCAAGCTCGTAAAGATCCCCGCATTCTTGAACTGCACTAATATAAAGCATTGGCTTTTTTGATCGGATACAAAATATAGCTCGAACTATTACATGTTTAGTTTTGATTAATGGTCCAAAAAAATTAACCAGTTCTAGCCTAAATGGACAGACACAACTGATCATCTGATCAATTGTGTCTGTTTTTGAATCAAACGCCTTAATTTCAAAATTATTTTTCAAGTTCATCACCTCATCCTTTAACGGACTAGATGAAAACTAACCTATTTTTGCCCAGAGCCAACACCAAATTGAGTTGGTGTGTCAAACATACGATGGCCAGTGGAGGTGAAATCTCTCCAACCTGTAGGGCTCCAGTTTAAATTATTATTGCAATTACCTGTACCAGTTTTTTCGGTGCATGATGGCTGAAAATACATGTATAAGGGCGTTGGCCTAACTCCTTGAGTCCTCAAACCTGAATAGTTTCTTCCCTGATTTTCTTCCTTACTGCCCATCCAAACCTTTATTTTAGCTAAACAAGATCCAGTCTCTTTTTTACATTTATCGCAACTAGCCTGGGTACCAGAGGAATCACTTGGCGACAGAACAACCGGTGTTTCACCACCAAATGCAGAACTAATGGTCAAAAAGAACAGCCCTAGCGAATTTAACAATTGCCTATTCATATTGTTTGCCTTAACCAAAGTTAATAAAAATTCCGTAATCCATAAAATTATTCGGCTGGTTAGAAAGATCAAAAAAAACATTAAGTATAAAAACTTTAAATAATAGGTATTTGCGCAATAATAATCGATCAATCTTAGCTAAATATTCAAAAGATTCATGTTGGCAGTTACAATCTGATTACAAAACAAATAAAATTACAGCACTGAAGTGGATTTAAGATTTACCTGAAAAAATCTGGATAACAATCATGGCTAACGGATTTCCTTGCCCCAACCAATCCTGTAAACACTTGTTTCGCACAGAGGAGATGCAAGGTGTGCAATCAATTACCTGTCCAAGTTGCAAAAAATCATTCGCCATACGAAAACCTAACAAAAGCTCTCCCGCTATACAGCCAAAAACTCCCATGACAAATCCTGTTAAGAATCAAATCAAAGCCGAAGAAGACCAAGGGTTGGTATTTGAATCTAAGGCAGAAATAAAAACCAATATTTCGTCTACAAAAAAATCTTCGCCTAAAAAGAAGAAAAACAGTGGTCTATCTTTATCTCAAGTATTCTTTCTTGGGATTGGGATGTTTTTCATTTCTGTAAGCTTTGCAGCCTTTTACATTATTGGACTGCCATTATTAAATAAAGAAATAAAAAATGAAACGGTACAACAAACTGAAGTTAGCCCAGAATTGATTGAATCAGATTTCTTTACTTTCAAACCGTTAAATTCTTACACTAAAGACCAAAAAATTGCTCAAACTTTACAAACCAAATTCGCTTATACGGGCAAAGAAAAAGACTTGTGGCTTCTTTATTACAAAGATTTTAAGACTAGAAACCCAACCGGTACAGAGATGCATCAAGAAATGATTTCCCGATTAAAACTGTTTCTCTCTAAAAACCTTGAGTGGGAAGAAAGCACTGAAGCGGTAGAAATTGGAAAGGTTCCATTTAGAAAATTTGTTGTTGAAGGAACGAAAGAAGATTCATCAGCATGGGTTGGCGATTGTTACTCTGCAAATATAAACGGGGTGTTTTTTCTAATACTTTGCCTAGTGCCAATTGACAGTAAAGATTTAGTCCAAGAATCTTGGATGAAGTTAAATCAAGGATTAGCAATTAAATCAAACGCAAAAGTTGATTGGAAACCAACACCAAGAAAAACAAGATTAGTTACTGTAGAAAAATTAAAAATGTCATTTGCAGCACCTGAATCAATATGGCTCCCACAAGATATTAAAGATTACGACACAAATCCAGAATCAGTATTTATTGGAAAAAACGCAAGTGATTCAGGCGATTTTTTAAACCTGAAAGCCAAGTTGCAAGTTTTTGCACTACCGAATCCGATTAAGGATGAAAAAGCATGGGATATGGTTGAAGAAAAATTGTTCGAATTACTTAAAGAAGAAAAAACTGCTGATACTAAAATTGAGAAGTATGTTGACGCAAAAAATAAATTCCCTGAACTGAGCAACAAAAACATTTCTGCCAAGGCTGAAAATTTCACAATCAAAGTTGATGACCAAATTCAAAAGCTAATTTTTTGGGGCAGATACTCCGCTAAAAATGGATCTTTACTTTTTGTTTGTGAAATTCCATTTAAAACAAAAGATTATTGGCTTGAAGAATTAAATGATATTTTACAAAGCCTTACCCTGACTGAGTAATTAATTGCCACCTATTAAAGGCATTTTACCCTTGGTTTTTTCAGGTACCGGGGCAAACGGGACAACAGCTTTACCTTTTTCCCTAAGCTCCGCAGCTTTCTCTAGAATTTCATCCTGCCTGACCGTTTTTGCAGGTTGCAATGCATAGCTAAACCGATGGATATCGTGGATTTCAAATGGAAACAAACTTTCAGCTACAAAATCCAATGGCGGATATTCGTACCAAGGCGAAGGTATCTTTTGCTCGACATCCAATGTTTCGTAACCATCTTTAACCAACTTAAAATTATACTTACCGTAATAGACAAAATGTTCATCCATCGGTGTTACACCAATGGGTTTTCCATCCTTATAAACCATTGCACCCTGAGGAAAGGAATCAATGGTGTACTTACGAGTTACACACCCTGTAAATACAGCAAGTAGGAGCACCATAGGTAAACATCGTAAAAACATTATTTCGTCACCCCAGTGCAAGTCACTTAAAACCTTAACCACAAAAACTTAACCTTCACGGTATATCCACTTAAAATCGTGATATGTTGGCTTTAATAACTTAAATCTCTTTTGGGTCAATAGGTCTTTTACTAAGGATTTTCGTTTTAAATCTTATTTTGGCTTTAATTTGATATTCTGTAAAAGTTAGGTACTATAAGATTTGAGTTGATTCGAATTCTAAGTTGGAGATCTGATGGCTTCATTCGACCAAATCGAATGTGCAGTTTTAACGGATGTTGGCCTTAAAAGAGGTTACAACCAAGATAGCAATTACCTTTCCCTTGCCTCAGATGAAACCCAATGGCAAGAGTTAGGACATGTTTTATTGGTAGCAGACGGAATGGGAGCTCACGCAGTTGGCGAAAAAGCTAGCGAGCAAGCGGTTAAAACAATCCCCCATGTTTATAGCAAGCATGTAAAAGATGGGGCGCCAGAATCTCTGCGTAAAGCTTTTTATGAAGCCAACTCAACTATTCATACTTGTGGGCAAGAAAACACTGAATTTAGAGGCATGGGAACAACCGCAACTGGAATTGTTATTCGACCTGAAGGGGTTTGGATTGGACATGTTGGAGACAGCAGGGCTTATCGAATTCGGGGGAAACTCGTTGAGCAACTCACCTACGACCATAGCCTTGTGTGGGAATACGCCAGACTTAAAAAAATTGATCCAGATGAAGTTAAGGATATACCCAGCAACTATATCAACAGATGCCTTGGCCCTGAAGCTATTGTAGAACCTGATATTGAAGGCCCTCACAAAGTAATGCAAGGCGACATCTTTTTAGTTTGCAGCGATGGGCTAACTGGTTTGGTAAAAGATTCAGAGTTAGGTGCGATAACTACAAGTTTATCCGCACAAGATGCATGTAAAATGCTTGTAGATCTTGCTAATCTGCGAGGTGGACACGATAACATAACTGTTATTGTTGCCAAAATTGGAGGCACCTTTAAGGGTTCAAACAACTCAAGTAATGAACCTGTCATTAATCCAACCTTTTTAAATAAAACAGTGACTCGTTTAAAAAGTATGAAACCTGGCATACCATGGTGGTTTATTTGTTTAATGTTTGGATTATTGCTGGCTATCTCCCTGATCGGGATAAAAGCTATGGAGCACCAACTAACGGACAGCATATTAACTGGCGATTTAGTTAAATTCTCAATCATATTCATCGCCTTAATTTCTTTTATAGCTGGCACAATAGGATTTTATATCCAATTTCAGAGTTCAAAAGACGAGGAAACAAAAGAATTCCCAATGCCTTCAGCCAGAATCCACCGGAGAACTTTGATTGAAATAACTCAGGTGTCCCTTACAAAAATGGAAAAACAAATCGAAGTTTTCAAAAAACGTGGAGAAGATAAAGCTTGGGGTATCAATCGGGACACTCTAGAAAACCACCTGTCACTTGCCAAAAGTTCTGTTTCCAAAAATGATTTTGCTGAAGCTTTTAAGCATTACTGCATGGCTTTGTTGCTATTTTCAGCGCCTTGGATAAAGCATCGGAAAGAAGATAGCCCTGTTGAAATCTTCTGGGGTAAATAACTCACTCGCTTGTCTACAATCCATCACTTTAATTCAGTTTAACATTAATAATCCCTGAAATTTACAGGGCCTATGTTTTAAACATGTGCCTCGCGGTAGCAAATAAGAAAATAACTTTAACTCCCTAACCCCTTTGAAATTTCGTTTTAACGCATTCAAATTAATTCAACCATTTTTAAAATAAGTCTTAGAACCCATTACATAGCACTATTTCCCAAGCAAAGCCTTAATGAATAGTTAAGGCTGAAGTCAAAACTTTAATAGTGGGTTTCAAAGGCAAAACAAAAGTGAACTTGCAAAAATGCAATGTATTTATCAATAAAAAAAGGGCCCACTTAAGTGCCCTTTAATGAATTCAAATTTTTCGTAAAAGCAATTAACTGGCTGAGACAAGTTCTCGTTTATTTTTCTTGGATTTCGGTACTCGAACTTTATGATTAAGGACTTTATCAGTGGGTTTTCGAAGATCCCAAACAATCCCAAACCACGAAAGAACAACTAAAATACTATAGCTAATATCAATTTCCCACCAGTAGAAGCCTTGATTGGCTGAACTCTGGTAATGATGATGATTATTGTGCCATCCTTCACCCATCGTTAAAAGAGCTAAGACTAAGCTATTTTTGCTCTCATCAGTTGTGGCAAACCTTTTGTACCCTATTAAGTGACTAAGAGAATTAATGAAAAAGGTGCAATGATAAACCAAAATAGTACTGACAAAAAAGCCCCAAACTAGCCCAGAAAGCCCCATGGTAAGGTAACAAATAATTGCAAGGGTAACGCCTGGTACATAATGATAATTACTTAGGAACTGAATTTCAGGGTACTTGGTAAAGTCTTGAATATTCTTGTCATCATAAGGAGTATGTTCTTCTGAAAGAATCCAACCTACATGCGACCACCAAAAACTTGTGCGATGCGGGGAATGCGGATCAGCAGGCGTATCTGAATATTTATGGTGCTCGCGATGATGGGAAGCCCACCATAGCGGACCTTTTTGCAAAGCACTAGCACCCATCCAAGCTAAAACAAACTGAAACCAACGACTCGTTTTGTAAGCTCTGTGCGAAAAGTAACGATGATAACCAGCAGTAATACCAAACATTCGAATTAAATAATTTGCCAAGCACAACAAACCAACTTGCCAAGAAAAGGATACAAACAGTGCAGACAAGCAAGCGACATGCATTAAAATAAATGGGACATTTTTAGCCCAGTTATGTGCATAATATCCTAAACTTACAGGTTTTGTTAAAAACAGGGTCTTTTTATCAAGTTCGGTAGTAGACATTACGAAACCCTCCTGGAATACATACGAAAAAACACACTTCACCTGAAGCTACTTTAGGGCGAATGAAACTATACTTTCTTGATTGTAATTCTTGCTTTACGAATTGCACTCATTTTGCGCAATTGTGCACGGCGGCGGGCTTCGCAAGGCTTTTCGTAATATTTTCGTTTACGCAATTCTTTTTGGATACCACTCCGTTCGAGCAGTTTTTTAAATCGTTTTAGGGCCAAACCAATTGGCTCTCGGTCGTGAACTCGCATCCTCAATGGCATAACGTTTACTCTGTAAAAAACAGTTAAAAATCAAAACACTCAAATGATAATATAAAGCATTTCCCATTAATTGCCAAGATGATAGTCTATAAAATACGGAGAATCTATTTATTCGTAACTTAGGGACCTTTATCAATGATCAACAAAACTACTAAAACCTTGATTTCCAAGCTTTTTATCACAGTAAAACCATTAGTTAAGCTTATTTACGCAATTATCTTTTTTGTTTCGGGATCGAACCTTTGTTTTTCAGCGGATTGGCCACAATGGCTCGGGCCAAATAGAGATGGGGTCTGGGGCGAGGAAGGAATAATAACAAAATTCCCCAAAGGAGGACCTAAATTGCTGTGGACAAGTCCATTAAGTGGAGGTTACTCAGGTCCAGCAATAGCCAAGGGGCGAGTATTTATTACTGATCGACAAGTTGCAGCGGGGAAGATTGAATCAGATAATTTATTTGCTAGGGCCAACTCCGAAGGAACAGAGCGCCTAATTTGCCTAAATTCCTCAAACGGAAAGACTATTTGGGAATTTTCTTACCCATGCACCTACAAAATGGCTTACCCATGTGGTCC
>Ga0209829_10000447_pt1 | contig 38040 bp, 26 predicted proteins | sample C_140205_EF_Meta_FD_187311 | JGI IMG/M metagenome (GOLD analysis project Ga0209829, IMG submission 187311) | Freshwater microbial communities from Lake Croche, Canada to study carbon cycling - C_140205_EF_MetaG (SPAdes) (version 2) | ecosystem: Environmental > Aquatic > Freshwater > Lake...
TCGTATCCCCTACAGGAATATAGTGTTCTGGCGATAGACGAATCGTTGCAGATTTCGTGAGCAGATTTACGTATTCGCTCGTCTCAAACGGATTGCGATGTCCGAAGAAATAAATGGGGGTGAAGATGCCGCCGGCAGTCAGAACCTCATCGCCTATTTTGAGATCGCACATCGCGACTTCTTCTGTAGCTCCCCCCTTCCGCACGGTCACGAGGGCGTCGGAGGGGAAACAACTCGCTTTGTTCATAGCACTATCCATAAAAGATGACATCATCTCAGAACCACAGGCGGCGTAGCCTGCCAGATCCATCTGACCTTGAAGAGCCTGTAAACCATTTAGATCACTAACTCCTGAAGATTTAGCTTTCATCAAATTGCAATACTGGCCTTGAGCAGTGTTCGAAGCACGCCGCAACGCCTCATTATATTTAACAATATCTGTATTACCATTCATATCATAATAATCACTTTCTACAACACTAATCCTTGCAAGTTTCTGCATATCTGATAAATAGTTCATATTGAGAATGCATGCACCCGTTGGAGGCTTGCCATGTGTAGGATCACCTGCTCTATCTTTTGTAAGGCCAGGGGGGCAGTCTCCAGGGCATCCGCTTCCGTTCACTAAGCACACTGTTCCTTTACCGTCGCCGCAATCTTTCTTGTAGAATCCAATAGGACAGTTCTTTTGGGTATACGCGGCCGAATCATGCCAGACTTCTGTTTCATGGAGATTACTAAAGGGAAGTGGCCTTGGAGCCTTTGAGACTTCAATGCGAATCCCGTTCATCATATCACCAGGTGATCCATAGGGATAGTTGTTCGAGTTAGTATAAGTATTCCCGTATATTGTGATACTCCCTATCTGCATATTATCCTGTAGGTCGATTTCCCAGAAGTTGTCCACCTCACCAGCAAAATACCTTTGAGAAAGCCATCCGTTCGTTGCATCGAAAGTGCTCAGAACCTGTGGATTGCCGTTTACTAGGCTGGCAGGATTTGTACCCATTTGAGAGGATGGAAAGGCATATACGGGCTTCCCTTGTGATATATTATTCCCTTCTTTATCTGTTATAACAACCTGTGACAAGGCTAGCCATGATATATACGCGCACCCCCCGTTGAGTAGTATATATCCTGGAGGACAGCTTTGTGTTTGACAAATATAGGTTGGAGTCTTGCTGTTATTATTTGATAGAGCAACTGGTGTAAATCCAGCGGCACATGTGATACTAGAGGGGACTGTTGGTGCTGTATAGGTAGTTGCTGTTGTGCTTAACTGCTGAGTGTTAGTATCTACATTTACATCGAAACCTTCATTATAGGACCGCCCTTGTATTTGCTTGATTGCAGGCCACAGACGAACGTAGCGCCCCGTTTTATTTAGAGCTACTGTCTGCGTAGTATCAGAGGTAGTTAAAGTAATCGTGCTCATTGTTTGGGAGGGTTTGGCCCCATAACAAACAGCGCCGGCAGGGCCTGTAGTGGAACTCTTATCTACCACCTCACTCGTATTTCCACATTTGGCGTAATAGGCTAGGCGGCATTGTCCGTTAGCGGCCTCGACATATCCATCATCACATGTGTTTTTTTTGCAATAAGTCGTACTATCATTGCCGGTTAAAAGCTTGTAAGGTGAATATCCTTGAGGGCAAGGAGCTGAACTGCGGCATCTAACAGGAATTTCGGATTGACTGTTATACTGGGACGCAGGTGTTATCTCTCCAGTGTAGCCTGTGGGGCAGGCACAGTTGTTGTATATTGTGACTTTCGGCGTGGTGGGGGTTGGATTTATATAGCTCCAAGTGTTTGTCACTCTAGGAGAACTAACTCCATATGTATCTCCACGTGCATAGCCAACCGAGCTGTATCCCCCATTTTGAAAACACACACTTTCAGCATTATATAATACACCCCAGCCAAAAGTAGGATTGTTAGTAGGGCAACACCCCAACTCTGGACGGGTCGGATCTCCTGACGTTCCACTAGGGCACACCTTCACAGGCGTACATTGAAATGCAGTCAGAGACTTCGGAATGCTCATCTTGGGCACTGTTTCAGCCGGCTGGGCAGGATACTGTTTGAAAGATGTTAGCCCCGCTTTTATATTGCCGAGAATATTCAAATCTGCATTCATCTCAGCCAGATTCTTATAACCTTTTAGATCAAAGGGAGGGGATGGGGCGTGAACTTTGAATTGTACTATCTTATGTTTTCCAGGATAAGGATCGCTCCCAAATTGAGCTACATTCATTACGATTGGTTGAACTACACCATTTACTTTCATATTGTCTAACTGTGATGGGGTATACTTCCTATAAAACCATGCAAACTCAAATCCATACCTTACTTCAGCAACAGACATCCATGGATAGTCAGCGAGAATCGTAAGAGGATAGATACTAGCACCATCTACCCCAATTGTCATCCAGATTCCTTCTCCACTTGCATCGTAAAAAACTGCAGGGGAGGAGTATTTAATCATCGCGCCATCAATCTTAGTAAGTGTATCTGTACTATCAATCATCTGTTGACCATATGTAGCATTATTCTGCATTGACTTTTCTATAGCACTGTTATATGTTACCAAGTTGGCACCATACCCAGATGCCACCCAGCCGATTTTAAGCGACACAATAGCTGAGGTAGCCTCTGCCACTTGCGCAGGAGTCATAGAGAGCCATCCTGCCTCACACCATTGTGCCCCGCGCCTCCAAGCATCCGCCAGCTGGACAGGAGTCGCCAAGGTCCCGCTGAGATCTCTACAGACTTTCGAAGCCGCTTCCGCAGAGCTGAAACTCCCACCCACAAAAAATACCTCAGGCCCCGCCTTTGTGCGATTCGCCTCCCCAGGACTTGGCGCCACGTAGGAGGCCGTCGTGTTACCCGCCGCGTTATCCATATCACTCTTCGCAACAGTCGTCTTACTTATAGCAAATCCCGCCGCGGCCTGGTTGATTTCCGCCTGTGTTGGATTCGTCAGAACGGTGGGCGTCGGTGCAGGTATCGTCGGACTACTCGTGAGCTCACCAACCGTCGATGTCGACCAATCATCCGTCGTAGGATTGCCCCCAGACACCGCAGGATCCGTCAGACTCTGTGAATACGTCGCATTCGGATCGCGCCTTTTTGACATCAACTGTTGCACAAATATATCTGTCGCCGCCTTGGAACCATCATCATTTATGGGGGGGCTCGAGTTTGTTGATATACTCGTTTTCGTAGATATTTTGGAGACGTTATTATTTTTGAATGTGGCCATGCAGTTCGCGGCATTAAAACCAGCAGTAAAATCGCTCATGTCATTTACACCCCTTATGTTATCCATCTGAGTCGAATAATCACTATCACTCATCGTGGGGTTGATCTTGAAACTGACATTCCCCGTATTATTACCCGAGAGATCATCCGTATCACTCGTCATCTTATCGATAGTAATCGTATTAGCTGAAACAGCGGTGACTTTCGCCCCAGAGATCGACCAATTGCCGTTCGTCAACGCAGGCGTATCTGAGATGACCATTCCAACGGAGGGGACCACACCACCAGTTATGACGATCTTATTCGTTCCAGATTTCCATGAGCCCTGTACAGTAAAACCGTTATGAAGAACTAGTATATTATTATACTGCATCTTCGCGTATCCTTTTGCGACCTGCGACTTTGAGAGGCCACATGCAGTAAGAGTTTCAGGGGTGGCGCCACTAAGAATAGACCTATACACACACCTTGCAGTGGTAATATTAATACCATTCAAGATATAGGGTTCAAGGATAATCTGTTCGTTAGCCGTTGTACCAGTTGGGTAAACATATTGTCTCAGATCCGGTTTTATACTACATGTACCCTTTGTTGGTACATCTGTCAAAGCTCCCAGAATTCTGAAGCGAATGCCAGCATTACGAGAACTAACTGGTAAAGAGTTCTTTGACGGATCTACGGTATCGTCGCCAGAAAACCCAATATATCGTATTGATGTTATGAATTTCAACTCGCCGAGATCGACCTTCCAAACAGGGTTTGTCCTTGTGCCGTCACCCACCATACATATCTGTGATAGATCGTTGCGAGGTGTCATAGTCCCATCTACACTATACGTATTGCTTGTAGTATTTGACGATCTGGCCGAGTACATACTGAGTTCAATCCGTGCGCGATTACGTTCGACCTCACTCGTTGGTCTGCTTGCATAATCCGCCTGTAAACGACCTATATAGTGTATGCTGCTGATCGGCTTTGCCGATCCAAGATCTATTTCCAAATATACGCTCGCAAAGCTACCCGTATCCCCTAAACTGCACCAAGTATCGTAGGCGGATTTGGGCGTCGGTGATTTACCATCTGTTATAATAGAGGGGGGCTTATAGTTGGCCAGAGTTCCAGTTGCATATGGGACTATTCCTGCAGCCAGATCGTCACCTGATTGATTCAGCACCATGAGTTGCGTCAAGTTAATGTAGCCATCCGAGTTGACACCGGGTCGTACGCGCACATATCTCGCATAGACTCGGGGCACGGAGACTAGCTGATTATCACCCGTCGTTGGGAGACCAATCATCATCGTCGGCTGTGTACAAGAGGCGGTTACAGTCTTATTCTTAGCCAGATTCGTCCCTGTAGAGTCATAGACAGCGATTTGACTGATTCGTACCATTCCGTCACCACCTGTTTCAGGTGGAAGTACGTGGACATATCGTGCAAAGTTATTGAAAGTCAGCACCTGGTCGATTGTATTATCAGGAAGAGCCTTTTCCGTCATTAGACAATAGGGTTTATCGGCCGAGCAAGTTGTTTTCGAAGGCCCTTCGCCACAGGATCCTCCAACGGCGAGACTGAATGGCTCGACCTTTCTGGTGGCAAGATGAATCCCATAGAGGCCGATGCAAAAAACGAGGATGGCCGCTAGAATGGTGAAAATAAGATATTTCTTTGGTACCTTTATGGATCCAGGGAGCATGAGGCATCCCCCCAAATATAAGAACGTAAATATGAGACTTTCCTCCCACATATCTACTTATGAGCGGACATTACGTTATGTGTAATCCATACGAATGATATATATCAGCTCAAAGATGATATATATCATGTGTCAAGTCTTGTCAAATTACATATTCCTGGTAGCGTTCCACACGGACTTGTGGGTCAGATAATAGACGATGGCAAACACCACACCGTGAGTGGCGGCCACCACCAGCTTGGATCCACCGGGAGGAAGAGACAGCAGCACACCAGGGGTCAGCACGACGAAAAGAAGGGCGAGGTACAGGCTCATGTAGACGTTCATTTGTATATCATATGGTAAGAAAATGAATAGGTCCTACGGGCACATACATTTTATCGAATGTCACAATAAACATGCGTTCAGGCCCTACATCCAAGGAGCGACGCAGGGAAAGGCGCAGAGAAAGACGAAAGGCCTATATTTCTACCTACGAAGAACAGTGTAAGCATCCCTCACCCGCCTCCGCCGCCGCCTTTGCTCTCACGACTTCCTCCTCGTATTCCCGCACCAGCCGATCCATCTTCTCCTGTCTCGTCTCTGGGATGGGTTCATCCACTGAATCGACATCGGAATCCACCTCAGCCTCGCTCACATCAACCTTTTGGAGCGCCTGCATGAGACGAGGATCCACCGTGAACTTCTGCGCCGCCACAGGCGCCTTTGAACGCAGATAGTAACATCCCGTCTTCAGCCCCTTCTTCCAAGCGTAGAAGTGCATCGAAGTTAGCTTGGCGTAGTTGGGGTCCGCCATAAAGAGATTCAGTGACTGGGACTGACAGATGAATGCACCCCGTGCAGCCGCCATATCGATCAGAATCTTCTGTGGGAGCTCCCACGACGTCTTGTACCGCGCCTGAATCTCCTCGGGAATCTCTGCAATGCCCTGGACGGAACCATTCCGCGCAATCATTGCCTGCTTCAGATCATCGTTCCACAGACCCAGCGTCATCAGCTCCTGCGTGAGATGCTTGTTGATCACCGTGAACTCTCCCGCCAGCACACGCCGTGTGTACATGTTCGTCGTGAAGGGCTCGAAGCACTCATTGTAGCCGAGAATCTGGGACGTGGATGCCGTAGGCATGGGCGCGACCAGGAGAGAGTTGCGCATACCCTCCGCGGCCCTGACACGAAGCGTCTCCCAGTCAAGAGTTTTCGCCGTCAGAGGAGTAACGCCCCAAAGATCGGGCTGTAGCTTGCCCTTGGACGCAGGAGAGCCGGCAAACGTGCTATAGGGGCCCTCGACCTTCGCCAGCTCTGTCGACTCCTCCACTGCCGCAAAGTACATGTGCTCGAAGATGAGCTGGTTGAGCTCCGCCGCCTCGGGCGATTCCCAAGAAAGCCGCAACATGGCGAACACATCCGCCAGCCCCTGTAGGCCGAGGCCAATAGGTCTGTGGCGCATATTGGACCGCTCCGTCTCCACCGTAGGGTAGTAGTTCACGTCAATCACCCTATTGAGATTGCGCACGACGGTGCGGACACACTTGCGCAGCCCCTCGAAATCGTAGACGTATCCCAAGGAGGGTTTCTTGATCACGAATGCCGGAAGAGCAATGGAGGCCAAGTTACACACTGCCGTCTCATCGGGAGAAGAGTACTCGATGATCTCCGTACAGAGGTTGGACGACTTGATGGTCCCCAGATTCTGCTGGTTGGACTTTGCATTCGCGGGATCCTTGTAGAGGAGATAGGGCGTCCCAGTCTCCATCTGCGTATCTAGGATCTGGAACCAGAGCTTCCTCGCCTGGACCTTCTTGCGCGCCAGCCCCCTGGCCTCATAATCCAGATATTTGGCGTCAAAGGCGGGTCCCCAGACATCCGCGAGCCCTGGGGCCTCCGCGGGACAGAAGAGGGACCACTCAGCATCCTCCTCCACCCGCTTCATGAAGAGATCGGGCATCCACATGGCGTAGAAGAGATCACGGGCACGCTCCTCCTCAGAGCCCGTATTCAGCTTCAGCTTCAGGAAATCCTCCACGTCGGCATGCCAGGGCTCCAAATAGATGGCGAAGGAGCCGTTGCGTTTTCCGCCGCCATTGTGTGCAACACCCATGTGGGCCACTACATAGTCATGAGGCCCCTCAATCTCAAAGTCATGGACGACCCCCTCATACGTCGTATCGGTAATGCTCTCAATACGGGAATAGAGGTTGTCGCCGTGCCTCAGGAAGGTGAAGTACTCGCCGGCGGGAGCCTTGGGGAACATGGCGAGAATCTCCGCAATGCGAGGGACACGGACAACTGCTGTAGGGAGATTGGTGTGAATGTCACCGGAGCACTCGCCAACCCTGTTGCGCTCATAGCCGGATGCGAGAGCACCCAGGCGCAGCAGCAGATAGCGGATTCCCTCCACAAGAGGATAGGAAGACAGCTCGATTGCAATCTCCTTTGTCCCCACACAGCCGTCCGTCTCAATGATGCCGCGAAGAATCTGCAGGATCTTCCCACGGGGCAGATGCAGTAGGGGCGTGTCAATCTTCTTTTGCTTGTTGGCGTCGTAGAGTTGCGAGCGAGTGAACTTGAATCCTGGATTGGCCGTGGACCACTTGATGCGGACAGTGCTCCCCTCCGTATAGATGTTGGGGTTCACACCGCGGCGCTCCAGATAATCTATCACGAACTCGGCGACATCCTTCTTGGAGTCGTTATTCAGGCAGACGCCCGCCACCGATCCCGAGATGTGGCCGTCGCCGAGGAGAATCCCGTAGAAGCGGCAATCCTCCTCTGTGAGACCTGGCACATCCTTTTGGTATGTGGGGATGGGGAAGACAAGGAAATCATCTGGGCGAAGATCGGCGGCGTCAGTGAACTGGGGAGCAGCCAGCCTCTTCTCAAGACGATTACGGATCACGCTATAGTTTAGCCCCTTGGCCTGTCCCGTCAGAGCCAGGATCTGGTGCTCAGGAGTCGTGCGGACAGGGTAGATGGCGCCCTTGACTTGAAAGTCGAGCATGGGGCCAGAGTACGTGTGGCGCACTGGGAGACGCACAGTTTCATAGGCACCCGTGCTCGTCAGAACCTTGTCGGTGACGGACACATCCTCGATTGCCTTGGGACCGGCCTGCGTGAAGATAACCGTGTCGGGGGTGAAACACTGGTCAACATAGCGTGCAGTGGCGTTGAAGTTCCGCAACATTGGCACCAGCCCGTTACTCTGACCGTTTGTCCCCCGAATGAGACTCCCGCGCGCCCGAATATTGTGTACGTGGAGCCCAATCCCGCCGGCATGCTTGCTGATGGCCGCACAGTTCTTCAGAGTGTCATAGATGCCGTCAATGCTATCATCCTTCATCGCCAAGAGGAAACAGGACGAAAGTTGCTGGCGAGGCGTTCCCGCGTTGAAGAGTGTGGGCGTCGCGTGAGTGAAGAGTTTCATCGAGAGCATGTCATAGGTCTCGAAGGCCCTTGGTAGATCCGCGGACCATAGACACAGAGCCACACGCATCCACATGTGCTGGGGTCTCTCGACGACTTTCATGGCGGCATTCTTCAGGAGATAGGACTTCTCGAGAGTCTTGAAGCCGAAGTAGTCGAAATCGTAGTCGCGGTCATAGTTGATGTAGGCATCAATCTCTGCCCCATGCTTCTCGACACACTCCACGAGCTCCTTGCTGACATAGGAGACTGGCTCCCCCGTCTTGGGCATCACCTGCGTAGAAAGAGTTTTAACAACGTCGCTAAAACTCTTGCACGTGTTCTTGTGATGGTTGCTAATGGCCACACGGGACGCGAGCGTCCCCCAATCGGGATGGGTGGTAGAAAGAGGGGCGGCCATCTGGGCCGTCAGCTCATCCAGCTCCGTGGTTGTGATCCCGTCAATGATACGCGCCAGAACCTGTTGTGCTAGGACATCGGCCTTCACCAAGAGACCACGAGAGGCCTTTCGGATACGTTGAAGGACTTTGTCAAAGCTGACGTTCTCGTGTGTACCGTTACGCTTGACTACTTGCATACTATAGGACATCTTAGGATTTGGTATGCCGGGCTGTGCCGCGACCCCAACCTCAATTTTTGGCCCAACGCCACACACCGTTATGTATAGGACCCGTTTTTACTCCGTTTCGTTTGACGCCATAGCAGAGTTAAACTAATCGGCCTTGTTTTTCTTTTTCCTTGTAGTGGCTGACAACTTCGGCCCTGTATTCGATAACATTTTCGATCCTATATTGGCAGCTATAAAGGGTAGAATCTCCCGCTGGTAGGAAATAATCTTCCTTTCTGCTGACCGCTCCTCTGTGAGATGCCTTGACCAGTCAATCACACCAACAAAATCCATCAAGGTCAAGGCCAGAGCATATCTATCCGTTGCAATGTTATAGAACCCTTTCGCCTTTCGTGTCTGTGTTTTCACAAAAATCGTCTTGTTAACGGCCCTCTTACGTGGCGAACACCCTACCAGTTTCTTCACCCGATTCAACATCGTATTCCTATCGCGGATTACAGGAAACACGCGTTTCTTTGTCCTGTTCTTTAGAGGAAGCAAATCATCGGCCAAATAGAAGGTGGTGCCTTCGGGTGAATCATTCGGATCATCAGAACACATAGCATGTTCTATCTCGCACGGAATCTTACACACCATACCAAAATCAATAATCAGCGGCATGAGCGGCATCGCATTCGGACCAACTCTTACAAGAATATTCAATGCCTTTATATCACGATGGACGTAACCATATTTATGGATTATTTCAAATCCCTTTATTATATTCTGAAAAATGCCATAGCCCAAGTTAAAATCCATACGTGTCTTACGATTCACAGCATCTTCTATGATGTCCCATAGTTGTGCTACTTTTTCGTATTTTTGAACGATATATCCAAAATCCTCGCCATCTACCATATATCCGTAGTATTCTGGAATGAAGGGTTTGATTTCTTCATTCGAGCTAAACTCTTCCCAGATATCAACTTCTTTCCTGAAATCCTTTACATCTATAGATGAATACAACTCTACCATTTTGACAACATAGGGGCCCACCCTATGGACGGAGCCAAATCCTCCTTCACCAAGTTTTTCTGTATCGGTTTCTGTAGGATCCAGAAGCCGGTCTACAATGTCTGAAATCTCATCTTTGCTGAGCATCTCCCACTAACTATCGGAGGCTTTTTCGTGTACGGCTGGGGATCTTGCGGCGTTTCACCCTACTTTTACGCTTGCCTCCAGCTTGCGCACGTTTTGTAAAAATGATGAGTTCCTCCTTTGTTGTATACACCCCCCCAACATCTGACTTGTGTGAAAAGTTTATAGGAAACTCGGTCGCTTTTTTAATCCGGACCTTCCAATGGGGCTTTATATCGGGATAATCCGCTATTTCTTTTATTTTATCTTTGTTGATAAAATCGGACATATCTCCAAAGACTGCACTACCACCTGGTTTCAAGATCCTATGGCTTTCTCTAAGAATATTGAGTAACTGTTCATCCCCTATAGGTCGATTTAGTTGTGCTGTTCCCCGCATGAACGCAGTATACACAGGGCAGTTTTCACCCCAAACATACTTCTTCGAACCAGCCTCGATCCTCTCCCATGTCTTCCCCTCGCATGATGTATCTACATAGGTAATATCTGGACCCAACGCATGCCCTACTGAACCATCGTGATTTATCTTATGCATTTGAGGCATTGTTTCACAGTGACAGGCTATGACCACGTCGGAATCGGGCACCGAGTCCATCTCTTATTAAAGAATAGATTGCTTAGATCTCATTACCTCTCTCAAACCTGGCCACCTTCGCACCCCATTCAGCGGCCATAAACTCCCATGCTGGGCTCCAACCATTGATATGAACTATTGTCTTTACAATGAGAGAGTCCTTTTTCATTAGGACCCTCTTATGCTCACTTCCATCCCGATGGCACGGTAAGTCAATGATATCACTAGGAGGCTCCTCAAGATCTTCTGGATCCTCGCCCAAGGACTTCCTCCAGAGCTTTACAGCCTCGTCCGTTGCCATAGACTTCCCATCTCCACCTGGACCCACCAGGAATAGCCAACCACATGTTGGACCATTCATTAAAAAAGTCGTGACAAGATTAATCTTATCCCACTTGGTCGAGTACACAGGAATATCCATATACTCTTATGACGCTGTCTACGTTTAGACCGCGTCCTTCTTATCCTTCAACGCGTAGCGCAGCAACTTCTTCTGCGTCACAATCCTGGAAGAGATACACATGGTCTCCAACTCCTGTAGCAGAAGCTTGTAGGCGTAGGGGATCTCAATGGCCGAGAACTTCGTCGTGTTCCCACAGCCCTTACAGTTCCAGATACCCTCCTTTGGATTCACCACTGCAATCAGCCCACAATCCTGGCAACTCCAGCATCGGAAGAGATCGGAACACTCCATGAAGCGCTCCTTAGTGAATTCCGTGATACCGTGTGCAGCCACACAATCACGCTCCATCTCTCCAAAGCGCAAGCCACCCTCGCGCGCCCTGCCCTCTGCCGGCTGTCTCGTCAGCATCACCAGCGGCCCTGAAGATCTGGAATGCATCTTATCCGCCGAACAGTGCCTCAGGCGCTGGTAGAAGCACGGCCCCATGAAGATACTCGTCTCCATCTGCCGCCCCGTGAAACCATTGTAGAGAACCTCATTCCCTGCCGGCTCCAAGCCCAGATCATCCCTCATGATCTTCGTCAGTCCCTCCAGCGTCACATTATTGAAAGGGGATCCGTCGCCCAAGCAGCCCATCTCACGCCCCATCTTCCCCAAGAGCGTCTCCAAGAGTTGTGCTATCGTCATGCGGCTCGGGATGCACTGGCCCGTAATGATGGGTCGGGAAGCCTTTACGACAACACCCTCCTCCCTCACCGCACGCCGTGTAATGATGAAGCCATGGGGCATCGTCACACACCAAGTACGACCATCGTATGTGGTCTTCTTGATATCGCGTCGCACGTTTAGCGTAGGCTCTGCCGCCCTGGCTGTCTCAGTATATGACACCTTCCAGCCAGTATGTCTCGCGACAATCTCCCTCCCCTCCTTATCATGCCCCTTCACATCTCCAACATGATGCTGAACTGTGAAATGAGATGAATACCCGCCATGAAGTGCGAGGCGCATAATCTCATCACGGAAGCGACTCGATGAAGTCCAGATGAGATTCCTATCGGCCTTCTCGCATCCATCCGCAAAGCGTAAGCCAGTCAGAACAGCTCGGACAAGGGGTTGGGACAGGCCCCACACCCAGCCAGCCATCCACTTTGCCGACTTGATAGACTCAGGAGCAGTTGTAGATACTATCTCTGGTACATTTGCCGCGTCTGCATACTTCGCGTACTTCTTACCGTACTCCTCGCAGAATAGGACAAACCACTTCGTGTTGATGATAGACCAGCGATAGCGAACAGGCCGCGCCTCGTTTTGACCACCAATGATGTTGTAGGTGTAATCCTCTCCCTCAACCAGCTCCAAAGCTGCAAAGCGCTCGTGAAGCCATTGGTCGTCCGCCGCCTTCACTGGACTCATTTCCACCGAGTTTCCACCGAAGCGGAGTGTCCCATCTCCAAGCCAGTAGCCGTACAGCTCGCAGAATGCCTGGATCTTTTCAGGGGTATCCAAGCCAAGTTGCTCGGCAAAGGGTAGTGTCGCCACCCCCTCAATCCCTGTAGCGGCTTTTCCAATGAACTTGACTGCCTCTGCATCAAGGAGAGTTGCCGCCTTACACTTCTCGTAATCCTTCACAATACGCCGGGATGCACCGCGAGGGCCCTTTTGTACTCCATCCCAAGTCACAGTCTCCCCATAATACTTTCCGCGCCTTGCGAACATGTCATGGTCCTCCGTAACAAGTAGGGAAACACCGTTACTAGCCGTCTCGCTATCATCCCCATCCCAGTTCCCAGCTTCGCCAGAATGTGTAAACTCCACCATGTCTCGCTGCTTGGCATCGTTCAGGATGAAATCCGTAGGAATCTCATAGACGAGCTGCCCTGTCTCGCGATCATAGCCTCCCACCCGCAAGGTCCCAGCCTCATACCCTGCCTGAACTTCCCTCCAGTTCATGAATCCATGCTCCGTAAGGATTTCATGGTCTTCCGCCAAGCAATGCGGATTGATGATGATATCAGGTACGAGGCCCGAGGCCGTGGTAGGCATGTCCTCAGGGTCCAGGATCATCCCGCAAGTTCCCTTCTGACCATGGCGCGACGAGAACTTGTCACCAATCTCGGGAATCCTGTCCTGCCGCACACGAACTTTGGCGAACGAGTAGCCCTCCCCGTTCCTGTTCTTGAAGATGCGATCCACCCAGCCCGTCTCGTTATTCCTCATAGTGCGCGACACGTCACGGTAGCGCTTGGCCCCCGCGGGAATCACCATCCCTGTTGGAACACGCAGAGGCACATGCTTCCCAATAAGAATGTCATCCGTGTCGACATAGCAGTTCTCGGGCACGAACCCCGTCTCGTCCAGCTTATCGTAGTTCGCGTTCTTCATCTGCTTCGTCATACTGGGATCGGGACGCACGAAGCGCTCCTCCTCACCCGACGACTGATTCTTGCGCTCCTCGTCCTTGTACGTCCTGTAGAAGATGGAACGGAAGAGGCCGCGATCCAGGGAGCCGCGATTGATCATGATGGAATCCTCCTGGTTGTAGCCAGTGTAGGTCAGGATTGCGACTACAATGTTCTGGCCGGAAGGCATTGCCTGTGCCCCATAGAAGCGGCTCATAAACGGTGACACGAAAGGGACCTGGGGATAGCAGAGGAGATGCGCCAGTGCGTCATAGCGGTCGCGGAAGTTGAGAGCGTACATCCCCATGGCCTGTTTCCCCATAGCAGCCTGGTAGGAGTTTCTGGGAGACTGGTTGTGATCCGGAAAGGGAATGTTGCTCGCCAGAGTCCCGAGAGCCGTACTGGGGTGGATCTCGGCGTGGGTGAAGGCATCCCCAGGCTTGTTCACCACGTCGTCCGGGAACATGGCAATGTAGGAGGACTCGGTTTCCCCGGGATCAATGTATTCGATCAGGGTGTTCCCGCCGGGGCTCTCCCAAAGGAGAAGACGCTCCCAACTCTTGATTGCATTCACCTCCTCCAGAAGCCGGCCGGTCGTGTCCGCCGCAATCTCCCTGAGTGCCCCCGCGTAGAAGAGAGGCCGGAGCATCCTCCCCGCCTCCGTGGTAATCCAGATCTCTCGGAGGGAGGCCTTCCAGATGATGCCAGTCTGAATATGGATCCGACCACACCTCTTGGCCTTTCGGAGAAGTTCCAAAGTGTGGAGAGTGTCCTCCGAGGCCAGTGTCCCCAACCACGCCCCGTTCAAGAAGAGGCGAGTGGAAGAATGCTTCTCTGCCACGGAAGTGGAATGGAGAGGCTTCAGAGTTCCGGCCGCCTGGATGAACTCCTTGATCGTCTTTGCATTGCTGTAAATACTGACAATGGCCGTAGACGACATGTTCTTCACAACTCCTACAGAGTGTCCCTCCGGCGTCTCCGAAGGACAGATGTAGCCCCATTGCGTGTTGTGGAGTTTGCGGGGGGCAATCAGCTTCCCCGTTTTCTCAATAGGCGTGGAGATGCGGCGGAGATGTGAGATCCCCGAAATGTAGTTCAGGCGATTCAGAACCTGCGACACCCCAATCTTGCTGGGGCCGCCAATCTTGGCCGAACCAAAGTTCCCCGTGGCGAGAGACGTCTTCAGACCGACCTCCAGGATCACGGACTTCACAACCTTGTTGATGTTCGAAACGTTGACAATCTCTTCAAAGTTCCCGGATGCCCGCCAGCCGCCCGAATGGATCTCCTTGGCCAGCGAGGAGCGGATGTCCTTGATCATCTTCGTGGTGAAGTAGGTCCGGAACAGATTTGCCAGTAGGAAGCCCGGCAGATCAACCAGCTTGTTGGGATAGGCGTCCCGGTCGTCATTGGGCATTCGAGCGGAAGCCACCCACATTACTTTGCGGGCCATATGAGCGAGAAAGCATGCCTTGTCGTAGTTGAGGGCGGGTGTGAGACCGATGTGGGGGAAGAGCTCGAGGCTGAGAATGTCCTCGATGCGCATCTGTTTCGTGGTGCGGCTGGACCAGGAGTTGACGTGGTTGGAGAGCCAGGCGAGAGCGGCCTCCTGGGTACGGATCTCGGCGGCCTCCATGATACTTTCCGTGAGGAGGCTGTTGAATGTGCCGTCGGACTCGGGGCCAACGATGAGGTCGCAGATCTCCTTGTCGCGGATGACGCCGAGGGCGCGGAAGAGGATCCAGAGGGGAATGTCGGTCTTCACGCGGGGCATGGTGGCACAGAGGAGATGGATCTGGGGATTCTTGGGGTGGTACATGATCTTGACGGCGTTGGATTTGGGCACCTGGTCATTGTCGGGACCGATGGACTTCACCTCAATCACTTCGACGTCCTTTGTGGGGTTGCGATTGTTGCGGAAGACGACAGGGCGATTGGCGGCCATGCGCTCTTGGGAGATGATGACACGCTCACCGCCGCCGACGATAAAGTAGCCACCGTAGTCCTCTGCACACTCGCCGAGGGCGATGGGCTCGAGATGCTTCTGGTCGTGGAGGAGGCAGTACTTGGAGCCGACCATCACGGGGATTTTGCCGAGATGGACGTTGGGGAAGAGGCGCTCACGAGTCTCACGAATGCCGCCGCGGGTATTGTCGATGAAGGTGGTCTTGATGCGGACGTCCACGAAGAGAGGGGAGGCGTAGGTGAGATTGCGCATACGGGCGTCATTGGGCATCATGGGGAGAATGGCGCCGTTGTTCTCGAAGATGGTGGGCTTGCGGAGGGAGACGTTCTCGAAACAGAGGGCGACCTCGTATTCACGGGATGCGGTGGAAGAGGCGGCGATCTCGGACGTGCGCCCCATGAGAGCATTGGCGGCGGATGTGGAGAGACCAGTGGCGGAGGCGAGAGCTGAGCGGGGGCCCGACAGAGGGGTTTCCGGACTACCGCGCACAATCAGAGGATTCACCTGTTGAACGATTTCAGGGATGTCAATATCCATGAAATGATTGAAGGATTCCAGTTGGTGGGAGACGATTTGTCGCCCCTCTGACTGTTTGAAATAGAGGTCCAAGATGTGCCTATACGATGGGATCGACATCTTGGACGTTGGTATGTAACTACCGGTTGTAGCATCCGTGTGGGCAATTTTACTTGTTGGCGCGAACATGCTAACACCTATACGTATAGTGCTGGTACGTTTAGGCGGCGGCGTAAATATGGAGCGTTTAAATAGACGGGATGTCAGATCCGAATATAAAACAGATTACTCTTGTTTCTGGAAGTGGCAATAGCAGTGGCAGCGACCAGCTCGGTGGAAAACGCCGTAGGACGGCGAAGAAAAAGAAGTTCGAGCTCGACGGGGGCGGGGGTACGAGTCCTGGGACCATTACACAGTTGTCTGCATCCCACGTACCCGGTACAGAGACAAACCCTGTGGAGCCCGTGGGCGTCAATAGTAATCTTACCAAAGTCGCCGCGCCCCTACAGGTTGCTGGAAAGCCCGAACCAACAAAGGTCGTGCTGGCGGCTGCCAAGAAGAAGAGTAAGGTCGTTTTGGCGGCAGCAAAACCCGTTGCAGCTCCTGTGAAAACTCGGAAGAACAAGACGGCCAGGAAGGTACGGATGAGTATGGTGGGGCTCAGTAGGAAAATCAAGGTGGCCAGAACGATCAAGGAGAAGGCGAAGGCAGATACGATTGACGATATCAAGAAGGCGCTGGTGAAGGCGACGCTGATCAAGGCAGATTCAAAGGCTCCCGAACAGATGCTTCGGCAGATGTATGCCGACTATATGATGTTGAAAAAGCGGGCCTTATAGTAATATGGGAATCACTAACTACAACCAAACCGGAGATTGGTTCTACATAGTGACTGCAGCGATTGTGGTGGATTTCGTGGTTATCGTCATGTCGAAATACGCGGGCCCGAGGCCCTTCTTCAAGGTCGGCGCGCTCAATGACTGGTATACACGCTTCGGGGCTCTCGCGGCCATATCAGATATTACAAGCGCCCTCATTGGAGTCGCGGCGGCCAGATATATCTATACAGTGTTCGGGTTCCACGGGGTCCTCGCCTTTGCAGCCTGTATCGTCGCCTTCCAGCTCGCCCACGACACCTTTTTCTATCTTGCAGTCATCAAGCAACTTCCTACAGGGGAGAATGAGATGATTGATGTTTTCAAGGCCTACGCGGCTGAAAACGGGGCCATGATCTTGGGGGCGGATGCTCTCATCCTATTGTCTACAGCGGGGTTGGGAGCCCTCCTGAAGAGCTTACCGGCACATTATACTGCCGCCACGGCCTTTATAAGCATTTACGCAATGACCTACATTTTATACACGAAACATAAGTAGAATGCCTACATCTACAAGAAAGAGAAAGCGCTCCGTAAGTCCTCCTAAGAGTGGCTCTCCCAGTCGCCGTATGAAAAAGGTCGACGCGGCTCTTTCGAAATACCTCGAGTACATGTCAAGGAATCCTGGAAACAACGCCTCCCGTAAGAAGGGAAACAACTTTATAGAGTATTCGGGCAGAGGTCTGTACGGCCAAATGAATAACGGGCGTAACCAGATCCATAAACTCATTGAGGAAGACGAAGAGGCCCAGCGAACGATGAACAATCTGCGTAGGAGATCACATACGTTTAAGAGTAATCCTCGTGTCTATATTGGCGAATCACCTGTTGCAGCGCGTAATATACGATTCTATACGATGGCACATCCCGACTATAATATCTAGGAATCCTATAGAATGTCTGGAAGATCAAGATCAAGATCAAGATCCAGTTCTAAATCTAGGGCTAGAAGCCGTAGCGTATCGGCAAGTGAGCGTATCAAGAATATAGACCACAACCTTCGCTCACATCTTGAATACGTGCGAATGAATCCTGGAAATCTTGGCGCCAAAGAAGATTACAACGATTTTATGGAGTACAAGGGGAAGGCTCTGTATGGCCAGGTCCGAAACGGCCGCAATAAGACCCACAAGATGATCGAGAAGAATCGAAACGCCCAGCAAACTCTCGCCCTGATGCGGAGGAAGCGCAGAGCTTTTATGAACGACCCCCGTTCCTTTATCGGTGAATCACCTGTGAGTGGTTCACCTACAAGGAGACGCCAGGTACGCTTCATGAGCTACTAAGCGGGCCCACCTATAGCTCTGTTGCGTCTTATAAGTAAGATGTACGAGCAATATATACGAGAATACCATCATCATGCAGCCACATATGGCCCGAACGTAGCTATCTTCATGCTCGTAGGATCTTTCTACGAACTGTATGATATCCCCAACGATGCAGGAGAGTACCAGACCTCCATGAAACGCGCGGTGGAAATCCTCGGAATCGCGAATGTGGAAAAGCGCGGAGACGCGCCCCAGGGTAAGAATGGGCGTTTCGCGGGATTCGGCGCCCCACAACTCCATAAATACGCGGGCATGCTCACCCATCAGAACTGGACCGTCGTTGTCATAGACCAGGAGAAGGATTCCACCGGTCGTGTGAAGAATCGTTCCGTGGCGCGGATCTTATCGGCCGGCACCCACATCGAGGCCTCCCAATCTGAGAACTTCTGGCTCGCGGGTCTCTGGCTCGATCCGGGCGCATGGACGGATCAACGGCTTCCCCCGAGATTCGGTGTAACGGCAATCGATCTCACAACAGGGGCCGTGAAGACGTTCGAAGGGGCCGCCACCGGTAGATGTGACGCCTGGTCCTCCGACACTCTCTTTCATTTCTTTCAAGTTCACCAGCCGAAGGAGCTCGTTATCTGGTGGAAGGGGGCGACGATTGACGCTCCTTCAGAACAGACCTATCGCCGTCTCCTGGGAGTTCCCACGAGCCAGCTCCATTGCCGTACCCCCGCTCCGACTCTCGAAAGAGATATCGTGCGTGAAGATTTACTCCGTAGTTGTTTCAAGCCGAAATCTCTTCTTCCACTGCGTATCGCACTCGGTCTCGAGAACCAGCCGTACATCGAACGCGGTCTTGCATCACTGCTGCTCTTCGTGAAGGACCATTTCCCCGCGGCAACGGAGCGCTTACACGCGCCGATACAGTGGAGCCCTATTGATTCCGTCTATCTGGGGAATCATGCGCTCACCCAGCTCAATATGGTGACTCCCAAAGAGGATGATTCCGTGTTGGCGATTTTCATGCGAACTGCCACACCTATGGGTCGTAGGGCCATGCGCCAGCGGCTCCTCTATCCTATTGCGGATCCGGTCAAACTGGAACAACTCTATAGGGAAGTGGAATCCTGTTTCACGGACCCCTATAAACAACTCCGCCACATTAAGGATCTGGCCCGTCTCCACCGAAAGATCACACTTGCCTCTGTGAATCATCTCGATGTCATAGATCTCGACCAATCCTATACGGCCGCGAAAGAGATCTTACAGGAGGCAGCGGAATCCCCACTGGCTTTCAAGGGAGATGTCGATGCACTGGAGTCCTATTGGACGGAATTCAAGAAAGTCTTCGACGTCGAGAAGGCGCGATCGGCATCTGAGAACCAGTTCTGTATGACGGTGGAGGCGGCCCCTCGAACCACCGTGCTGGAATCGCATATTTCAAGCACGTATACCGAATTGCGCGCACGATTCACCCAGTTCGAGGACTGGATTGGGGTCACGGGCGGCATGAATCTCGATTACAAGGAGAGTGCCCTCTTTATTACGGGTGGTAAGGGGGTCATGAAGGCGGTGGCGGATAAACTGAAGGGGGTCGTTCCGCCGGCATTCCAGGGAACGGTTATACATGCGAAGAAGTCGTCCAGTACGCTCGAAATCCCTGGATTCACGGGACTCTATATGAAAATCCTGCGACTCCGTGAAGAGCTTTGGGCCACGGTGAAGGAGGAGTTGCCGCTCGCATGTGATCGGCTCCAGCTGCACTCCGTAGCAATCGACGCACTCGAGACCTGGATTTCGCAGATTGATGTTTCCACCACGATTGCGCGCGTGTCGGCGGAAAGAGGCTATTGCCGCCCCGAGTTGGTGGCAGCCGATGAATCCTCTATAGAGATTCACGGACTCCGCCATCCTCTTATCGAAGCCCAGACGACACGTCTCGAATATGTGAAACATGATATTGCCCTGGACGCGGATGCCCAAGGATGGCTCGTCTATGGAATGAATGCAAGCGGGAAATCGAGTCTGATGAAGGCGGCGGGCATCGCCGTGCTGTTGGCCCAATGCGGCTGCTATGTCCCTGCATCCGAGATGCGTCTCAGTCCCTTTAGAAGTCTGTTCACGCGTATCCTGAATACGGACAATCTGTGGGCGGGTCTCTCGTCTTTTGCAGTAGAAATGACGGAACTGGGTGAGGCATTAAGGAGGGCGGATGCCTGGTCCTTGGTTTTGGGCGATGAAGTCTGTTCGGGTACGGAATCCATGTCGGCAATGGCGCTGGTGGGGGCGTCTCTCGAATGGCTCCAAGCGCGAGGGAGCCGATTTATCTTCGCCACGCATCTTCATGGACTCCCAGTTCCTACAGGAATCAAAGTGTGGCATTTACGAGTCCGCTACGATCCAGCGGCGGATCGGCTCATTTACGATAGGGCGCTACATCCTGGAGCGGGCAGTTCCTTGTATGGGATTGAAGTGGCGAAGGCGATGGGCATTCCTATAGAGATCTTGGAGTCGGCCCATAAGATACGGCGGAACCTGATGGGGGAGAAGACGGAAGCGACGGCCTCTGTCTCCCAATGGAACGCGGCCGTTCAGAGAAGAGAATGTGAGATCTGTAAGTGCATAGTCGCGAATGATCTGGAGGTCCATCATATACACCAGCGGAAGGATGCTGTGGGAGGTCGTCTGGCAGATGGATCTAATATGAATAATATCCGGTATCTTGTCGTGGTATGTCAGACATGCCATGATAAGCATCATGCAGGAGAGCTTCATATTGGGCCGGTGAAACAGACGAGCGATGGGCCTGTGCGCGATGTTGCATCGCTGGCACAATTCGCCTATAAAGTCCCAGAGGCGACGGAACAGGAAATAGAAAAGATAAGGGCGGCGCTGAAGGCGTATCCGAACATGCCGATTACGCGCTTACTCACGCACCTGGAACAACAGTGCGGGATCCGGACGACACAGCAAAAAATCAGAGGGATTCGGTCCAAACTATGATTTATACATGGTGGGAGTCAGATAATCTATAATGATCCTGGAAATCCCCATGATACATATGGTTGAATAGCTTACTTCCGTATTCGTCATGAGCTTCATCCCGACTTGGCAGACGGGACTTCCCATGGTTACAATCCCTGTGAGATATCCGGTGAAACCATCGGGGACACATACATAGTTGTATATCTTCACGGACGCATAGTGGGCGCTATAGGTTACAAGGGCGGAGGCTACACTTTTGATGAGGGGCTCCATACTGGTACAGTCTCTGCCGGCTTACTCAATTTTTAGCGCAGTGATCGCCGTTTCCTTGTATTTTTACGCCTACCTCCAGCGGCTGGAGCCGTTCCACTCATTGTTCTTTGTATGGCAGCTTGTATCCTATTCTTATTTTCCTGAGTTATACCAGGGTATTGCGATATTCTATGCAACATCGTCCTTATTCCCTCTAGTGTAGAGGAAGTTGCCGAGTGTGCTATCTGCGTTTTTTCTAAAAAATCATTTATATACTCATTTATACCACCAAATATTTTTATGTTCTTCATTATGAAAAACTTACTTCTTTCTTCTTCATTCAGATCGGAGACAATAAACATGATTTCATCCATATTTAGACTCATGAGATCTTCCACACTTAGAGTATCTATTATTGCTAGTGCGTACTCTATATCCATCTATTATGATATTAAAATAAAACGTTTTCAAGCACATTCCATGCACATTTTAAATGCCGTATTATAGTAAATGAAGGCGGGGAAATCATTTAAGAATAAGGAAAAAGAGGAATCCAGATTGCTGAAAGCGTTTGATAGGTGTAAGACAAGAAAGTGTTCAAAATATACTAAGAAACGTAAAAGTGAGCAGCCACTTTTTGAGAAAGAACAAAAGATCAAATGTCCCCAGAAATCAACTAAGGCATTCTACGATTGTTCTAGTAAGTTCTATGAAGGATCAAAGCTACAGAAGCTATCAGAAGATATCGTGAAATGTTCTGATAAGAAGTGCCGTACCCAAAAGATGAAACTTAAAAAGCTACGAAACACAATGTATATCTAAATGCGTTTAAGCACATTCCATGCTCCGTCCAATGACGGCACACGCAATGCGCTTTCCACTGTGTCCGGTTGTTTTCGAATCCTCTTTATCACCCTTTCCGAGATCATCTGGATCTTCATGAACGATGACGGAACGACCCCAGAGATCTTCTGGGTTCACGCCCTTCAAAGTCCAACTATATTGTCTGATGATGGGGTCCTTCGTCTGGGGGAGTGAGATGTTTCCGAGATCACCGGTATGCCTGGACCCTTTTGAGCTAGGAGGGCCTCCGTGATCTTGTGGGGCGCCGATATGGTAGTGGGCACAGGCCCCCTTACATCCTTCGCCACGCAAGTCACCGGCTTTGTGGATATGGAATCCGTGATCGCCCTCTGGGAGTCGCGTAAACTCTGCTACAACTTTCACGCCGGATGTAACCTTTTCAAAAGTTACTTCGCCGTGTACAAGACGGGTGTGTAGGACTGCCACACCGAAGATTGTCATACTATCTATGATATGAGAGGCAAACTTTAAGGGCCCGCTGGACCCGTAGGGCCGCGTGCTCCATTCGATCCATTCGCTCCTGCTGGACCAGGAGGACCAGGTGGGCCAGGAGGTCCTTCCACTCCATCCATTCCGTTCGTTCCTGCAGTTCCAGGAGGACCAGGAGGTCCAGCGGGGCCGACAGGGCCGGCAGGCCCAGCAGGGCCGGCAGGACCGGGGGGGCCGCTCACAGGGGTTGCTGCACTAACACTGGTAGATCGCAACTCCCCCACAAGCTTCTTCAAAGTCTCCACGTCCGCCTTAAGCGCACGCACCTCACGTCCGAGGGGGTTACCGCCCTGGTAGTTCAGACCACTGGAATAGAGAACGGATGTCATTTCTGTAGGGTCGATTGGTATTCCCGGGAAGAGTTTAAACGCGGTAGGCACTCTCGGGAGTTAGCGTAGTCGGTGGTGTAGGCACAATATAAGTACCCCCCGAAGGGGGTACTTAAGTTAGGCACACCACCTTAGTAAAATTGCCCCACGGACTTTCACAAAATCAGTTAGCACAAATGATCATCCCTATTCGCTGCTTCGAGTGTGGAAAGACTATTGCCGACAAGTGGCGGGGATATCAAAAGGAACTCAAGAAGCTCAAGGGGGAGTCCGCCGAGCAGCGCACCTACTTTGACGGCTCCAAGATGAGCGTAACACCCGAGAAGAAGGTGCTAGATGCGCTCGGCCTCAACACTTGCTGTAGGACACACTTCCTCACGCAGGTGGATTTAATGGACAAGATTTAGAATCTTCTGTCGGAAAAGAAAGCGACACCCCGATGGAGATCTTTTTACCATCGCTATTTGTCATCCTAATCGCCTACCTTGTAAGTACCATGTTGATTCCCAAGATGTCCCCCGTGGTACTCATGGGTGGTATCATATTCCTTCTTGGTTTTTCCATCTATAATCACTACACCCTCTTTTCAAATGAATACAGGGTGATGACCTGGCTCGATATGGCGAAATCCTTTGCCCCATCTTTGATGGTTGTCTTTGTCATTGTTCTCATGCTGGGCTATCTGATTTACGCCTACACAACTGGTTCTCTGGGGACTCTTCCGATGCCCTCTTCTAACATTCCTCCTCCCGATACTGCCACAAACTCAGTGACAGAGGCGATTGGGAACAGCCTTGTGAATATGGGTGCTGCCAATGTGAAAAACACTAATGCCAACGCTTCGAGAAACAATATAAGCCAGACGGCGCTCAGTCAAGGGGTTTAATACGATCCTAAAGTAGAGATGGTTGGTTCATCCAGGAGTAATAAAAAGTCGGCAAGGAGCACGAGGAAGCGTTCCTCGAGAGAAAGCATTCCCTCAATCAAGAACTCTTTTGATGTTCTCGAACGGGAAGTGGATGGAATCATCCGCGACACACAGGATACGAAGCAACGTGTTCGCAAATTCCAGCAGGTGTGGCGAAAGATATTTGGACGCCCGGTAGAAGGTATTGCTGCCGAGGCCTATCTCCAAGTAAAGATGAAGACGACCACGCGACGAAAGTCACAGAAGGGTGGTTCAGCTCTTGCTGGAGCACCTCTCGATTACCAGACACGCCCCGGCATTGACGGTGTCCACGGTTCCTTCCCACAATATGTATCATCCGGCCTCGGTTTCTATGACACAATCAACCAGGATCAACTCAATAAGGGTGTTGGGCTGAGCGCCTTCGAGCCCGCCGTCCCTGCAGATATGGGTTCCAATCAAGCCGGCGGCTCCGTAGTAGATGCCGCCTATCTGACGCTGACACGCCCTTTCTCTGCCGTGTCACCTCCTAGTATCGCGAATAACATACAGACGACACTACAGGGACGTGCCGTGGGGGCCCCTGCCGATCCTAGCGTGAACCCTTTGAAATATGTATAAGCCTACTTCTAACTTTTATGTGCTAGCTGACGGGTTGCAAATATGCTCCAGTTATGCGCCCTCGAGCGAGAGCGCATAACTTTGGCATTTGCTGTTGTGGCAAATATGCTCCAGGTATGACCCCCTTCAGGGATTCATACCTTTGGCATTTGCTAACGCGTGTTGACTAGCACATAAAAAGCGCAATCACACCTAAGATTAGATAGTCCAATGGATCAAGGATTGCGAGGAGAAGATGCACGCGCATTAGCAGAAAAACTTCTACGTGTCTATTTTCAAACCAACGATTACCCATTTACACGTCATCATATCGAGAGTTTCGACCAGTTTTTATCGCAAGATCTCGCGGCCATCATCGCCGCCCAGAACCCTATCGTCCTGCTACATGATAGTCGCGACGTGGAAGAGGTCTCACGAAGCAAATACTATGAGTACAAGGCCGAGATCTTCATAGGAGGTCTCAATGGGGATCGCCTCTATATTGGAACTCCCACGATCAGTCTCCAGGATTCGGAAGAGATTCGCCTGATGTTCCCCAACGAGGCACGTCTGAGGAATCTCACCTATGCCGCCCAAGTAGAGGCCGACATTGTGGTCCGCATCACTTATACGAGCCCCAATCCTGGTGGTGGTGGTCTCATCATGCGCGAAGAGATCTTGGACCCCTCGGACAAGGCGCGATTCGGCTATCTCGCCAAGTATCCCCTCTTCAAGATGCCGATCATGCTCCACAGCCGCTATTGTATCTTGAACGCGAAGCCCCAGGCATTCTTGCGCGAGGCCGGTGAATGTCAATACGACAATGGCGGCTATTTCATCGTCGACGGATCCGAGAGAGTCCTCATCACGCACCAGCAGCAGGCATTCAACACCCTCTATATTTCCCAGCAGCCTCGTGACCCCAAGGTGGCAATGTTCTCCTCTATTACGTGCCTGAATCCCGCCACGCGCACTATTAAGCGTGTCGCCTTCACGCTGAACCGTCTCGAGAATACGCTCCACGTGACCATCCCCTTCGTTCGACGCCCTCTTCCCATCTTCATCCTTTTCCGCGCCCTCGGTGTTCAATCGGACGAGGACATTCTGCGCCTCATCCTACCGGATCCTGAAGACGCCGAGACGAAGATTCTCCAGCCAATGCTCCACGAATCCATCCTCGAGGCCTATCCCTTCTATGATTCCTTTTCCGCGATCCAGTATATCAAAGTTCTGACAAAAGGTTTCTCCGAGGCCCACGTGCTCGATATTCTCTATAATCAGCTCTTCATCCATGTGGAGAATCGCCCCAAGGCCCGTGCCGTGTTTCTTGCAGAATGTATTCGCCGAATCCTCCGCGTGAAGGCGGGCATAGACACTCCTACAGATCGCGATGATATCCGAAACCAGCGGTGTCTCACATCCGGTGTGCTGACCCGTATGATGTTCCAGGGCGTCTATGATGTTTGGCGAAAGGCCGTGCGTCTCGCTGTCGACACAGAGTACAACTTCAACAAGGGCATCTATGGCACCGATAAATACCCCAATCTCTTTTTACACGGGGTGATGGGGCAACTCTTACGCGGAGGGAGACTCACTGGAGAATCCCGTGATGCAGGGAAGGCCCGTGATCTCACTCTGGGAATCATGCGCGCCTTTAAGGGAAAATGGTCGAGCGGATCCGGTGTGGGTGTGGGCGAAGAGAAGACGGGTCTCATCCAGGCCCTGTCACGTCTATCCTATCTCGATTTCATGTCACACTGCCGTCGCGTGGTCCTCGATTTCGATACGGGCATGAAGCTCCCTGGCCCTCGTCGTCTCCACACGAGTCAGTATGGATATTTCTGTACGAGTGAGACACCTGGTGGGGCGAGTATTGGGATTGCGAAGAATCTCAGTATTCTTACTGCGATTTCCGTGTCGACGGATCCGGCCCCTGTGATCAAATGGCTTCTGACACGCGGGGACGTGACAACGTGCGACCAGATGACTCCTACAATGATGTCGACCTCCGTGCCAGTCTTTGTGAATTCCGGTATCATTGGCTACACTCTGCGCCCCATTGCGCTCCGTGACACGCTGAAAGTGCTGAAGTGGACGGGCTGTCTGCCGGCCAGTGCCTCTGTAGGGTTCAGTATCCGCGATAGGCGCGTCTTTGTCTATTTGGACGAGGGCCGCCCTCTGCGACCTCTCATTCATCTCGGAAAGAATGGTAAAGTCCCTATTGAGGCTCTACAACGGGCAAAAACCTGGAGGGATCTCGTCATTGGCGTGTATCCCCAGACGATCAAGAGGACGATTTACCAGGGTGGCTTCCTGGATCCTCTCGCGGGCGAGGCTGCACCGACTCTTGAGGACTATGTGGATGCGCTCTCGGCGGATTGCGGTGTGATAGAGTACGTGGATCCCTATGAAATGAACGAGACCTTTGTGGCGAACTTCCCAGAATACATTCGCCCTGATACGAGTCATATGGAGATCCATCCCAGTACGATTGTGGGGCTTCTGACGAGTATGATTCCCTATGCAAACCACAATCAGTCGCCTCGTAACCAACTGGGCGATTCCCAGAGCAAGCAGGGGATTGCCGTGTACGCGACGAACTTCATGAACCGGTTCGACAATCAGGCGCATGTTCTGTGCTACCCTCAGGCCCCCCTCGTGCGCACACTCTATTATGACTATCTGGCGGATGGACAAATGGGATATGGTACAAATCTCATTCTGGCCATGGGCTCTTTTACGGGCTACAATCAAGATGACGGGATTGTGATGAATGCGGACTCGTTCGCGCGTGGAATGTTCAGGAGTACTTGCTATAGGACCTACGAGGCGTTCGAGGAGGATGATCCTATGACGAGTACCAAGACGCGCATTGGGAATCCGGGGCGGATTCCTGGGTGGACGTCGCTGCGCCCTGGGATTGACTATAGTAAACTGGATGAGCGGGGTGTGATTCGCGTTGGTGAGATGGTGGATGAAACCACGGTGTTGGTGGGGATGTATATGATGAGCGAGAATGGGGACATGAAGGACGCATCAAAGACGGCGCAAGTGTGGACGCGGGGGCGCGTGGAGAAGATTTCAGTCACGGTGAATAATCTGGGGTTGGTGATGGTAAAAGTGCGCGTGGTCCAGGAACGTGTACCAGAACTCGGGGATAAATTCTGTCTGACCGCAGATCATGAGGTTCTTACAAAGGATGGCTGGGTGGCTATCGATAAAGTCAGCACAACGATGAAGGTTGCACAGTTGAATAAAGAGAATGATACTCTTGAATATGTGAATCCCCTCGAAACATTCACCTTTGATCACACGGGTGACATGTATGAAGTGAAGACGCAGGGTGTAAATCTATGTACGACGATGAATCACAGGATGTGGGTCCAGCCGCGCAACTCTAAAGAGTTTGAATGCGTGGAGGCCGAGAAGATGATGGGTAAGCGTGTCAGGTTTTCATCGTATTCTCCAAGTTCTGCTCCTGATTATTCTTTGAATGAAGGGGGGCTTGCTCTCGAGGGAGAAAAGTTCAAATCCTTCCTACAACTCTTTGGAATCTGGATAGCAGAAGGATGGGCATATGTGAATGAAAAGGAGTATATACAGCGGCTTGAGATATGCGCAAATAAAGATCGTGTACGAAGTGTTCTTGAGTCTGCCTGTGAAAAGCTAGAGTTAAATACATCTTTTAATGCGAAAACGAAAAAGTTTTACATCAACTCGAAAGAATATGTTGAGTTTTTCAAACCACTGAGCGTTGGGGCTATAAATAAGTTTCTGCCACACTGGTGCTATGAACTGTCTATGGAACAGAGTCGTACGTTACTTGAATCCCTATGTCTTGGAGACGGCCATGAAACTGCTACATCCCTATCGTATTCTACATCTTCAAAACAACTCCGCGATGATATACAAATCGTAACACAGCATGCCGGATATACTTCTGGGTTTTATAAACATGTTGAAGAGGGTTCTACACGGGTTGATTCATCTGGAAGGATCTATAAAGCGAATGCAGATAACTGGCATGTTCAGATTCGTAGGAAACGTCTCTATCCTACCTTGAACCACGGGCATGCGAAGACTCAGGGAGGTCAAAGCGAGGAGATCATTCAGTATTCGGGCAAAGTGTTTTGTATTTCAGTTCCATCTCAAGTGTTCTTGGTTCGTAGGAATGGTACCATCGTCTGGACGGGCAACTCGAACAGGCATGGGCAGAAGGGCACGATCGGCATGTTTATTCGCGGCCACGACATGCCCCGTACAAAGGAGGGCATCCCCGTGGATATGATCATGAATCCTCACGCCATCCCCTCTCGTATGACGGTGGCGCAGCTGATAGAGGCGCTCATAGGGAAGGCCGCGCCGCCTATGGGAAGTGTGGCGAACGGGACTCTCTTCATGAACGACGGGAGCCCTGTAGAGGCGATTGGGAGAGTGCTTCGCGATGATCTGGGTATGGAGCCCTTTGGAGAGGAACTGATGTATGATGGGATGGGAGGGAAGATGATTCCTACGAAGATCTTTGTGGGAAATGTCTACACGATGCGTCTGAAGCACATGCCTGAGGATAAGTGGAATGCGCGTGGGGAGGGGCGGCGAGAACAGCGCACGCATCAACCTACAGGAGGTCGTGGGGCGCAGGGTGGACTGCGGATAGGTGAGATGGAGCGTGATGCCATTTTGGGGCACGGGATTGCCGATTTCTTGCGTGAATCGCTGATGAAGCGTGCAGACGGTTATCAGACGGTGGTGTGTAATGGCTGCGGTACGATTCCCATTTACAACGAGGGGGAGAAGTTGTATATCTGTCCTATGTGTGACGGGCCAGTGCAGTACATTGGAGACAGCGCGAATACGTTGGATATTCTACCGGCCACGAAGAGGAGTGTAGTGAGCTTTTCACGCGTGGAGATCCCGTATGCCTTCAAACTTCTGGATCAGGAGCTGAATGCCTATTTGAATATGGGGATGAGAGTTCTGACGGATAAGGGGGTGAAACATTTCCGTCCTTCGGATGGGGAGGCGTTGACGGCGGATCAGGAACGAGTTCTGTTGGATAGTGCCTTGCCTGAGCGGGTGTTGCCTGAGACGAGTATTCCAGCCTTTATTCCTGTGGCGGAAGAGCCTGAAGTGCGCCCTGAGGATTTGGAGGCGTTGGGGGCGGCGGAGGAGGAAGCTCCTGCTCCTGCTGCTTCTGCTGTTGCCAATCAAGCTTCTACTGCGATTAACCAACCACAGCAGGCGAATGACGGCGTGGTGATGAAGGTTGGGAATATGAATATTAGTCTGGCGCCACCATCTGCCCCCCAGGCCCTTCAAGTCCAGTATCCATCACAGGTTTCGTTAGAGGATGATGAGGCGGATGACATTCCTTTTGCAAACTCTGGAGCACAGCCGATGCAGTTGCAGCAGCCATTGCAACAGTTGCAGCAGCCATTACAGCAGTTGCAGCAGCCGTTACAGGTAGCCCAGGCCCAATCCCAGCCTTACATGGTCGTACCCTTTTCCGTGAACCAGGCCCCAGCTCCTACAGAGTTTATTCCTCCCCCCGCCCCTGGAGCTCCTCCCACTCTCGCAGTAGACACAAGTCAAAACGCAATGAAGAGTTTCGGTGCCCCATCCCGGCCGACCTCGCCACGCAGAAATACCCCACAGAACAGCGCAGGGGTAGTAAGCGTTAGCAAGATGGGGTCATCGAGCCCAGCAGCAAGCCAATCCGCCAATGTTCGCGTGAGTGTGAATAAGATTGGCTGAAGTCATAAATCGTGCTATGAAGTCGTGATGTAGGCGTAAGTTAATCACCCCCCGATGGGGGGCGATTAAGTTCAGCACATCACTTACGGCCTAAGTAAATTTGACCTAGCAAACCTATAGGAACCTTGTAGGAATGGATTACGAAACACTCACAGTTCTCTTTCGCAGTCGCCAGACTCTTCTGAAGCTCCTAGAGGGTCGTGGCTACAATGTGAAGCCCTACGAGAAGTTTGGCCCTATAGAGATTGCCGCCATGGCAGCTGCAGCAATGAGTGCTGCCGGCCCCAGATCATTCCGTATGGATCTTGAGCGCGAAACGACGGAGCCCATTACCAAGTGCCGCGTCGTTTATAGTATTCAGCGCCTCAAGAATCGCCTACCCGGATTTATTGAGGATCAGACAAGCGAGGACAACGAAGATTCCGTGAATGTAGAAAATACGGAACTCATCGTCATCGTACTCGAGCCAGTGGTGGAAAGTTTCCATTCCGCCGCTCTCGGTGCTCTTTCTTCCAAGAAGCTTCATGTCAGCTTCTTCCAGGCCCACACGATCGTGAACAATCCTATGGACCATGTTCTTCAGCCGAGATTTGAGCTTCTGCCGTCAGCAAGCCGTGCCGAGTTCCTCCAGTCGAATAACATTAAGACGGCCGAGAATCTTCCTATTATCAAGTTTCACGAGGACATGGTCGCCCGTATCATGGCTCTCATGCCCGGTGATATTGTGAAGATCACTCGGGCGAGTCCTTCTGCAGGGGAATACGTCTCATATCGCATCTGTAGGGCATAAGTGATATGCTGAACTTAATCACCCCCCGATGGGGGTGATTAACTTGTGCCTATATCACGACCAAAGTGATATGCTGAACTTAATCACCCCCCGATGGGGGTGATTAACTTGTGCCTATATCACGACCAAAGTGATATGCTGAACTTAGGCCTATATCACGACCAAAGTGATATGCTTTACTTACGCCTATATCACGACCAAAGTGATATGCCCGCTGATAGGTTTCTAAGGGAGAGATAGATGAGCGGGACAACAAGTGTATGTACCCCACAAATACTAACAAGAATATCTGATTCAACTAGCTTCAACGCGTGGAAGACTGTGACGAGCGGTAACCTGAACTCGATTTCTTCTGCAGCGGCCGCGGGGAGCATTTCACCAAGCACGAATGAATCGTCCAGTCTTAGTACAACATCTGCAGACATTTTTGCAACGACAGCATGTATCCAGGAGCAGATTACCAAACTCGGATCCACCACGAATAACATTCAGGCCGCACAGACTAACATATTGGATTTAAAAGAACAGATTGAGGATGCGAAAGAACAGGCCGCCATCGCCCACGACCGCGTGGCATATATCCGACATCCAGAACAACATACGAGTTTTTACGAAAGTTGGTTCCCGATTGACCGCCCCATGCATGTAACCAGCATACCGGTCTTTATGGCAATAACCGTTTTCCTATTCATATTCGCTCTCCTGATCGTGCTTTCTGCGATTGGTATTGATTTGCAGTTTGTAACTAGCCCTAGTACCGGTATAGCGATTATGGGGGTTCGACAACAGTTCACATGGTTCAGTGGCTTCGAGTTCTTAGTGATAGCGGGCCTAATCTATTATTTTGTGATTAAGAAATAGAGTCGGCAATGAGTTGTCCTGATATAACAACACTGGAACAAGCAGAAGCGCAGCTTCCTTCTTCAGTGCTACCTATAAGTGGGCTTCGGCGTAAGGATGATGGGACACTTACGGATGATGCGAAGCAGACCATTATGGACGGACTAAAGAGCCGCAGTGTGGACGCGAATGATCCAGAGACTAAGAAGAAGTTGCTCGGTGATCTCTACACTCTTCTTTGTTCCGTGAACAAGCAATACCAGTTCCTCTTGGGAGTTCTGGCACAACGTGTTGCTGCAGGGGAGAAGATTAATAACGAGTTTGTCGATAGGGTCGTTGGGAAAAACCTGTTTATGTTGGATATTCTCACGATTTCCCGGCATATTATCGAACTGAAGACTTATGACGGTAGCGTACCCTTTATTGAGGGCTGGCAGAACGGGAGCACTTCTACAAATATGAAGACGGCTACAACGGATCAGCTGGCAAAGGAGCGTGAGATGCTCAAATCTGCCGATCTGCGAAAGCACATGGTGGAGATCACGGCGGAGAAGGATCACATTGCGTCTAACTATCTGGCTATCTATGGTTTCTTGAATCTCGTCGCAGTAGGCCTCATTCTCTATGTGGCTGGAGCTGGTAGTAATTAGAACAACCTATTAGAAATGGACAATACAGTATCTTCAGGAAAATACAATATGGATTTGGCTTCTCGCCAGAACGAGATAAACGAGTGGACGTATAACAACAAGATGGACAGTTTGTTTGTCTTTCAACTCATTTTCATATCACTTCTCACAGTGGCTCTGTTGACGGTGTTAAGTTCCCAGGGATACATTGGGTCCGGGTTCGTGAGATATGTAATGATCGTTCTTGCGTTTATCGTGGTGATTGTTATCATAAATCGATATGTTTATACGCGCACAACGCGCGATAAGCGCTATTGGAATCGAAAGCGGTTTGGACAAGATACAGGGGTGGGATCACCTTTGACACGTGGAGACAGTTCCTACCAGCAATACATCGACTCGATTCGTAATAACTATGGGTCTGGCGTGACGAATGGGGCTGGGAAAACATGTAAGTGCTAGATAGTATGGCGGATCCCACATTTCCGGCGAGATTCTCAACAGCAAACAATATGTTAAATAATACGACGACGAATCTCTTTCAGCAATATACGGCGGCGAAGAATGCAGGGACTGCTCTTACTGCGCAGAATAGTGGTCTACAGGGGGAGGTCGTGCAGCTGGGTGCCCAACTAGCGAATATCAAAAAAGAGGCCGACACTTACGACAGAGAGTTTCTGGATCGTAGCGCTGATAAGAAGCCTCCTGGATTTTTCAGTTCGCATGGGATTAGCACGTTCCAGGATTGGATTTTGTTGATTTTCTATATTGCGTATGCTGCCATATGTGCCAGCCTCGTGATATATGCTGTGACTCGTCCAGGAGGGACTTTCCAAGAGGCATTCACTGTCTTGTTGGTTTCTGTTATTGTGGGGGTGATGATGAGCGCGGTGATTCTGCGGTTCGTCTAAGACGTTTGTGCCGCGTGGCTGGTGTCCCAGTCAACCACAGCATCATCGCTCCCAAACACTTTGATAGTGTGCCACTCCTTTCCATTTACGGGTTCACCAAACTCCTCTGTGAGGCGGTTGATGGCCTCTTGCGCATTCAGATCCACACGCGCCTCCTTCTTCCAAGCCGTGATAATGGTCCTGATCTTGTTCGTGGTCATCGGCTCATCCCTGCACTGCATCTTCTCATCCATGGTCACCGGCTGCCTGATACGCTCCCCACGGAAGCGGGCAAACACGTCAAAGTCCCCCTTGTACTTGTCGCTCGCCGCCATCACCTCTGCGGGAACAGGGTGCAGGCCATAAGGGATGTACTCGGTCTCATAGATGTGGACCAGCAGTGACAGGAAGGGCTCGCGCCACTGCCGCAGCTTCTTGTCCAGCATCGGGTCCATCAAGAACACGTTGGGGCGACCAGCCAGATATTCTGGGTGATCCTGCAACACGAACTTGCTCACGAACGGCAGAACACGGATACGCCTCCAAGTACCACGGTCCATGGTCGTCACCGGCGGCAGCTTGTTGCACATCATGAAGAGCTTCCCCATGATCACGAACTTCTCCTGGTCGCCATAGAGGGCTCTCGCCTCCACCATGTCCTCACCAGAGAACTGCTTCATGCGGGACGTGTTGATGGGCTCCTTGTCATCAGGCTCCTGGAGATAGATGAAGCGCCGGCACTTTGCCGCCATGATTTCCGGATTGGCCGCGCCGGCATCAGGGCGCCCCCTCGTCAGGACGGTACTCTGCATGGAAGTCTGGTAGTCCCCGAAAGTCATCCGCATCAACTCTACCAGCTTCGATTTCCCGTTACCTCCCACACCTGTTGCTACATAGAAGCACTGCTCCCGATTCACGCCCTCAAGGCAGGAGGCCAAGAGTCGGAGGGTGTACCGGCGGAGTTCCGGGCTGGGGAAGAGTTTCGCGAAGAAGTCTGCGATCTCGGCCTGGACGGGCAGATTCGGGTCATATTTCACGTAGTTGATCGGGCCCATTTCGGGATGATTCTGGCCCGCGAGGAAACTCATGTAGTCCTCTGGCCGGCCCTCACGGTGGACCACATGATCTCGTCCATCTTCCCCAGGAACACGGAGGTCGATCATTCCATTCGCACAGGCGAAGAGCGTGGGATTGATGTTGAGCTTGTTGTGGAAGTCCTCCTCGTAGAACTGCTTCACGGCCATCTTCATCACCGACTCTGTGAAGCCGTTATTGAAGAGACTTGTCTGCACTTTCAGAAGCTGCTTTGCCTTTTCCACAAGAGTGTCGCGGTTCTTAATATCCTTCCCCGCATCTCCAAAGAACTTTGAGCTAGCATCGGCAATAGACTGGGCGACTTCCGTACAGACCTTCATGCTGAGCTCAATACCCTGGTTCAGCTTCTTCCACATGTTGATTGCGTCGTCGTATTTGTACCACTCAGTGTGCCTCGATGTGATAGAGGCAATGTAGATAGGCCCATACTTCTTCTTCATAAGCTTGGCAATGTGGAAATGCGTGGGCTCCACCTCCTGGCGGATATACTCGCCGATGAACTCGTCTTGGATCCTCTTGTAGGCTTCTGCATTATCATCGCGAGCCCACTTGCGGAGGGATCTCTCTGTCAAACGAGGCCCGTCATCCGTCTTGCGCCATCCGTTCATCCAGTCGCGCTTCAGTTGCGCCGTATTGTTCCCACCGGACTTTGTTGATCTTGCACTGAAATCCATCCAGAGTTGGAAGTTCTCCTCGCTGGAACTGATGTTGTGAAGACACCAGCCAACGCGGATCCAGGTCTCATACTTCTCCGCACGTTCCGTACTGAGGCACTCCATCACAAGACGGCGCACGACCTTCTTTTCCTCCTCGGCCAGATCCGTCCCGTAGATTGCCTGGATGGCATCGAGGAATGTGGCCCCTGCGTTGGGATCGAGCTCTTGTAACTCCTGTGCTGGGGGCGATGGTGTCTCGCCCCAGATCTTCATGGCCTCGTAGTGGTCGCGCTCCTCTTCCCTCACGGCATTGTCGTCGTCGAGAACATTGTATCGGACACTCAGGAGCTCGATCAGTTCCCTCGACGTGTAGGCAGTCTCCTCCTCATCCTCCCAGATGTCGGCGGAAGGTACGTAGCGGAAGACGTGCTTGAGGATGTACGGAGGGATATTGGGCTTTGACTCTCCGTAGAAGATCCACCCCTGCTTTCTCGTCATGGACTCGTCATAGATGTCGGTGGGATCGTTCACATAGCCGGTGTCTGCGAAGCACGTCGAGATGGCATTCTGGGACAGCATCCAGTTCCTCAAGACTTTATGCTTTTCGTCACAGAGGCCGATATCAGGACACATGATATGGATCCCGTCCTTGCGGACCTGACCAGACGCATAGGGTCCAGGCCTAAGAGTGATGAAGAAACGGAGATATTCGCAGTTCGTTACGCCAAAGAAGATTTGCAGGCCAGTTACCATTAAGCGGCAAAAGCTCCTGATCTGCTCTGGTGTAAAGGTGCGTACGAGACTGCGTTCCGAGGGATACTTGAAATCCAGATCAATGAGAAGTGGTTTCGGCTCTCCCTTCCTTGGCTGTTCTACGAAGGCCATGGGCGTCCCGCGCTTTACAAAGAGGTAGTCATTCATGAGATCGAGGAGCTTGGGATAGTCGGTATCTGTGACGATCCACTTTCCTCCGCGACCCATACTGGTCATGGTGGCCGTTTTGCCCTCTGTTTTGTCAGCTCTTCGAGCTTCCATGAACTTGGAGAGTTCATGTCGATCGTACAGATGTGTGGTCATTGTGTATATGATGGCGTGGGAAAATGTTCGGAGCAATTTTACGCGGGGTAGGCATATAGGCTTAAAAGCCTATATGCCTTATACGCAGGGTAGCCCTTGGTCTAAGGACACAAGAACAACACCCTTTAGAATGATTCCATTACCCAAAAGACTCCCTAAAGAAATAATGGACGCGACTGCGGATTCCATGCGATCGGCTGGAATCTATTATTGGGCAAATGAGATGAATGCGCGCAATGGGAAGGCGATGATTATTGGACCAGCCGAGACGCCCTATGCCTGGTGTCCTCTCGTCTTTAGCATAGACTGCCCGACTGATTATCCATTTTCCTCTCCGGCAGTGAGTTTCATGACGTCAGATGGCATCACGCGCTTCCACCCCAATCTCTATGTGAATGGGAAAGTCTGTCTATCGATCCTGGGGACGTGGAATGGGCCAAAATGGACTGCGGTGATGACACTCAGCACAGTTCTTTCGAGCATCCAGAGTATTTTAGAGAAGAATCCTATTGTGAATGAACCTGGGTGGGAGAAGTATACCTTGGAGCACGAGCAGGCTGCGGCCTATGCAGCCATTGTGGAATTCAGGCTGGCTGCTCTCACCTTCCAGAATCTACGGTCGTGGAAGAAGGGTCAGGTTCCGCCCGTGTGGAAGGATTTCGAGGATGTCTTGGAGGAGAGAGGTGATGAGTTGTTAGAGAAGATTTGTGAGATGACCCGCAAGAAGGCCGCAGAGGGCGATAAGAATTTCGGTAAAATGCCCTATAGGGATAATCCAACTACGACGGATTGGTGCGGACTTCTGGAGGAGGTGGTAAAATTGGGCGGCGCGTAAGCGAAGTTAAAGAACTAAGGATACTATAAAGCAGCTATGAAAGTCTGTTCTACGTGTCAAAACATGTATGTGATGAGTCTGCAGCCCAATGGGGAGTTGATCTGGAAGTGCCTTTCATGCGGAATCGAGGAGAAACAGGACGGTGGGTGTTTGCTCATGGAGACGCTCGTTCAGGAGAGGTCAAGTGAGGGCTATCGGATTCTCTTGAACGAGTTCACCCGGCGTGACCCAACCCTGCCTCATGTGAAGAATATCAAGTGCCCGAAGGAGGGGTGTGCTAGTAACGGGGGCGGGGCAGAGCGCGATGTCATCTATATCAAGTATGACACCGTGAATATGAAGTACATGTATATCTGTAATGTCTGTGGGGATACCTGGAGGAGCCGATCATAAAGTGTGGTGTAAATAGATGGAGGGTGGCTCCTGGTTAGATTTTTTAATGGAAGGCGGGAAAGCTTCGAGGTCTTCTGCATCAAGAGCTAAACCATCAAGGGCGTCGGCATCAAAGGGCAGAACACAAAAGTCGTCTGCATCAAAAGCCAAAAAGGGTGCGGGGACTAAGAAGACTGGGACTACGAAGAAGACTGGGACTACTAAGAAGACTGGGACTACTAAGAAGACTGGGACTACGAAGAAGACTGGGACTACGAAGAAGACTGGTAAGAAGAAGACTGGGACTGGTAAGAAGAAGACTGGGACTACGAAGAAGACTGGTAAGAAGAAGACTGGGACTGGTAAGAAGAAGACTGGGACTGGTAAGAAGAAGACTGGGACTACGAAGAAGACTGGAACTGGTAAGAAGAAGACTGGGACTACGAAGAAGACTGGGACTACGAAGAAGACTGGGACTGGTAAGAAGAAGACTGGGACTACGAAGAAGACTGGGACTGGTAAGAAGAAGACTGGGACTACGAAGAAGACTGGGACTGGTAAGAAGAAGACTGGAACTGGTAAGAAGA